>OCZV010000396.1_pt1 | contig 15963 bp, 14 predicted proteins | sample 1539051 | NCBI WGS metagenome assembly OCZV01 (sample SAMEA3113581, study PRJEB22503) | soil metagenome
AGCACCTGCTGCGGAAGCGCCCGCTCCGGCTCCGGCGGCAGAGGCCCCCGCCGCGGAGCAACCAGCTGCCGCCGCTCCGGCCGCGGCCGCTACGGCTCCTCCCGCCGAGACGGTTGGGGTGTCTCCGGGACAGCCCGGGGGAACGCGGCTCCGACCCGAGGACGCTGTGACACCGCAGGCGCAGTTCGACGGCCAGGCCGCGATGCGGGAGCGCCGCAAGATGATCGACGAGTTGGTGGCCACCGGCGTGCCGGCCGTAACGGCGGCCCGGGCCGGGCGAGAGCGGTCGCCGATGCTGTCGGTGCTGCTCCTTATCGTTCCGCTCGTCGCCGTTCTGATCCTTGTTGCGCAGTACGGGGACGAGGAGACTTCCGCAGGAGGCGGCGGAGGCGGCGGTGAGAACGGCGGAGGCGGCGGCGGAGGCGGTGGTGGCCTCACCGTCACGGCAAGCAACGTTCAGTTCGACACCGACCGGATCGAGCTGACCGCCGGCGAGGAGACGGCCATCGAGTTCGTCAACGACGACCAGCTCGTGCACAACATCGCGATCTATCCCGACCAGGCAGCGGCGGACAGCCAGAGCGATGCGCTCTTCGACGGCGAGGACATCACCGGGACGACGGTCACCTATCAAGTGCCGGCAATTGAGGCGGGCGAGTATCCGTTCCAGTGCGACACGCACCCGGCAATGAACGGCACGACGGTAGTGCAGTAGCACCCCGGCGCGCCGAACACTCCCGGCGCGCCGAACACTCCCGGCGCGCCGGGAACCTATGTACACCACACGACAATCCTTGTCGTTCTGTGTACACAGGTTCGATCAGAGCGTGCGTGAGAGGGCGCGCCGGAGCCGGTTGGCAACGCGATCGGGGTGGCGCTCGATTTCGCGAAGCGTCGTTTGGATGATGATCCATCCGATGCTTGCGAACTCGCTGATGCGCGCGCGGTCCCGTTCGAACGCGGCTCTGCCCGAGTGCCATTCGAACGAGTCGGCCTCGATTCCCACAAGGACCTCCGGATAGGCGAAGTCCAGGCGAGCGGGTCCGTAGTCCGGAAGCGTCACCCAGTGCTGGAATACCGGCTGTGGGAAGCCGTAGCGCCGCCGCCACTCATTGACCAGCGTCTCGAGTTCGGTATCGGTCATCGCTCGATCCGGATCGCGGTCGTCGAGGAACTCGTTGAGCAGAGTGAGCCCGGGCAGCCTCATGCTCCTCAATTCCTCGGCGCGCCGGCGAAAGGCAGCGGGGGAGGCCCCCCTTCGAAGCGCCTGATCGAAAGCCATCTCCGCGGTCCGGTTCTCAACCTGGCCACAGAGGTCAATGACGGTGCGGCAAAGACCAGTCGTGGGGAGGGAGCCGAGTCGGGTTACGTCTCGAGCCTCCAGGCTGCCGCACCTCCGGGCGATGATCTTGGATCCGGCTCGGCGGAGGTTTCGCGGGCTCGAGATCTCCGGAGGATCCCACCGTCCACCGGCGAGATCCCAAGCTGCGGCCGCGCAGCGCCCGTACACCACCGCCTTGGGGCCCCCGTACAGAACTGCCGCCATGGCCCGTTGTTCGCGGGTGGTTGGCGTCCCCGCCTGGCGGAAGACGGAGGGGTGGAGTACCTCCCACCGACCGGTTCGGATTCTGTAACGGATCATGCGGGGAGTCATCCCCGCCCTCTGTGCCTGCCTTTCGTGGATGACGCCGAACTGGGACCGCATGATTGCCACACACTCGGCTTCGGCCCGATGGTTGACTTCCGCGTCCAGGGACATTGGGTGATCAAGCCACGCAACCGAACCTCGAGCTGTGGCGCGCGCCACTTTTTCGGAAAAAATCCTCGGTCCGCCAGACCTGTGTACACAAACCGACAATCCTTGTCGTCCTGTGTACGCAGGTCGCGGCGCGCGCCGGGCGCGTCCAGGTGAGCTTTGGTACTAAACTCGCTCTCGCAGGGGCTCGTGAAAATTTTCACAAGCGGGCAGCTCGCTCGACCGACTCGAACTTGGAGGGGCGCGAGGACGTGTCAATCGAAGTCGACGTTGCGGTCGTTGGTGGTGGACCGGCCGGCGCCGCCGCGGCGCAATACCTGGCGACGCGCGGGCACTCCGTCATCGTCTGCGAGAAGAAGACCTTCCCTCGCGAGAAGACGTGCGGCGACGGCTTGACCCCCAGGGCGGTAAAGACCCTCGACGAGATGGGACTCGGCCGCGAACTCGCCGAGTGGGAGCGCGTCCGGGGTCTGCGGGTCCACGCCGCCGGCCGCACCCTGGAGCTCGAGTTTCCGGAACTCGACGACTGGTGCGACTACGGGCTGGTAAAACCACGCAAGGACCTCGACAAGATCGTCCTGGACAATGCCGAACGCGCCGGAGCAAAGGTGCTGTACGGCACGCAGGTCACCGAGCCCCTGTTCCATAAAGGCGTCCTCACAGGCCTCCGCGCCAAACGGAACGACGATGTCGAAGAGATCAACTCCACCTTCGTGGTGTGCGCCGAGGGCGCCGCGACCAAGTTCGCCCGGTCGCTCGGGCGCGACCGGAACGAGAAGTACCCGATGGGACTTGCCGTGCGGCAGTACTTCAACTCGCCAATGGAGCACTCGGGATGGTTCGAGGCATACCTCGACATCCGGACCGGCCCCGAAGCGGTCCCCGGATACGGATGGGTCTTCCCCGTCGGGGACGGAACCGTCAACGCCGGCGTCGGGCTCCTCTCGACGTACGGAGGATGGCGCTCGGTCAATCTCCACCACCTGCAAAACGGATTCATCGAGCAGCTCCCGAAAGACTGGGAGGTCAACACCGAAACGGTCGCGTCCCGCCCCCGCGGTGGCCGCCTCTTCATGGGAGGGAGCGTGTGGCCCCCGCACGGCCCCGGATTCCTGATCGCCGGTGACGCAGCCGGAATGATCAACCCGTGTAACGGCGAGGGCATTGCGTACGGATACGAAACCGGACGAATGGCGGGGCGCCACATCGACGAGGCTCTGCGAAACGGCCGCAGCCCCTCTCTGGTCGACTACACGGATGAACTCAAGCAGCAGTACGGCCCCTACTACCGCTTGGGGCGGCGCTTCGTGAAGCTCATCGGGTACCCCACGATCATGGAGAAGCTCGTGTCCGCGGGCATGCGATCGAAGGCCGTCATGAGCTTTGCTCTGACACTCCTTGCGAACCTTGAGGACTCGCGCGTCGACAACGTGGAACAGAGAGGATTCTGGTTCCTTAAGAAGCTGGCGGAGTTGAAGCCGTGACGCTGCCGGCCTATCTTCCGATTCTCTTTCTAGTCGTACTCTCGACGCTGTTCGCCGTCCTGTCGATGCTCGTCGCGGCGCGCCTATCACCTAAGAAGTGGACGAGTTCCAAGCTCGACCCCTACGAGTGCGGGATCGTGCCGGACGAGAGCACCGCGACCGAGCGCGAGCGGTTCCCGGTCAAGTTCTATTTGATAGCGATGCTGTTCATCATCTTCGACATCGAGACGGTGTTCCTCTACCCGTGGGCAGTTGCCTACGACGAGCTCGCGCTGTTCGGCCTCTACGAGATGCTTGCATTCATCGGCATCCTCGTGGCCGCGTATGCGTACGTGTGGAAACGAGGAGGCCTCGAGTGGGCGGAGTGAGCGACACAATCGGGGCGAACTTCGTGACCGCGCAGCTCGACAAGGTCGTGAACTGGGCGCGCAAGTCCTCGCTGTGGCCGGTTACCTTCGGGCTTGCCTGCTGCGCCATCGAGATGATGGCTACAACGATGCCTCGCCACGACCTTGCACGTTTCGGCATGGAGGCTTTCAGGGCATCGCCGCGGCAGGCCGACTTGATGATCGTCGCCGGCCGCGTGTCGCAGAAGATGGCTCCGGTTCTCCGTCAGATCTACGACCAGATGACAGAACCCAAATGGGTCATCTCTATGGGTGCGTGTGCTTCAACGGGGGGCGTGTTCAACAACTACGCATTGGTTCAGGGAGTCGACCAGATCGTTCCGGTCGACATCTATGTCCCGGGTTGCCCGCCGCGTCCGGAGATGCTGATCGACGGAATCATGTTGCTGCACGAGCGCATCAAACGCGGCGAGTACCAGTCCGGCAGGGTATCGGCATGAGGACGGACCTCGGCTAGTGGGAACGACCTGGCTGCAGGCCGACGAATGGCTCGAGCGCGCCCGCGCCCTCGCGGACGAGGGCTGGGAAGTGCGCGACCTCGCAGGCGTCGACACATCGGGCCTTGAGGGATTCGAAAGCCGGTTCGAGATCGTGCTCCAGATGCTGCACGCGGAGCGCAAGGAGCGAGCGACTCTTCACGTGACGGCGACGGGCGATCCTCCCACGATTCCCTCTGTCGTGGACCTCTGGCCGACAACCAACTTCATGGAGCGCGAGGCGTACGACATGTTCGGCATCGTTTTCGAGGGGCATCCCAACCTCACGCGCATCCTCATGCCCGATGAGTGGGAAGGTCACCCGCTGCGCAAGGATTACGGAGTCGGCAAGGTGCCGGTCGAGTTCAGACCCCAACCTTTCCTGCAGATCGAGACTCCGGGCCAGGCACCCAGCTCCGAGGATGCCCGCCGCGAGGTAGATCGCCTCGGACAGGCAGTCCCCGTGCCCGAATCGGGGCCGGAGCAACGATGAGTAAAACCCAAGCGGTGGTCGAGGCCGTAGAGGCCAAAGGTCACGGCGCGTTCGTCGAGTCGTACGACGAACTCGAGGAGCGCATGGTCATCAACATGGGTCCCGTCCACCCGGCCACCCACGGTGTCCTTCGGCTTCTGCTCGAGCTCGACGCCGAGACCGTCCTCGATTGCCGGCCCATCATCGGCTACCTCCACACGGGGATGGAGAAGGAGTGCGAGGACCAGAACTGGCGCGGCGCGGTAACCATCGTTACGCGTATGGACTACCTGGCGCCGTTCTTCAACGAGCAGGCGTATTCGTTAGCCGTTGAAGAACTCCTCGGAATTGAGGTCCCCGAGCGGGGTCAGTACATCCGCATGCTGATGACGGAGCTCAATCGCTTGTCGTCCCACGTCGTGTGGTTCGGAACGCAAGGTCTCGACATGGGCGCAATGTCGGCGATGTTTTATGGGTTCCGAGAGCGCGAGCTGATTCTTGATTTCTACGAGATGGTCAGCGGACTCCGGATGAACCACAACTACATCATGCCGGGAGGCGTCTGGGAGGACCTCCCCGATGGATGGGAGAAGGTCATCGAGGACATCCTCGATGTGCTTCCACCGCGCGTGCGTGAATACGAGGAGCTCCTGAGTCTCAATCCGATATTCCTGGAACGGACGAACGGGGTCGGCGCAATCTCCAAGGAGGAGGCTCTGGCTCTCGGCGCGACGGGACCCATCGCCAGGGCGGCGGGAGTCGATTGGGATCTGCGGCGCGACATGCCGTACGAGGCCTACTCGGACCTCGAGTTCGACGTACCGGTTGAAACCGCCGGGGACGTCTACGCGCGCTACAAGGTGCGGATGGTGGAGATGCACGAGTCGCTTCGGTTGATTCGGCAGATCGTCGACCGTATGCCCTCCGGCGACTACAAGAACATGGACCCGAAGCTGACGCCGCCTCCGCGCGCCGAACTCAACCGGTCGATGGAGGCGGTCATCCATCACTTCAAACTCGTGACCCAGGGGTACACGGTTCCGCCGGGCGAGACCTATGCAGCAGTGGAGTCGCCTCGCGGCGAGCTCGGCGTCTACGCGATCTCCGACGGTGGGACGAGTCCCTACCGCGTGCACGTGCGCGACCCCTCGTTCGTGAACCTGCAGGCGCTTCCGACGATGGTCAAGGGGCAGCTCGTCGCCGATCTGATTGCGTCGATCGCATCGATCGATCCCATCCTCGGTGGTGTGGACCGATGACACACGGCAACGGATCGCAGGCCCCCGTTCTCAACGACGACCTTCGCGACGTCGCCCAGCGCCTCATAGCGCGATACCCCAACAAACGATCGGCCGTTCTGCCTCTGCTGTTCCTGGTCCAGTCCGTTGAGGGTTACGTGACGGAGGCCGGAATGAGGGAGGTGGCCGGCCTTCTCGGCCTGACCTCTGCTCAGGTTCTCGCCGCCGCGAGCTTCTACACCATGCTCAAGAAGAAACCTCAGGGCGAATACCTCGTGTCGGTGTGTCGCAACGTCTCGTGCACCCACCGTGGGGCGCGCAAGCTCATCCCTGCCCTCGAGGAACATCTCGGCGTAGAGACCGGCGGGACGACGGCCGATGGAAAGTTTTCGCTCGAAACGGCCGAGTGCCTTGCCACGTGCGACGGCGCCCCGGCCATCCAGGTCAACTACGAGGACTTCTACAACGTGACGCCGGAGCTGGCCGTCGAGATCTGTGAGCGTCTGGCGCGCGGTGAAGAAGTTCGGGGAGAGCGCGGCGATCCCGTGTTGACCTCGAAGGAGATCAGCTACCAGACGGCCACGACCGGGGTCCGCATTCCGTCGGGCGAGGTGGCTCCCGAACGGACCATCGGCGGGGAATCGCCGAGAGCCGACACGGCCCCCGGATTCAGGCCGAAGGAGCCCGGCACCGACGGCGAAGGAAACGGAGCCGCAAGTGGCTAGCGAAGTCCTCATGACCTACAAGCGGCTTCGGGAGTACCCACAGGACTCCTGGACGCTCGACCGCGCTCTGGACGACGGTGCCTACAGCGCGCTAAAGAAGGTGGTCGACGAACTGACTCCGGACGAGACCATCGAACTGGTCAAGGACTCGGGTCTTCGAGGCAAGGGGGGCGCCGGCTTTCCGACCGGCATGAAGTGGTCGTTCGTGCCGAAGGACGTTTGGCCGAAGTACGTCGTGGTCAACCACGACGAGGGCGAACCGGGAACGTTCAAGGATCGGGAGCTCGCCGAAGGTGATCCCCATCAGCTCATCGAAGGCATAGCCATCGCGTCCTACGCCGTCGGGGCGTCGACGGCATTCGTCTACTGCCGGGGGGAGTTCGCTATCGGGTCGCGGCGCCTCGACAAAGCGATCCGAGAGGCCTACGACAAGAGTTATCTCGGCGACGGCATCTTCGGCAGCAAGTACAACCTGGACATCGTTTTACACCGCGGCGCCGGCGCATACATCTGCGGAGAGGAGTCTGCGCTGCTGGACTCCCTCGAGGGCTACCGCGGGCAGCCCCGCCTGAAGCCGCCGTTTCCCGCCGTGAAGGGCCTCTACGGCAAACCCACGGTGATCAACAACACCGAGACCTTGTCGACGCTGCCCCACATCGTTGTGAATGGGGGCGACTGGTTCCGGAAATGGGGCACCGAGAAGTCGCCCGGCACGAAGGTCTTTTCGGTTTCGGGGCATGTCACCAAGCCCGGAAACTACGAGGTTCCGTACTCCACCAAGCTGTCCGATCTGATCGAACTTGCGGGCGGAATACCGAGCGGCAGGAAGCTCAAAGCGATCATCCCCGGAGGGGCGAGTGCGCCGCTGTTGACCGACGCCGACGTCCATATGGACTTCGAGGCGCTGAAAGAAGCCGGGACGATGCTCGGCTCGGGTGCGGTGGTCATCATGGACGACACGACCTGCATGGTACGTAACGCGCTCGTGACCACCGAGTTCTTCGAACACGAGTCCTGCGGCAAATGCACACCGTGCCGCGAAGGCACATGGTGGGGTGTGAAGGTTCTCGAACGCATCGAACACGGCGAAGGCCGCATGGAGGATATGGACCTCCTGTTGAACATCTGCGATCGCATCGATGGCCGATCGTTCTGCCCGCTTGGCGATGCTGCATCGTGGGCGTTGCGGTCGAACGTCAAGCTCTTCCGCGAGGAGTTCGAGCGTCACGTGGCGGAAGGCCGCTGTCCATTCGACGACGAGTTGGGCGAACACAAAACCCTTGTCGGCGTCCGCGCGGCCGGCCTCGGCGATGCCGGCGTAACCCCGCAGCCCTCCGAAGGGATCTCCTCGGACGAGTGGGAGCAGTCGTGAGCGAACTTGTAACCGTCACCATCGACGGCCGCGAGACCAAAGCCGAAAAGGGTCGAATCTTGATCGACGTGGCCGAGGAGATGAACATCTTCGTGCCTCGTTTCTGCTACCACCCGGGAATGAAGTCCGTGGCCGTGTGCCGGATGTGCCTCGTGGAGATCGAGGGCATGCCGAAGCTGGCGCCCGCGTGCGCAACTCCCGTGGCGGACGGCATGAAGGTCAACACGGTCAGCGAGCAGGCGGTCGACGCGCAGGAGGGGATGCTCGAGTTCCTCCTCATCAACCATCCGTTGGACTGCCCCATCTGCGACCGGGGTGGAGAATGTCCGCTTCAGGACCAGACTTTCCGTCATGGTCCCGGCTCGAGCCGGTACGTCGAACCGAAGCGAACGTACGAGAAAGCACTCGACATCTCCGATCTCGTGGTCCTCGACCGCGAGCGCTGCGTCCTGTGCTGGCGTTGCGTGCGCTTCTGCGACGAGATCTCCGGGGACCGATTCATTCAGCTGGTGGACCGCGGCGCCGGCACCCAGATCCTCACGTTCGCCGACGAACCCTTTGACAGCTACTTCTCCGGGAACACCATTCAGATCTGCCCGGTGGGGGCACTGACGGCCAGCACCTACCGATTCGTGTCCCGGCCGTGGGACCTCAAAACCGCACCCAGCGTGTGCAACTACTGCTCGGTTGGTTGTCCGATCAGCAATGAGGCGCGCGCCGACAAGCTCGTTCGCGTGCAGGCGCTGCCGAACGAACACGTCAACGACTTCTGGGTCTGTGACAAAGGCCGGTTCGCTTTCCACTACGTCGATTCCGAGGACCGGCTGACGACGCCCCTCGTTCGCAGTGGGGACGAGTTCGAGTCGACCTCGTGGGGGGCCGCGCTGAAGCGGGCGGCAGAGAAGCTGGACGGCGCCGAGCGAATCGGTGTTCTGGCAGGAGGCCATCTGACGACAGAGGACGCGTTCGCAGTGGCGCGCGTCGCCAAGAAGGTGCTGGAGACTCCCCACGTCGATTCGCGGATCCAAGACGCCGGCGCGCCGTACGAGCTTGCGATCGGCCTCTCGGGTGCAGCCGGATCAAATGCGACGCTCGACGATCTGGAGTCCGCAGGCACGATCGTGTGGGCCGGGTCCGATCCCAAGGAGACTTTGCCGGTTCTCTACCTCAGGCTCCGCAAGGCGGTGCTCGACAACGAGGCAAAGCTCATCGTCGTATCGCCGCGCCGGACCTCCCTCGACGCCTTCGCGTCCCATGTGATCCGCTCCGATGCGGGTGGCGCGGCCGGCGAACTCAAGCGACTGGTTGACGGCGACTGCCCCGCGGCCACCGACATCGGAGATCCCCTGGTTGTGTGCTGGGAGCACTCGGCACCCGGCCGAGACGAAGCCGCGGTCTTCGCCACCTCGATTGAGCTCGCCCGCGCACGTGGCGGGAAGCTCCTCGTATGTCCGCCGCATGCGGGCTCACAGGGGCTCATCGACATGGGCGTGTACCCCGTTCTCGATGCGGGCTACAAGCCGGCCGCGAACTCGGGAATGGACACCAGGGCGGTGCTCGAGGCGGCCGGTGCCGGAGAGCTCGACGCCCTTGTACTCGTCGGTGCGGATCCCATCACTGACTTCCCGGACGCCTCTCTGGCGCGGAGCGCCCTTGAGAAGGTGCCCTTCACGCTCGCCGTGGAGCTCTTCGCGACCGAGAGTGTGCAGCTCGCCGACGTCGTGCTTCCGAGTGCGGCGAATCCAGAGAGGGACGGTACCTACACCAACCTCGAACGGCGTCTCCAAAAACTCGAGCCCCTCGTTCCTGCCCCCGGCTCGGCGCGCGAGCCGTGGCGGGCGCTGGCGGCGCTTGCCGGTGCGCTGGGACAGGAGTTCGGGTGGTCGTCGATCGATGACGTGTGGAACGACATCCGAAAAGAGGTTCCGACGCACTCGGGAATCGAGTTGGAGCGGCTAACGCAGAGCGTTCCCCCCACCGCGTTGCAGTACGAATCCGGGTTCGAGGCAGATTACGTGGCCGCTGCCGTCGTCGCCGGCCCCGGCGGCGGATACCCAAAGGGCTGGCGGTCGGGGGCTCCCTTCCAGACCGGGCAGAACTGGCCACTGTCGTGGGAGCTGCGCGCATTCGAGGCGAAGCAGCGCCCCGGCGTGATCCCCGATGCGCCGGGGTCTACCGAGGAGTCCGAAGCTTCCCATCCGCAGGGGAGCGAAGCGTCCGCGCGGGACGGCCGTTTCGACTTTCTCACCGGGCGGTTGATCTACGACGAGGGCAGTATGGTGCGGCGCACGTCCGTTCTGCGCGCTCTCGCAAAGCGGCCCTACGTCGAGATGAACGATGAAGACGTCAAGGCGCTCGGTCTGGCCGATGGCGACGAGGTCGTCGTTGCAGCAAACGGAACCGAACACCGCTGCAGGCTTGTCGTTGCAGACATCGCACGGGGCGCGGTGTTCGTTCCGTACGACCAAGAGGGCTTTCCCGCTAACACTCTGATCGGGAGCGTGAATCCGGTCGTCGAGGTGAGGCCCGCGTGAGCGGAATCATCGACGCAATCGGCGGCGCGACGGTAGTCATCGCGCTCGTCAAAGTCGTCGTCGTTTTTCTGGCCCTGATGCTGATAACGATCTTCGTCGTCTACGCAGAGCGGAAAGTGCTCGCGGACATGCAGGCCCGCGTCGGCCCGAACCGGTGGGGCCCCTATGGAATGCTCCAGACGCTCGCCGACGGCATCAAACTCTTCTTCAAGGAGGACTTTCGCCCGCGCTCCGCCGACCGGTGGACGTACGCACTCGCCCCCATCATGGCGATGGTGCCGTCTTTCCTTGCCTTCGCTGTGGTGCCGATCGGCGACCATTTAACGATCGGCGATCGTCGGGTCGATTTCATCATCAGCGATCTGAACATCGGGATCCTCTACTTCCTGGCGATGGGTTCGTTAGGGGTGTACGGCGTCGTGCTGGCCGGATGGGCATCGGGATCGAAGTACCCACTGCTCGGAAGCATTCGTTCGAGTGCGCAGATGATCTCGTACGAGATCGCGCTCGGCCTTTCGCTCGTGCCCATCGCGATCGCAACGAACAGTCTCTCCACCGTCGAGATAGTCGCCGCTCAATCGGAGCAGATCCAGAACGTCGATTTCTTCGATGGGATCCCGGTGCTCGAGCAGGTGGCTCACCTCTTCGAGTTCGTGCCCAACTGGAACATCTGGTCTCAGTGGCCGGCGTTCTTCATCTTTTTGATCGCAGGAATCGCCGAGACCAACCGGGCTCCGTTCGACCTGCCCGAGGCCGAGACCGAACTCGTGGCGGGCTATCACACGGAGTATTCAGGAATCCGGTTCGCGATCTTTTTCCTTGGGGAGTACATCCACGTGGTGGCCATCTCGGCAATTGCGGTCACTCTTTTCTTCGGGGGATGGGATGGGCCGGCGCCCGATTTCCTGCCATGGGTGTGGCCGATGGTCTGGTTCCTCGTCAAGACGGCGATCTTCGTATACCTGTTCGTGTGGCTCCGCGCTACATTGCCGCGGCTGCGATACGACCGCCTGATGTGGCTGGGCTGGAAGCGGCTCATCCCGGCTGCTCTCGTGTGGATCATGGTTACCGCCGTGGTCAACACCGACGAGGTGTCGCGTGGCGCGCGCCTTGCGATATTCGGCGTTCTCGGCTTGCTCATTCTCATCTGGGTGGGGCGCGGAGATCCGCGGCTACTTCAGGCGACGACTCCGAGCAAGGGGGTGCGAAGTGGCGCTGCCTGAGATCTTGACGGGGATGAAGGTGGTCATAAGAAACGTGTTCAAGCGGAAAGAGACCGTCGGGTACCCGGAGGTCAGGCGCCAGCCGTTCCCGCGTTTCAAGGGACGCCACATCCTGGATCGGCATCCCGACGGACTCGAGAAGTGCATCGGATGTGAACTGTGCGCCGGTGCGTGCCCGGCGGATGCCATCTACGTCGTCGGTGCCGAGAACACATCGGAACAGCGCTTCTCTCCCGGCGAGCGGTACGCGCAGATCTACCAGATCAACTATCTCCGCTGCATATTCTGCGGCCTTTGCGTCGAGGCATGCCCGACCGAAGCTTTGTTGATGACTACCGAGTACGAGATCTCGGGTTCCACCCGCGAGGAGCACATCTACACGAAAGAGCAATTGATCGTCGATGCTCCGATCGTCCGGCACTGGAAGACGAAGAAAGAGATATCTCCCGACCGCAAATCCGTATACAAGCCGCCACGAGGGGGCCGCGTCCGCGATGCCCGCTACCCAGAGGATTTCCTGCCGTCAACGCGCGGGAGCAAGGACTAATGCTTGACGAGATCGTCTTCGGCGTCACGTTCGTTGTGGCCTTGGGCTCTTCCATCGCCATGCTGTTCGCGCCGAACGCTGTTCACGTCGCCCTCTTTCTAGTTGCAAGTCAGGTTGCACTGGCGCTGGCCTTCCTCTTGCAGGGCGCGTTTTTCATCGCAGCCATTCAGATCATCTTGTACGCCGGGGCGATCATGGTGCTGTTTCTGTTCGTCATCATGCTGCTCGGCGTCGATCGACGCGAGGCACTGATCGAACCCCTGACGGGACAGAGGCCGCTTGCGGCCGCGATGGGCGTGGTGCTTGCGGCGCTTATCGGTTACGTCGCCATCAACGGCGTCGACCTTGTAACCGCTGCCGGCGGTCCGGGGGCCTTGAACGAGATCAATCGCGATCCCGGAAACGTGCTGGCGATCGCGCGGACGTTGTTTGGTGACTATCTCCTGCCCTTCGAGGTCACATCGGTGCTGCTCGTAGTGGCCATTGTCGGCGTGATGGTTCTCGCGCGCACGATTCAGGAGGCCGGAACCGGTCTGCCGGCGGGTGAAGAGGAGGCGGAGGAGGTGGCGGCATGACTACCGTCGAGCCCGGCTACTTCCTTGCGCTGGGCGGGTTGATGTTTACGATCGGCGTCGTAGGGGTGTTGGTCCGGCGCAACGCCATCGTCATATTCATGTTCGTCGAGCTGATGCTCAACGCAGTCAATCTGATGTTCGTGACGTTCGCCCGGATGCAGGGCAACGTCAACGGACAGGTCGTCGTTTTTTTCGTCCTGGTCGTCGCAGCCGCTGAAGTTGTAGTCGGTCTCGCAATCATCATCTCGATCTTCCGGCGCCGTGCATCGGCGAACGTCGACGACGTCAGCTTGCTGAAATGGTGATGGCGTGATTCTTGCTCAAGAGGCCACCGGACTGAGCGCCGATCTCGCGCCTTACATCATTGCCGCGCCGCTCCTTGGCGCTGTCGTGCTCCTCTTGTTCGGCAAACGCGTCGGTCGCTGGGCGGGTCATCTTGCCTCGGCATTGATTGTTCTGTCGTTCGTGCTCGGCGTGGTGCTCTTTTTCCAGATCCTCGGCGTCGGGGGGGAGGAACGGCGCGCCACCGTTCGGGTATGGGAGTGGATCCCCGCCGGTGAGCTGTCTTTCGGTTTCGACCTTCTCGTCGACCAGCTGTCGATAGTGATGGTGCTCGTGGTCACCGGGGTCGGCTCGCTCATCCATGTTTACTCGATCGACTACATGCACGACGACGAGCGTTACCCGCGCTTCTTTGCCTACCTCAACCTATTTGCAGCGTCGATGTTGCTCCTCGTGCTCGCCGACAGCGTCGTCCTGATGTTCGTGGGATGGGAAGGCGTCGGACTCTGCTCGTATCTGTTGATCGGTTTCTGGTTCGAGAGAGACGCCGCGGCGAACGCTGCCAAGAAGGCCTTCATTGTCAACCGGATCGGTGACTTCTCCTTCATGCTCGGCATGTTCTTGCTCGCCGCCGCCGTGGGCAGCCTCGCAGTGGGTGATATCAACACGGCCGCCCAGACGGGTGCGATGAGCGCCGGGCTGTCGACGATCGCTGCGCTGCTGCTCTTCGGCGGCGCCGTAGGCAAGAGCGCTCAGATCCCGCTGTACGTGTGGCTGCCCGATGCCATGGAGGGCCCGACACCCGTCTCTGCTCTCATACATGCAGCGACCATGGTGACTGCGGGCGTGTACATGGTGGCGCGGCTCAGCCCGGTCTACGAAGCAGCGGGCGACTCGGCCCTTCTGGTCGTCGCGTGGATAGGCGCTGCTACCGCACTGTGGGCGGCGATGATTGCAACCGCCGAGAACGACATCAAACGCGTCCTCGCCTATTCGACGGTTTCGCAGCTCGGCTACATGTTCCTGGCGATGGGAGTCGGCGCCTACTCCGTCGGGATCTTCCATCTCGCCACACACGCGTTCTTTAAAGCTTTGATGTTCCTTGGCGCCGGCGCCGTGATGCACGCCCTGAACGGCGAGACGGACATGCGCAAGATGGGTGGGTTGCGCAAGGTGATGCCGATTACCGGATGGACCTTCCTGGCCGGCTGGCTTGCGATCTCGGGGATCATCCCATTCGCGGGATTCTTCTCCAAAGATGCGATACTCGCCTCGGCCTGGGCGGACGGCGCGTACGCCCTGTGGGCGATCGGTGTAGTCACTGCGATCCTCACCGCGTTCTACATGGGGCGGATGTACTTCCGCGTGTTCGAGGGGCCCGTCGAGCCGGCCGGCGTTCACGTGCACGACGCTCCGCCGGCCATGGCTTCGGCGCTCATCCCGCTCGGAGTTCTCTCCGTCGTCGGCGGAGTCCTCAACCTGCCCGGAGTCCTCACGCTGGAGCACTTCCTCGAGCCGGTGCTCGGGGAGTCCCACGTGCCGGAGGGACTGGCGCCGTGGCTCCTCGGTGGCGCCGCGCTTCTGGCCGCCTTCTTCGGGATCTTTGCGGCGCGGCGGCTGTATGTGGAGCCCGATGCGGAGGCGCGGCGCGCGGCGGTTCAGCGACCGGTAATGCCGCTCGTCACCGGTGCGCGCAACAAGTTCTACGTCGACGAGACATACGGGCAACTGCTCGTTCTTCCGGCGAAGAGAGCGGCGGCGTGGCTCACGGACATCTTCGACGTCCGCGTCATCGATGGCTTTGTGAATGGGACGGCATGGGTCGTGGCCAAGTCCTCTGAGGGGCTCCGCCACGTGCAGACCGGCTACGTGCGCAGTTATGCGGCTGCGTTCCTGATCGGAGTTGTTGCGGTCTTGGGGATACTCGTCTTCAGGGTGGCGACGGGATGAGCGATTTCCCGTTCCTCGACGTAACGATCTTCATCCCACTCGGCGGCGCCGTCTTGATCGGCTTGCTGCCCAAGGGCAACGCGAACCTGATCCGCCTTGCCGCGCTCGCCGCGACGGTAGTGGCCTTCGTCGTTTCGCTCGGCGTCCTCGCCAACTTCGATTCGGGCGATCCGGGCTTCCAGCAGGGTCTTTCGGCCGAGTGGATCCCCGAGTGGGGCGTCGGGTACATCACCGGAGTCGACGGCATCAGCCTGTGGATGGTGATGCTCACAACCTTCCTCATGCCGCTGGGTGTGCTCGCGTCGTGGTCGATCTCGAAGCGCGTGAAGCCCTATTTCATCTTCCTACTGGCGCTCGAAACCGGGATGCTCGGCGTCTTCGCCGCCCTCGATATGTTCCTCTTCTATCTGTTCTGGGAGGCCACCCTCGTTCCGATGTACTTCCTGATCGGGATGTGGGGCTACGGCCGGCGGCTGTACGCAGCGATGAAGTTCTTCCTCTTCACCCTGGTGGGGTCGCTGCTCATGCTCGTGGCGATTCTTTTCTTGTACTTCACGGCCTCCGGAGATCCGACATTCAGCTACGAGGCCCTCCTCGGGACGATGCTGCCGCTCGACACTCAGCGGCTCCTGTTCCTTGCGTTCTTCGCCAGCTTCGCCGTGAAGGTACCTCTCGTTCCGTTCCACACGTGGCTTCCCGATGCACACACTGAAGCGCCGACTGCGGGCTCCGTCATGCTGGCAGGCGTCCTTCTGAAGATGGGGGCATACGGACTCATCCGGTTCGGGATTCCTCTGTTCCCGGATGCGGCGCGCGAGCTGGTCCCGTTGATCATCGGACTGTCGATCGCCGGGATCCTCTACGGAGCGGTGGTGGCCGCGATGCAGCGCGACCTCAAACGTCTCGTTGCCTACTCGTCGGT
>OCZV010000397.1_pt1 | contig 15946 bp, 12 predicted proteins | sample 1539051 | NCBI WGS metagenome assembly OCZV01 (sample SAMEA3113581, study PRJEB22503) | soil metagenome
TCTCTTCTTCTGCCAATTTATCTATTGGCTCACCTGTTGGCAGTGGCGCGTTTCTCTCTACCTTATACTTTAGTAGCTCAGGAAAGTCTATTCCCACTATGACATTCCTGCCTGCTGCCACTATGTCAGATTTTGGTATATCAAATCTGTAATCATAGTGTCCAAACACTACAATCTTGTCATCTGTTTCCTTTACGACATGTCCCACATGAGGAGGAGGAGGAGGAGATTTTGTTCTTCTGCCTAATAACAAGTTTTACTATGTCAAAAATCAACGGCATATTACGTTATGTGTAGGCATAACAAATCGTTCTACAAGTTTAGTTAGTTAGTCTATTCCCGCCGTATTAGCAGTAACAGCAGTGCATATGAGCTTTCCTGAATATTTTTCAGCGTATTGTATCAATTGTTTGGTTCCAATATATTATTCTCTATTTGTGAGCCTCGTTGAATTCCTGCATAAGATCATCCTTGGTCGTCTTTACTAAACTTCGAAGTTCATTGTTATCAATGCTATCCTTCATTAGTTGGTTTATCCTAATTGGAGATATTCCTAATGATCTGAGTTCTCCCATAAGATATGATCGCTCATGGCCTTCTGTGGACAAATGAAATTTGGACATAACACTGCATACGTAGAACTATTATATACATGAAATAATAGATTGTTTAGAATATCGACGCCACTTTAGCCAATAACAGAACCAGATTGACTACAATTCAATACACAATATTCCGTCAGCTTAGTGCAAATCTCTGCAATATGATTTTGAGTAAATCTCGGTTATTGTCCTAATATATCTAGAAGTACATCTCTGCCTTGACAATAGTGCTCGCTTTGCCGTAGGGGTCTTCCATTCCTTGATTGTGAATATGAAAGATACCATTATTTACCCGTCGCTTGTCGCCTTCAAAGTCCCCAATAACCTTCGGTTCATTCTATCCATTTTTTGAACGATTTTTTAGCGGGCCCAGAGGGATCCGGCAGAAAAACCTTCAAAATTGAGACCCAGCAATCATGGAGTAGAGGCTCATGTCATAAAAAGCCGTCAGATTCTTGCATTCTTTGTACTTGTATTATCCCCTTGGTTTATCTTCATAATAGGAATGTCCTTTGAACAGTATATTACATGGTTATGGCAGGGATCATTAATAGCGCTTGTACTGCCACACGGTATGATAATGTGGGTAGGATTTTGGAAGAAAAGAATTATTCAAAATTTGTGAACAGTTCTGGGGACTGGTCAGGTCAGGACATCAAAGTATTATCTAATATACAGGATGATATTGCCATTTTGTACCAAGGCACTTTCAGCAAGGTATTTCTGTAGCACCTTGATTGCATTTTCCCTTGGGGAGGAGTAATCATGCGTAACCGTACTTGCTTCAAACTTCAGTATTTCAGCTATTTGGATAAGGTTATTACCCTAAATTATTAATTCTGTTACTTCTCCTCTGCTTAACTTAATCAATTCTTTTAGTACACTCTTTTGCATTGCAGTACTCAATCAATCCTTGCATTCTTCAATGCTTGAAAAGCAGTCAGTTTGTATCGTCATTCTTCCTCACGGACCAATACTATGAAAATATGCAGAACTAAGCTTTAGCTTTTCTATGATATATTCAAATGAAAAATTCATTTTTGATTTTGGGTGATGTCATTTGGTTGATCTGAACCTAAAGTGCATCGTTTACTAGATATACCCAAAATAGCTCCAGACTCTCCGCTACCTCCTCCGTCTCAACCTTATACAAATGAACTCAAGCTGATTTCTTCAGGCAAGTTGTCAGAACGATATCTAATAATCTGGCTTAGATTTTAGTAGCATAAATCCAGCCAATTTGCATCCCATTATCAGCTTTAGGATCTGTATATGAGACTGCAAAGCCTGCACTAATTAGATGTTTCTTCAAATCTCTGTGACCATAATGGTATTCTATCTGAATATGAGAGAACTTGCCCAACACACTCCTATCATTTGACAAAATTATATCATACTCGCAACCTTCACAGTCCAATTTTAGGATAGCAGGAGAATTGGCGCTGTATTTATCTACAAGTTCTCCAAGGTTGTAAAAATGAATATTGCTTCCTGAGCTGCTTTGCATTGTTTGACAGCTAGCTCCTTTGGCTGATGCATCAAGTACTATATCTTTGCTGCTCTGACCTCCACAACAACCTGCATTTAGAAGTTCTATCTTGTCAGCAAAACCATTTAGAGCAATATTCTTCTGAGCTATTTCGAAATTCTTTGGAAATGGTTCAAGGGCGATAACTTTCCTTGCCTCCCTCATTGCAAAGTATATCGATGAGTCGGCAATATTTGCACCGATATCTATGACAACCCTATCCTTGACAGGTAAAAAGTCGTAGTCTTTTTCATAGAATATGCCGAACAGGTCGCCGTTTGATATCCCATTGTAAAACTGCAGACCGCTTTCCGGCAGAGTGATTTTATCAAGCTTTGAGTCATAATCCCAGCCTATCATATGAGCGCGCAATTCATTTTTGTTATTTGGGATTGTGTTTCTTCTATTGTTCAATTCCATGTCGGGTTCATTCATGACTATACTTTCTTTTCTATGATTTATCGAAGAATAATTGCTGTAATTGTTGTGCAAATGTGTAATATCCTCAATCCTTCTACAACCGCTGCATTGCCAATTGACTGGTTCCGCGCATACTTCGCAATTTAATGTAGATGTCAAACGCATTCCACATGCTCTGCATGACCATTTGTTAGTCAAAAAGGCTGCAAACCTCCTCCTTGTACTTCCCATCTCATTTTTTCCATTTTCCATCTTCTCCACTCCCAGGGCATGCTTTCGTACATTGCAACAATATAGCAGACGGCTATGCAAGTCACATCGCCAATATGATAGAACCGCTGTGTGTGCTACAATAGTGCAACCGTGTAACTTATTTGAGACATACGAAAGTAACCACTGTCATATGTAAGGTGTTAGTTATCAGATTTAAATATTGCATGTAGATCCTAAAACTTTACAGTCATCTTTTTTGCATTGCTAGAGAATTTGCTGTTATTCACTGCAAAGAAAATCCAAGGTAACTCGCATATTATACTTTTAAGGAGCCCTCCTCAGTTATTAAATTACTATTCATAAATAAGAAGGCCCCAGAGGGATCTGAGAGAAAAAACTTCAGATATGAGACGCAGTCAACTAGATCAGAAAGACGCAACATTGGTTACAATGTATTAGACAGAATTAAAAAAAGATGATGCCATTCAAATAGCCCACCCGGGAAAAATGAAACACGATCTTTTTATTAGGCTAGAGGATCTGTCCATATCCATCATCATTGGGAATACTAGAACAGGAGTTAGCACAATATATTGAATAGAAGATGGCAATTATGCAAAACTGGCCGATATTGTATTGCCAAGAGGGGTCCGGTTGTTATTGTCATTGCTCTCCTGATTATCATCATAACAACTCCAACAACAATTTTACAACCTTCATTAGCTACTGCAGCCACCAATTTATCAGCCAATACAACAACTACTACTACTGATACTCAATACAACTCTTTCACCCTTGTTCCATTAAATCAGTCATCAACACCATCGCTAGTTGATAAAACTAATGTTACCCTTAGAGGACTTCTTACTGACCTAGGTGATCCCGGTAGATGGAATCAACTGCTGCAGCCTGCCCTTGATGAACTAAATAGACGCCACCCAGACATGAACATACAGATAGAATATACTTATTCCCCCCAAAATGAAACAAGAGATAGAATTTTTGATAGCTTATCAAATGGCGATCCTGTAGATATTGTGTCTCTAGGTGATCTCTGGCTTGGAGATTTTGCAGGGCAAGGTTTGCTAGCAAATCTAACTGATGAATTTGAGCAGTGGGGTAGAATGGGTGATCTATATGAAGCAAATCTTGATGGCTCCGTGTATAATAACACCTTATATGGTCTGTGGCTCTGGACAGACATTAGAGGGATGTGGTACTGGAAGGACATGCTGCAAGAAGCAGGAGTTGATCCAGAATCATTGAAAACTTGGGATGGATACATTTCTGCTGCAGTGAAACTAGATGATTTCTTTGAAGAAGATAGTAGCGTAATTCAAGGAGTGCATCTTGTAGGTGCTTCATATGATCAGGATATGTGGTATCCATATCTTTGGATGCTGGGAGGAGAGATACTACAGCTCCGTGAAGGTCATCCTACAAAAGGTGTATACTGGTTTCCATCATACAATAGCTCTGAAGGAGTAAGAGCATTAGAATTCTTGAAGCGGCAAGTAGATGCAGGTATTGAGCCACAAGAAAGACTAGCTATCGAACCAACATTTGTTAATAGGAATTTCTCAGTGATGCTAGGAGGCTCTTGGATGCCTGGATTCTTTCCAAGAGAATCTTGGCCAACATTAGAACAGCAAGTTGGGTTCATTCCTATGTTTCCAGTACCTAACCAGACAATCCAGACCTCAACTATGATGGGAGGATGGGAGTTAGCTATACCCAGTACATCACAAAATAGTGATTTGGCATGGGAGTTGATAACAATAATAGCAGAACCGGAGATACTGGGTCCGTTTCTACAAGAATATGTCTATTTGCCGACACAGCGAACGCTAGGAGAGGGTCCATCCTCTGAACCGCTAAAGGAATCAATCCCATTCTTTGAAGAAATGGTTTCAATGATTCCATATGGTAGAAGCAGGCCAAATATTCCTGAATATCCAGAGATAGCTGAACATATACACCAAGCCATACAACAAGTTTACAATGGTTCGGCAGCATCACCAGAAGATGCCCTTAACACAGCAGCTGCCAAGTCTGCAGATTTGTTGGGATGGTAGTAGTAGTAGTTGACTACAAAAACTTGTACTTGTTTGAGATTCATTTGTGAGTATAATTTCAAATATGGTAGTGGCATTAGCGTCGTTAACGAAGCAAGAAGAGATTCCATTAGGCTAAGACCTAATCTCTAGAGCCTGATTAATTGCATTATATCTTTTCATACCTAATTGGAAAAACACTGGATCATATATGGACTGTTATTATTGCTAAAACCATGGCCCAGAGGGTTCCGGCAGAAAAACTTCAAAAGACAGACCCGGTTAGCTAGAACAAAAAGGAACAAAGGTTAATTCAAGTATAATTAAGACGATAAAAAGATAGGCCGCATGAGCAACATGGCAGCGTTTCTCTTCATAAAACCTGCTAGACGAGCTTCAAGTGCCATAGCTTTTAGATAATTTTAAAACACTATTTAGAATAATACATGTCATGACAATATTGTCTATATTGACAGGAAATAACATAACAAAACATATGTACGAAGCAGTTCGAAAAGAAGTGGATTAGGAACATAATCATCCAGAAGGGCTAGTACTTCATGCTGCTGGCTTTGATGATTCAGGCAATAATATTCGTGTAGCCGATATTTGGGAATCAGAGGAGCAGCTAAATAACTTCCTAAGTAATAGATTAATGCCTGTCATGGCAAAGGGTGCAGTACCTGAGCCAAAAGTGGAAATATTTCAAATCAATGAGGTTAGCACCTATCCGGGTATAGATAAGTATAGAATTAGCTAAGTCATTGCCTTCTTTTTGGACCGCAACTAGGCTATAATATATGATTAGTTCTCACAAATGAACCTATGATATGATAATGGGGCATTAGCTAGCTATCATCAGCTCCAAATATCAAGGCAATGTGCAGTTATTAACTGCAGATAGCAGGGAGGAATTCATAATAGCTGAGAATATATTTTTCTAAATGACGAAACTAACGATGGCATCATGCCATACTTGAGTATCTATGACATTGAGGTGGCTAACAGCACTCATAGAGACAGTCTAACAATGCATCACATGCACTATTATTTTACTTCAGTATTCCTTTTCGTAATTTTTGGTATCTTGTTCTATTTATATAGTTTAATGCGCCGGTACAGAAATACGGGGACGGCTTGTTACAAATGTACCCCCGTAACAAGACTCATCTTCATAATAATGCAAACTTCAAAACTGTGTTCCGCATGTAGCATTGGTCGGCCTATTACAGATCCGGAGTCTGGCGAGATAATCTGTACTAATTGCGGCTATGTATTCTCAGATAAGGCCCAAGATAGTCGTGCTGAATGGCGAACATTTAGCTCTGGAGGAAAGAGTGAAAGAGTAAGAGTAGGATCTCCTATCTCTCTAACCCGGCATGACATGGGGCTAGCCACAATTATTGGTAAGAGTAATATGGATTCTAGTGGACAAAAGTTAGATCCATCGATGCATTCAATGATCCACAGGTTAAGAACTTGGAATTTTAGAACCCAAATACATACTAGTGCAGAAAGAAATCTTATGCGAGCTTTGAATGAATTAGCCATAGTAAAAGACAAGCTTGGTCTGTCTGATGCAATGATAGAGAAAACAGCTTACATATACAGGAAAGCTAATGAAAAACACTTAACAAAGGGACGATCGGTATCGGCCATTCTCGCTGCAGCTATATATATCGCATGTAGAGAAATGGGAGCATCAAGAACACTTGCCGATATAGCTGTGGCTATGGATGTGAAGCGAAAAATCATTTCACGGAGCCATAGGGTACTCATAAATGAGCTTGATGTAAATATACCACCAGTAGATCTAGTGAAATGTATAGCAAGGATAGCAAATAAGGTGAATATCGATGAGAAAACTAAACGAATGGCAATGCATACGATGATAGATCTTGTTGATAGAGAAATATCCGCAGGAAAAAGTCCAATGGGACTTGCAGCATCAGTACTTTACACTTCCTGCCTTAGAAATGATGAGAATACAACTCAAAAAAATATTGCAGAAGCTGCAGGAGTAAGTGAAGTGACAATAAGAAACAGGATTAAAGACCTGAGATCCAAAGGTGTTGCTTCTATTACAGCTTGATTATTTCTTTTGATTTAATCAATATTACTAAGTGCTTCCAACAAGTTAGATATAACAACTTCATCAAATTGAATTTGTTTTGTACATCTATGCAAATCATCCGAGAGTCATTTTATGGTACATATGTTTTTCATTATGACTTCTAGTACATGTTGTCATTTTACATAGTATATGGTCGCCAGGGCGTAAGCATACAACAGTAGATGGAAATCTATTCAGAGTTAGGCTAACAACAGCGGTAGAAGATAGCAAGTATATACTAGCTAAGGTTCAATATTGGAAATTAGCTAGACTGAATGCTATCAACGCCGATGATTACCTGCCGCAGGGTTAATGCAATCATAAGTAACCTTTAAAAACATGGGCCCAGAGGGTTCGGGCAGAAAAACCTTCAGAAATGAGACCCAGCAATCATACATGAGACCTATGCCATAAAGCCGTCAGGTTCTTTAGCACGGATGAAGCTGCCACACTATTTGTTGTACATGTGTGCATTAAATAGAACGGTACTATCATGTAAGACATGAGAGTGTACCGAATTTCTGCCATTACACTCAAAGTAGAAGATATGGAAAAATCATGCTCTCTATATTCAAAGATACCCGGTTTTAGGCTGACATATGGAGGAAAGCCATCTGATCATTTTACAACATTTGCAATAGGCAACGAAAGCAAGGCAACAACAACTACATATCTTAATTTAGAACTGACGGAGGTAGAAGAAAGGGAAAGCTTTGATTTCTACAAGAAAGCAAACTTACGAGGAAAAATGAAAGTGAATGAAGATTTTGGGAGGATAATATTTCATACTGAAAATGTTGATAGACTTTATTCATATATGAAACAGAATGAATATATCTCAAAGTCTATTGTATTTGAAAACAAACCTACTAACGCTGCATGGGGAGAAAGGTTCTTCCATATTCGCGAACCAAATGGCTATCAATTATCATTTGCACAGCCATTATCTCAGGTGGATCAATAATTTGCTAGTCATTGTCATATTCTGCTTTGCTGGTGATTGTCTTGCATGATGCAAAATGATAATTGATACTTCCCTAAATCAGATGAGAAGTTACTAGATACACCTGGAAAATATCTCTCCGCTTGTCTAACTTTGCGGATTTCAGTGGGAGTCTGTATATCTTCTTGGTGGTATATATCTGATAGTGAAGGTGATATCTCCACTATAGTAGATTATCTCCATCAGTTTAGGCTTGTTTTGAATTTGACTTGCATCTGATGGAGATACCTCTCTAATGGAGGTAGTGAGTTTGAGCGTAAATGTTGGGTCTTTTGGGGAGATATTTGCTTGATAGTGGAGATAATACCTACACAATCTGAGGACTAGGTCTGCGCTGACAATAGGCTTAACAAATTAACTTGTATAATGCAGATGAAGTCTTTTACTCATGGCTTTTGACCTGGTTGTAGCAATGGAAGCCTGTAAACTGGACTCAAATGCTTCCAAGGTTTGTCGTAGGTCTTCACGGTCATGGGACGCACATGTAAATGATGGTTCACCTAACATGACCCCTTTTTTCAAAAGTTGTTCTTGAAGTTTAGTGAAAAACCCCTTATCGCATTTAAGAAATTCCCCGTAGTTATGTATCCACTCCCGTTTTGTAAATAGTACGTGGAACATAGAAGGGTATCCTTGAACTATGCCATTGACCTTGTTGTCATGCAAAATGTCTCTGATGCCTTTCATGAGGGCCGTGCCGAACTTTGTAATATTCTTATGCACATATCCTTTCTTTATCTCGTCAATAGTTGCATCTGCTGCTGCAACGGATACAGGATTCCTGGCATATGTGCCTTGATGCAATATCTTCCTTGTTGCATTCTCTTTCATTATCTCCTTGGATCCAACCACTGCTGAAATTGGATAGCCATTTCCAAATGATTTTGCAAGGGTAGTTAAATGTGGTTTAACCCCAAACCATTCTTGGGCTCCTCCCTTTGCTACTCTAAAACCGGTCTTTACTTCATCAAATATCAAAACTATATCATTTTTATCGCAGAGTTCCTTTAGAAATGCCAAGTACCCGTCCCTTGGGGGAATGACGGCGGCATTTGCCATGATGGGCTCTGTAATTATGGCTGCAAGGTTTTTTGATTCTTTTTTGACTGTTTTCTCAACTGCATCAAAGTCGTTCCAATCATTTACCAAGATTAGCTTCTCAAGAGACTTTGGAATTCCAATAGAATCAGGCTGAGGTTTTTTGCTACCATAGCGGCTCTTGGAGCTCGACTCTGTAGAGAATGACAGGTAATCATGAAAACCATGATATTGTCCTTCAAATTTGAGTATCTTTTCTTTTCCTGTATATGCTCTAGCTATTTTGATAGCATTCATGGTGGCTTCTGTACCAGAGACATAGTATCTGATCATCTCTGCGCTTGGGATAATAGATCTTATCTTTTCTGCTAAGGTGATTTCGAGCGGTGTATCAGATCCATAGATTACTCCTCTTTTATCATGTTCATGCACTCTATTTTGTACGGCTGGGTGGCTGTGACCTAGGATTACCGGGCCTTGGCCTAGCTTGTAATCAATGTATTCGTTTCCGTCAACGTCCCAAATATGGGAACCCATGGCATTATTAATGAAAATTGACTCTGCAACGCCGTCAGGCATCAGCTTTGCCGCCTTTTGGTTTAATTTTTTTGATAGTCGGGTATTGAATCGGCTGCTAGCAAAAGGTCGCCTAGCAGGAGGAGAATCCATTACGATCGGGAGATCGCCATCCATATAGCCATCAATATAGTGAACAAGACATAAATGGATTAATCGCCACCACACACTAGCTATACTGCTCCTGTCCGCGAGGGTGTCAAGGTCTGGTGGAGAAATTAATGGGCCGGAAAAAATGATGCAGCTGCTGATGTCTTTAAAGTGTATCGCCCAAACGAGATGTTGGGTGGTATTAACCCATTCAATCCTACACGACATGCGTTCACAATCAAGATAACAACTTAATATGGCATCAGAAATAAATCCAAGAATAGGCATGAGATCTTTCCTGTTTAATGATTTCTAATTCATTGTGGTAGAAAAGTGTAGGAAGGGTTACGTATGCTTAGAGCATCATTAAGGGCGGAACTGATTGAGCGACATTGATCTTCCGGATACCCAGATCATAAATGCGGATTCCTACATCTGATTTAAATGATGTTTACCTATCCAATTACGAGTAGCCACTTGGCTTTTAGATTGTCTGACAGATATAACCGATGCAAGAGCTAAAAGAAAAGCGTAGTCAACAAATCTCTATGTTAAAATGACAGAATGTGCAATATACCATATGGATATCAGCTCCTTCTTACTTCAGCTTTCATCAGTGACACAGCTGGCAGGTACTGCCATTACAATAATCGTTATCATAGTCATAGTAGCATACTCTATACGGATCATAAGAGAATATCAACGTGCAGTAGTATTCCGACTTGGCCGCTTACTTGGTGCCAAAGGACCAGGACTTATCCTTCTCATTCCCATCATCGATAGGGCCGTCATAGTTGACCTGCGAGTAGTGACATTAGATGTCCCCAAGCAGAAGATAATCACCATGGATAATGTTACTGTAGATGTTGATGCCGTAGTATATCTTCGAGTTAACGAACCAAATAACGCAGTAGTTAAGGTAAACGATTACCGACTTGCCTCAAGCCTTCTATCTCAAACAACTCTGCGAGATTTGATAGGGCAGACTACCTTTGACGACATTTTGTCAAAGCGTGAGGAACTTAACAGGCGGATGCAGGAAATTCTCGATGCTGCAACTGACCCGTGGGGAGTAAAAGTAAGTTCTGTAGCAATCAGGGACGTTTCGCTTCCAGAGAACATGCACAGAGCAATTGCAAAACAGGCAGAAGCAGAAAGGGAAAGAAGAAGCAGGATCATAATAGCTGAAGGAGAACTGACTGCAGCAGCAAAGATGGAGCAGGCTGCCAATTTTTACACTAGGAACATGGCAGCTTTGCGACTAAGGGAATTGCAAACATGGACAGAAATAGCGAGGGAAAGAAACATGATAGTTGTTACAGGCGGAAAAGGAGATTCCAATGACATGGGTACACTATTAGGCATGATAAAAGAAAGGACTCCTACAACAGACCAACTTGATGAGGACAGGCTTAGAACCATCGTTAGGCAAGAATTAATTAGTTTGACTGCCGGAAGGAATAATATCGATAGCGGCAGTAGCAATAGACGTTCTTCTCAAGGTGAACGTCAAGGAGATCGAGGTTGAATAGCATTTTCAAGATGCAACCTAAGAGAAAGATTAACTATAATCCACTATAAAATGACCTACTTTTCAACTTTCTTGAGAAAGCATCATAATCATCAACAGAACACAATTTTTCTGGTTGTCGCAGTGCTTGTTACTCTATTTGGCTCAACAGTTGTTAATTATACTCTTGCAGCCGCTAACCCTGTATTTGCTCAGCAACAAGAGGATAGCACAATTACCGATCGAGCCATTCTCTGGGTGGATGTTAAAGATTTCATTTCATCTGGAACTGCAGAGGATATTTCTATGGCCATACAATCAACCTCACCTTCCGCAAGCTCCTCCTCCTCCTCATCATCATCCTATCCTTTTTCTGTTGTTATTTTGGCATTGGATACTCCAGGCGGATCGCTTGACGCAACTTTTAGTATAATAGACGCTATTCAACAATCGCCAGTACCAGTGATAGGATATGTTTATCCACAGGGAAAGAGCGCATGGTCCGCTGGCACCATTATACTGCTTGCAACAGATTATGCCGTAATGGCTCCCGTTACCACAATAGGTTCTGCTCAACCTGTACAAGGAACAGAGCCAGTAAATGATACAAAGGTGATAAATGCAGTAGCAGAAAAAGCCGTCTCGCTAGCAGAACTTCATCAAAGAAATGTAACTCAGGCTGCTAGATTCATAACACACAATGATAACCTGACACCAGAGAAAGCTCTGGAGAGAAATGTGATAGAAGCAGTTGCTGCTAGCCCCGAAGAGCTGCTTGCAAAAGCAGATGGAGTCACTGTTACTACTTTTAATGGAGAGAAGGTCCTGCGTACTGCAGATGCGCAGATAATAAGACATGAATCTAGTCTGCGAACACAATTAGTCAATTTCCTTTCCAATCCATTGATTGCCACAACATTGATGACAATAGGATTCTTTGTTCTGATTTACGGTATAACGTCACCAGGATTTGGAGTCGAAGTAGGTGGGGCTGTCCTGATAATTTTGGGACTACTAGGTCAAGGACTTGACATAAACTGGGGCGCTTTTGCTCTGTTAGCATTGGGGATCGGGCTGGTAGCCTATGAATTGTACAGCCCCGGTTTTGGAGCTATAGGGATAGGGGGCATTGCAGTAGTAGCTATTGGAACTATGTTTATGATTACCCAGCCCGTACAGCCACTTCTAGTTACAGAAGAGCATCTTGGAAATTTGGCAACTATATCTATTATCACAATAGCCCCCTTTGCAGGTCTTATGGCGCTGATGACATACAAGGTGTGGAGGGTAAAGAAGAGAAAGCCCCAGCAGTTTGTTCTTCAAAGTGAACAAGGAGTTGCTCTTGACTCGATCTCATCAAATAGAACTGGTTTTGTTATAGTCGGTGGCGAGTACTGGAAGGCTAAAAGCAGTACTGGAGAGAGCGAGATCAATAAAGGTGAGAAGATAAAGGTAGTTGGAAAAGAAGCAGATTTGCTTATTATAGAGCATTTGTAGAGTACCACGGATTGGATAGATCAGAAGTTTAGGTTAGATTAGAGACACATACAGATTATATACTATTTGACTAGCTCTCGACCACAATCATAAAGTGTGATTTTTTATCAATAACTTCTCTGTGGCTATTCCATTATCCCTATCAAGAGAATTTTTTTATCTATTGTACTTATGTTTGGGAGCACTATCAAGGATCTCGATAAAATCAAAAAGAATAATCATGATAACAGCAGCGACTATCCTCACACTGGCAATAATGATAGCTACATCAAGTATGGCTACTCCTGCAGCCGACATGGCCGCACTTAATGCATAACAGAAGAAGAGGACTCTGAAACCCACCACCTAGCTAATAACATTGAGTCTATTTTTTGAACGATTTTTTATTTTTAGCGGGCTCAGAGGGTTACAGTAGAAAAAACTTCAAAATTTGGACTCAATGTAAATCAGTGGCAGTAAATAACAACTCGGGTAAGTAATTCAGTAAGAAGTAAAAAATATTCTTCTTCTTCCTCTTCTTTATTTTTTCAGAGTCTCTCTTTTTCATTTGATGGCCTTTAGAGAAAAAATCTCCTCATCTTGTTTAGCTCTTATAATGCGCATATTACGATAAGATATCTTGCTAAGACTTGATCGAAGATAGTCTTCTAAGCTTCCAATAAGAGTAAGCGATTAGTGAAACGGATTCTCGGTTTGGATTCAAATGAATTTTTCTCTAAATCCCGAAGAGCCACCATGAATTTTGATTCGAATCTCACAACATTTAGGGATAACGGCATCACCATAAACTTCAATAAAAGAAGAAGAGGACCATAAAAATAGTCCAGAATCTCCTCGAAGTATAGGGTGTTAACATATATGCATGATCTAATCAAAAATCAAGCAACATGAAATAATCCATATGAAAGAAGGCTAATCGATTTTCTAAAGAGGATGAACTCAGATCTCCAAACGCCTTCTTTGGATTTGCAAAATGCAATCTTACAGCGACTGAAAATTTTGTCTTACAGTAAGGAGTGGGTAAACGGCAATTCTTAAAAGAAAAAAATAGAGATTTTCATTTGAGATGAATAATAAGCAAGTTTCAAAAAATCAGATATCAAGAAACACAACAGCAAAAGTGCTATACAAAACCGCTGTCGTAGAAGAAGGGCTGTCGATCTTTTACAGAGAGGCAGGCGAGCCTGGTAATCCAAAGCTACTTCTCCTACATGGGTTTCCAGCGTCTTCCCATCAATACCGCAACCTGATCTCTGCGCTGTCAGACCGCTTTCATGTCATTGCCCCAGACTACCCTGGCTTCGGTAACTCTGACATGCATAGCCCCGATAAGTTTGACTATACATTTGATAGGCTCTCCGAAATCATCGAGGGCCTTTTGAAGAAAATAGGCTTCACACACTTTGGGCTGTACATGCAGGACTATGGCGGTCCGGTAGGATTCAGAATTATCAGTCTTCATCCAGACTGGCTTGAATGGCTGATTATACAGAACGCAAACGCATACGAAATTGGGTTTACCGGTGCATGGGATGGTCTTAAATCCCTGTGGAAGAATAGGACTCCTGAGACAGAAAAGCCGTTGTACGGGTTCTTGCAGCTTGACGTAATCAAGCAGGTCTATCTCCATGGTCACAAAAATCCAGAGCTAATCAGCCCCGACAACTGGGATGTGGATTATCGGTTCATGGAGCGGCCAAACGCCCAGCGAGTACAGATGGATTTATTCTACGACTACCGCACTAATGTTGCACTCTATCCAAAGTGGCAAGAGTTCCTCCGAGAGCACCAGCCAAAGACCCTTATCTTCTGGGGGCAGAAAGACATCTTCTTTACCCCAGAGGGAGGTGAAGCTTACCTGGAGGACATTCCAGATGCCGAGATACATAGGCTTGATTCAGGGCACTTTGCTGTTGAAGACTGTATAGAAGAAATTGTGACAAACATGCAGAGGTTTTACCTAGAAAAGATTGCCCAAGCGTAAATTATGACAATCAGATGGATCTGTAGGATCGTGGTATACACTGGGTAAATTCTTCGTTTGTCTCGATCCCTTTCTTTTTTCTTAGAACAAACGCCTAATTATATAATTACGAAATTAGGTAATAATTAATCTCCAAGGTCTATACAATTAAGAAGCGGTTATTTCCATCTCAATTCATACAGCATATACAGCCAAGACAATGTTATAATAGCACACAGTAGTAACCACCCATGTTATGGGGCGTAAGGATTGGTATTATGTACACCTTCCAAAACTTCTCATCAAAAGAGTAGATCAATTCCTGCAAACACCCAGGGCCAAAAGTATGGGTATGTCGAATAAACCTGAGCTCCTAAGACACCTAATAAATCAATTCCTGGATGAGCAAGAAGCCTTATACAACAGGATGGATTATGTAGGTGACGTTATTTTAGAAATGAAGGATCGTGACCATATGGTCTTTACATATAACAATGAATCGCAATTTAAGGAGATTGTCAATGCTCATGTAAGACGAGGCGTTGATCGCAATCAAATTAATGTCTTGCTTATCTATACAAAAGAGCAGCAGAAGTTCATAGAATCAATGGATAAGGTCGAAAATGTAAATCTCCTATTCAACTTACAAGATATAATAATAATTCCAGCTGATGAATGTTTTTCTGATGATGGAAGCTTTTCTGTCTTGCCTAGTCTTAATAGTATGGGCAATATTGTAGAACTGGCAAAACAGAAATCAAAAAATGGGTTAAATGTTTTAGCCACTTTGCCAACTAAATTGATCGAACAGGGAAGATATGAGGAAGCTCTACAGCTTGAAAATGTGTCTAATGAAGCAATAAAAGGATTGGAAATGCCTATAACCGTACTATGTCTTTACAAGGCAGTACCAGAAAATCTTGAAGATCGTTTCTCGGAGTATCACGATCTCATAATCAAAAGGACGGCTCTACTACAAGGCTTACAGTAGAGTATCAAAAACAGGAAACAGTAGATCTCATCATGATATTCAGATCTAAACTTATCTGCAAGTTTGTTAACTTTATTTTCATCTATTATTGCGTTGCCATTTCTATGAATTTCTTGCAGGATGCGATTACTAATATACTTCAGAATTAATTGTTAAGTATATAGAAAGTTTCTAATGTATTAAATGTAACAATATGATCAGTAAAGAAGAAGTGACATTCAAAGACCTAAAGAAAAGAACTAGCCTCTCTATGTAATAGCCTAATAGAAGCCTTCTAAAAGAACTGATAATAAAGCGGGCTCAGAGGGTTACAGTAGAAAAAACTTCAAAATTTAGACACAATCCTGC
>OCZV010000398.1_pt1 | contig 15908 bp, 19 predicted proteins | sample 1539051 | NCBI WGS metagenome assembly OCZV01 (sample SAMEA3113581, study PRJEB22503) | soil metagenome
GGCGTCGTCGACCGCGAAGGTCACGCTCCAATGTGCCGGCGTGTCGGGCTGGTCGACTGCGATTGGATTGATGGTCGCGACGACGTCCTCAAACCTTTCCGGCGCGCCTGCCTCCGCCATCTCCTTACGGAGGTCTGGGTGGTATTGCTCGAGGAAGTCGCCGTAGCCGGGCAGCGTCCACATCTCGCCCCCCCAATTCAGGGAGAGCGTCTGCCAGCCGAATACTGATCCGTAGAACGACTTCGCGCCGTCAACGTCACGGGTGTTGAGGCCGTTGAAGTTAAGCGAGCCCGGGTCATTGACTACGCGCGCTCCCTTGTGCTGCTTGGCCTCCCAGACGCCGAACGTCGCTCCCTCGGGATCAGTGAAGAGGGCCACCCGGCTGGCATCCATGAAGTCGATGGGCTCCATCACGATACGTCCGCCGGCATCGCGGACTTTGGACGCTGTCTCATCGGTGCTATCGACCCAGAAGTAGGTGGTCCACATCGCCGCCGGCGCTACCTCGGCGATTGATCCGACGGCCGCAACATCGCCGCCGCGCAAGTCGCCCGACTGATCAAACAGAGACCAGCCTGTCGCCTCGCGAAGCCGCGCGATGAAGTACTTGCCTTCAGAGCTCGGCGTCGAGATGTCCTCGAACTCCCAGCCGAAGAGACCGCCGTAGAAGTCGACTGCCGCCTCCGGGTCGGGTTCGCTCGCATCCACCCAGCAGGGGACGCCGGGAATGTATCCGTCGCGTTCGGGCATCGTTGCTTCCCCCTCGAGTCGTTGACGGCTCGGTGAACCCTATCCAGTGTTTAGGTCGGAGTTTGTCCTCAATTTACGCGACGAGGAGAATTCCGTAGCCCCGCTCCAACAAACGTTGGGCGGGAGTTGCGTTTGCTCCGGCTGCTCGCGGAAAGGACCCTGAACAGGACCTGCTGCGTTGATCGTCCACGCGGGTGCGAGCTCATCGATCGCAGCTTGGGAACAGGGCCATGGGAGGGTGAAGCAGAGGAGTTACGGCGTGAGTCCAAACAAGAGGCGGAGGAGAAGGCCGAAACGTGTCGTTGGTGGGTTTGTCGATCAACTCGTCTTCTTGTTCTTCATCCTTCCTCTGATAGCCGGAATCCTTTGGGCGTCCGGCCAAGACCCCGGAAGCATCCGCAGTGAGTTGGGTGAGTCGCTGCTGTTGTTGGTGGTCTTATGGGGCATCGCCGGCCTCGTCGCGTGGAGAGCGGGCGGTCTGGAGTACATGGGGGAGCAACTCAGCTCCGGTCTAGTTCTCGTGCCCTTCCTTCCGTGGGTGCTCGTGCTATTTGGGGTTCCCGCGCCGAGCGGCGACGATCTCGCAGGTCTTGTTGGCGCGTCAGCTTCTTTTTGGGTACTGGCCGCAGTGCTGAGGTGGCGATTCCAACTATGGCCTTTCGAGAGTAGAGAGGTCCGCGGCGAAAGGCATCCGGTGTCAGTGTTCCACGTCGATCCGCCGGACAAGGATTACGAACCTTATTTCCTTGCGATGTGCGACTGCGGCTGGATAGGCGACTTCCATGACGCCGCGGAGCCCTCGTTCGCGGACGCCCGCAAGCACAGCCCACAGGTCGAACCGGAGATACAGCGACCGCTAGATCCGGATTACGTACCGCGCCCGAGCGATTCCCCCTGAACGAAGGGTTCGCTTGGTGGATGCGGTTTCGACCTCGTCGACCTCCTCCCCCTTTGTTGCGCCGACCTCGCGGGAGCCTCGGAGCGATGAGTTTTCGGGCGCACGCCAGTCTGTACCTGTGAATTGGGCCTTTCAGGCATGGTGAAGCGACGCCCGAAGTAAGGAGTTAAATGATGGATGAAACCAACCTCGACATCTACGGCTCCGAGACGATCCCGTGGTCGCGTGCTCTCGAGCAGCTCGCATCGGTGGAAGGACACCTCACATACTGGCTGGCCACGACTCGGCCCGACGGACGCCCGCACATCGCCGGGGTAGGTGCGATGTGGGACGACGGGACGTTGTACTTCGTGAGCGGGGCCGGTACCCGCAAGAGTCGAAACCTCGACGGAAACCCTCGCTGCTCGGTGTCGGTGTCGCTTCCCGATCTCGACCTGGTCCTCGAGGGCACGGCGGCCAGGGTGTCCGACGAGGAGATTCTGGTACGCCTCGCGGAGCTCTACGCTGCGACGGGCTGGCCGGCCGAGGTTCGCGACGGAGCCTTCACCGCTCCGTACAGCGCGCCGAGCGCCGGACCGCCGCCCTGGAACCTCTACGCGATGACAATCACGACGGCGTTCGGCGTGGCCACCGCGGAGCCGAATGGCGCCACACGCTGGCGCTTCGATTGAACTTGGTTTTCGACGACGAACAAGAGCTTCGGGGTCCTTAGTCCCATAGCAGCGAGGCGCGTCGTCTACAGGACGGTCACCGTCGTAATCATGCTTACCTCTATCGAATAATCGCCGACTCCATAGAGCATGGAAGAACGGTGCGGTGTGTCGATCACTCGACTAGAAGCACGTACGTGAGCTCGGCGCTTTTGTATCTGGCAGTGACTTTCCAACATCCCAGCTCTGGGACTCCGAGGCCCACGAGGATGAAGTTCTTGACGTCGCGATTGAAGGAGGGCACTCCTCCGCCCTTTACGACCACCTTGGGAGCAGACCCGTCGAGATCTACCGCTGTAACGGTGATCTCCGGATCGCCGGAGAAGTCCTCGCCTCTCGCGGTCGAGAAGTTCTCGCTGAACCACAACGTCTTGTTACCGATGGCGTGGGGGCCTTTTCCAATCGGTAAACCCCTCCATACTGCTCCGTTCCGATCAAGGATGGTCCAAAGCTCGGGCGTTCCGTACCAGACTTGCTCCCACGAGGGTGGGGGTTCGGGGGGATACGGCTCCGGGGGAACGAAGCCCGGCGTTGGGACGGTTACCGGACAGCCGCCGATGTCGCGTGTTGTCAGAGGAGGACTGAACGACCCTTGTTCTCCGGCCGAGCTCCTGCTCTCGGGTGCCAGGGCGCACGCACCGAGCAGGAGCATAGCGATTGCGGCCGCGAAGATCGTGTTCATCCTCTCTAATACTCCGCGGGCGGCGTTGAGGTTCCGGCGGGGATGCCGTGAGGTGGCGAATAGGGCAACTTCGTGCTCCTGGCCCGCATGGAGGTCGGAGCGTGAGTAGGTCGATGCCCTGGGAGAGCCTCATCATGTCGCCTCGTGCGTGCTGGCTGACTCGCTCTCCTCAACTCACGAGCAAGTCGTGGAATGCATCGCTCAATTCTGTGTAGGTGCGCGCAGGTCCAGCATCGATAAGTGAGGTGTGCCAGCGAGTTCCCTGCCTCGGAGCAACAATTCCAAGCGTTCCTCCGCGAGCGTGAAGGTCCTCGGCTGCAGCCAGAATCCGTGCAAGTGCCTCATGGGAGTCCAGGGGCGCAGACGATATATCAACAACCAAACGGTTCTTTCCCTCCGACGTCAGCCGCCTTATGCAATTCGCTACCGCGTCAGCTGCCTCGACCGTCAGACCTCCATGGATGGTGATCAGCGTATTGTCGCGAACCGAAAGAGCGTCCACCCTGACGTCGTCAGGGGAAGGAATTGACCAGCGGGGGCTCGCGGCTAACTGGCGCCAGGTTTCAATAGTGGCTGCGCTCCTGCGCCACGAAGTCACGAACAAGCCGATGATCGACGCAAGGGCGCAGCCGATCATGACCCAGAACGCCGCCTCAGCAACAAACTCCATAGGTCACTCCAAATTCAAGTCTGGTAGTCCATTGGGCGGAGTTCAATCCCTCAAGGGGTATAAAAGTTCACCCAACCGGGGGAGGCGCGCATCCAGAAACTGGTGGACTCATTCAAAAATCTCGTTCAAGAGGTGAAGGTCGTGGATGCGACCTATAACTGAAAACTGAGCTTGTCACGTCGACGAAAAGTTCCTGCGCCTGAATCCTGATTTAAGTGTGTCACGCTCAATCTAGCCGGGCGAGGGGTGGACCGCGGTGCAACACTTCCCGTAAGAGTGGCGATCTTTAGCGCGCGGCCTCCAGATCGAAGAGGCCGAACGAAAAATGAGTACGGAGCTACTTGAAGGGGAGCGTCAGGACATACGCGCGGGTCGTCCCGTAGTGCTCGTACCGCTCGTCGATCGGCAAGGCGTGCGCGAGAGGGACTTCGAGGTGGGCAGCCGCTGACTCTGTCAATAGTGCGTAAGCCGATCTCCCGATGTGATCGGATACATGGTTCTTCATGAGTAGGTGGGCCACGGTCACGTCCGGTCCAAGGAGCTCTTCACGGCCCGCGATTGCCTGAAGAACGTAATCGCCGTGGTGTAGCACGAATTTTAGATCCAGGTCGGCGATCGAGGAGCACGCGTTGCACGTGCACGTCATTAGATCGCGGGCCTCCTCTAATCGACTGCGATAGGCCTCATAGCAGACGGCCAAACAGTCCAAGAGCGACTGACCACGGAGTTGCAGTTCATCTTCGGGGGCGAAGCCGAAGACCGCATCGCCCTCCAGTTTCGATATCACGAACGGAGGAGCGACTCGTTCAATGATGCCATCGAGGAGGCTTCCCAATACGGGATAAGCCTTGGGTACAAACGTACCGGCCGCCATGTCGGCGGCGTGGGCGTCTGCCACAGCGCGCAGGAAGGCTGTGTATCCGGATATGTCCGCCAGGAACATCGTGCCACGGCCCGGACCGGATCGTACCGCTTGGGCCACGTTGGACTCCTCCTCAAGGGTGTGTGGGCCCGCATCGTTGCACAATCCCTCGTAAGAGGAAACCTCCCTCCAGTCCCGTTATTGCCCAGCCGGCATCGTCGCCATCTACGAGCTCGCCAACTGCGGGGGGACGGATTCGCGTCCCGGGGCCGAAGGGATTCCAACCCCCACGTGATCGGTCGGTCCGACCTGCGTTCTGACCTGAACTCTCTTCCAGCCGCTGCTGCGCGCCGAGATCAGCCGTTCCTGCCGACGCAACCGTAGTCCGCTAACTCCTCCACGCAACCGCACGCTGCGCGTGAGGACCAATGCTCCCTCGTCCTCGCTTTGCTGCGCCGCGACCTCGGTCGGCCGAAACCGAAGACGGCGTCTGGTCGCGACTATTGCTTTCGGGACGACGTCTCCCCATCGCGCATGCGCTCGATCGCGTCAAGGATGAGATCTAGCCCGAATTCGAACTCCTGCGAGTAGTCGTAGTCGATCTTCCGGAGCTCGATCGGGATGAGGACGAGGTAGGGGTACTTCTCGGCGAACTCGGGGTTCGCATCCAAGGACGCGTCGCGTCTCACCTCTGCCTCCGCCGGGATGTCGGTCGGCAAGCCTTGCTCGAGTTGTGCATAGCCGTAGATGTAGCTGTCCATGACGCTGTAGGTGTGGATGGCCATGGGGAAAGAGAAGCCCGCGTCTTCCCGCAGGCAGGCGTGGCCGCGGAAGAGATGCTCAAACATCACCCGCTTAGCTGGGACAACCTGTCCGGTCAGCGGCAAGAAGAAAGCGGCGATTCCTGAAGGTGCGGCGACTGATCATCGCTGGACGCTTTGAGATTACGAAATCGCCATGGGCACGTGATTGAAGCGGCGAATGGACCGGGTGAGCGGACGATAAGAGGACCCAAAGCGAACCGAAAGCGGCCCAAAAAGCGGAACGAAGTAACGGTGCCGTCCAATCCCCCAAAGAGAGCAAGCATGAGCACGGGTTCTGCCGCAAGTGCCGCATATGCGTGTACTTCGGGGATGGGCCGCTCCAGACGAGACCGGGCCCTGGCTGGAGCCTTGGCAGTCAGCGCCAGAACGAACGGCCTGACAGGTCAGCGCCTGCCGTGCTGTTCGAGCTGTCGTGCAATGCTCGCCTTACGCTCAGGCCACAGACTCTCAACTCTCAGCACGTGACCCGAACGATAGCGTGCTATCCATGGCAGACCTAGCTTCCCAGGATCGCCGAGGCCTCCAGTTCCAGGTGGGAGAGCGTTGCCGAGGACAGATGATCGCCCGCTTCTAACTGGGACACCTCTTGATAACCGTGAGAGGTCGGCGCGCGGTGGACCGCCACACGGTCCGCGGAAAGATCCACGAGCCAGACCTCGGTGATAGCGGCGCCCCCGTACAGGCCCAGCTTCACGGTTCGGTCATAGGTCATTGAGGTCTCGGCCACCTCGACGATCAGCAGGACGTCGTTCGGTTCCGGATAGGAGTCTGCATAGAAGTCCTTCCGGGCGCGCAGCAGCGCGATGTCAGGTTGGACCTCGGTGTGGGCGTCGAGTCTCACCGGGTTCTGCACCGCGACGATGACGTCTTCCCCCACTGCGCTAGAGAGCAGCCGAGTTAGGCGGTTAACGCAGGCTGCATGGCGGCTCCCGATGGGCGCCATTGCGATGATTTCCCCTCCGATCAATTCGACGCGTTCGTCTTCCGCCAACAGGCCGACCTCGGCCATGCGGTGATAGTCGTCAACTGTGAAGCGGTAGGGCTCTGGGCGCACTGCCATGGCAATCACCATCCTAACGATCCTGCCCTTGGATGAGGGATAGCTCTCGGGAGCCGGCAACGATCTCTGCGGTGCGGAATATCACGTCGCCGAATGCTGCCCCGGTGGGGGAGCGGGCACTGCGCGAAGGTGGTCACCCACGCCGGACGCGGCGGCGCCCACGGCGACCTCGACCGCGGTCATCCTGAGATGCAGTCTTTGCCGCCGCATTGGCTGGTGATAATCGTTCCGCATGGCAGGCGCTCGCGGAGGACCGCGGCTTGAAGAACGCCAGCGGGAGCTTGATCCAAAGGCCTTCCGGCCCGTTAAACCGTGCTCTAAATTGAAATGGTGGGTGAGCCTTTGAATCCGTCCGGAATTTCGCCGATCACGATGACCGAGGTCCTTCGTGACGCAGCCGGGAACGAGATCCGTGCCACCTACACATTGTCGAGGTTTGAGGACTTCTTCAATCAAGAGAGCCCGATCCTCTTCAGGCGGCTCTGCCTCATCACCGGCAACACGCATGAGGCAGAGGACGTGATGCAGGATGCCTTCTTGCGAGTGTACGAGCGCTGGGATCGAGTGCGGGATATGGAGGATCCCACCGGATACCTGTACCGAACGGCGTTCAATGTCTTCCGGCGCCGTGCCCGTCGCGCGGCCTTGGCCGTTCGGCGCACTTTGCGACTCGCCCCCTCAACAGACGAGTTCGCGGCTGCGGACGCCAAGCAAGTGATCTCCAAGGCACTGGGACAGTTGACCGCCCGCCAGCGCGCTGCACTAGTCCTGACGGAGATCCTGGGACACACCTCGGAGGAGGCCGGCCGGCTTCTTGGTATACGGGCGGGCACGGTGCGTGCTCTTGCGTCGCAGGGCCGCGCGGCCATGAAGCGGGCGCTCGGGGACCGCTATGAGTGACCTGCGCGAGCTCCTCGAACGCGAGGGGGAACGGTTTGCGCTGCCCCCCGGAGGCTTGGAGCGACTCCATCGCCGACGCCGCCGCCGCGAGCACGTCCGGATCGCGGCGCTGGCGCTAGCGGTGGTCATCGTCGGAAGCTCGCTGGCGATCAGCCTCAGGGAAGCGCGCCGCACACTAGACCCCGCCCAAGCGCCACGAATCGTGTCTAGCTTCTCCATCGGTGCTCGCCCGGTCGCGTTGGCCGAGGGAGCGGGTGCGGTCTGGATCGTCAGTGCGGCCGACCGCAAGCTGGTGCGCCTCGATCCAGCGACCGGAGAGATCATCAGCGAGGTTTCTCTCGCCGATGACGTCGGGCCTCCAGCCGACGTCACCATCTGGAGAGGCTCGGTTTGGGTAAGGACAGTGGGCGCCTCCCAATCACAATCACAGATCCTTCCGGCGGTCGTCCGCATCGACGCTGCTACAGATCAGATATTGGCGACAATGTTCCTCGATCACGAAACCTCTGCCGTCGCGATTGGTGCTCGAGGCGTGTGGAGCACCAGCGGGGGCGGTCAGGTCTTCCGCCGCGACGTTCCCGGAGGCAAGGTCGGGGTCAGCGGTCAGGGTCCGGCTCCCTCGGTGGCCGTTGCTGTCGGCGAGGGAGGCGTATGGGCCCTCGGAGGGGGAAAGCAAGTCGTCGACACGGGATCTCCGATTCCGGGCACACTTGCGCGGATGGATCCGGGCACAGGATCGATGACGTCTTCTACCGAGGTTGGGCGCAACCCTCGATATCTGGCGGTCGGAGAGGGTGCCGCCTGGGTCGTGAGCTCTGTCGATGGCGCTGTCTTCCGCGTCGATCCCCGCACCGTCACCGTGACGGACCGGATCCCGGTGCCCGGCCTCCCCACTCATATCACCGTGGGACCGACCGGGGTATGGGTGCTCGACGCACCCGGCGGGATGCTTTACCGGATCGATCCGGACGATGTCGACGGTAGCCGAGTCACAGACTCAGTCAGCGTAGGTGCCGGCGCCGTGGCACTAACGGATGCCCAGCGAAGCGTATGGGTTGCTCGGGAGGATGGAACGATCCTGCGCATCGGGGATTGAGCGAGGGCCGGACCCCCAAATTTCGAACGCTCAGGAATCCAGGAGTGCCCCAGCTGGAGGGCCGTCACCGTGAGGAGGCCACCGCTTTGGAGAGTCCTGGCAGATTCATGACCCGCCGTCTAAACACTTGGTGTGCGTCGTGGGTTCTTCTTCTGTCGCAACGGGAGTCGGAGATGAGAGCTCTGCCCCAGGTGCGAGCGACGGCCGGACGTCGCCTGCGAGGACGAAGGAGGGCGAATATGAAGATCACACGAACGCTAGGGGTGGTGGTGGGACTTGCCACCGCAGCCTCGCTGTCACTTGCGGGGCTTGCGCAAGCCAAGCCGCTCGAGAAGGGGACGTTCCACGATGAAGGCACCTTCGTCGAGGCGAACTTCTGCGAAGTTCCGGGTCTGACGGTGCAGGGCGACTTTGTGGTCGACGGGCGTTTCCTCGTGAACCCCCATGGCCCCGACGGCCTCGCCTACGGGATGGAACACCTTCGAATTTCAGTCGTGTTCACGAACGTGGCCAACGGCAAGTTCGTCACCTTGGAACAAAACCCCATGGGGAAGGACCTGAAGGTGACCGACAACGGCGACGGCACCCTGACGCTCCTCGTGTTGGCGACGGGGAACGAGGCCACCTTCGGCATGGATGGCAAGGCCATCGCCCGCAACCCGGGTCAGATTCGGTTCGAGTTGCTCATCGATCACAACGGCACCCCGACCGACCCGTTCGACGACGAGTTCCTGGCGGAGCTGGGTCTCGTCAAGGGATCGACGGGACGGAACGACGACTTCTGCGAAGCGGCGGTCCCGGCCCTCAGCTAGCGCCGCATGCACCCGCCTGCTGCCGAGCTCGACAGCAAGGTGACAGCGTTCGCGGGCGACCCGTCGACCGGTTGACGGGCCGCCCAGTTACCAGGGGTTCGTGCCTGGTGCGAGGGGGCGCCTCGCGGGCGGAGGATGGAGGAAGGGGAGAATCCCGATGGGAACACGCGCCGCTCGTGGCGACGTCGGGGCCTCTTGGTACCGCGAGCCCGCTGGTCAGTTTGACGCGGAGGCTGACGGCACCCCGGACTGTTGCCCTTTAGAGCACGACGAGCAGAGTCGCAGCGTCTTGAGCAGCCTCCCCCGAGCCTGCGCGCGTGGAAGCCGACGGGTTCGAAAGGGGGGACTGTTGAAGAAATCATCGAGCGATGCGCCGGTCTCGACGTCCATCAGGCAGAGCTGACGGCATGCGCCCGGGTGCCCGACGTCGAGGGCAACACTGTCGAGCAGGTGCGTGGCTACGGCACCACGACCCCCGACCTGCTGGAGCTTCTCGACTGGCTCAAGGCACTCGGCATCACCCACGTCGCGATGGAGTCCACCGGTGTTTACTGGAGGCCCATCTACTACGTGTTGGAGAACGACTTCGAGGTCCTGCTCGTAAACGCGGCCCACATAAAGCACGTCCCGGGGAGGAAGACCGACACGATCGACGCCGCGTGGATCGCCCGGCTGCTCGCCCACGGCCTGCTTAAGGGAAGCTTCGTTCCCCCTAAGCCGATCCGCGAGCTGCGCGACCTGACGCGCTATCGACGCGTGCTTATGGATGACCGTACCCGAGAGATCAACAGGCTCCATAAGCTGCTCGAAGACGCCGACGTCAAGCTCGCGACGGTCGTCAGCGACGTCATGGGCGTATCCGGTCGGGAGATGATGCGGGCGCTGATCGCGGACCAAGACGACCCCGAGGTTCTCGCCGATCTCGCCAAGCGACGCCTGCGGTCAAAGATCCCACGGCTCCACAAGGCGCTCACAGCGCGCTTCTCAGACCATCACGCCTTCTTGTTGGACCGCATGCTGCGTCGCATCGAAGACATCGAGGCCGACATCGACGCCATTTCCGAGCGAGTCGAGGCGAAGATCGCCCCTTTCGGCAAAGAGGTGGAGCTCCCTGATTCCATACCCGGCATCGGCAGGATCGCCGCGCAGGTAATCATCGCCGAGATCGGCGTCGACATGTCGCGCTTTCCGACCGCCCGGCACGTCGCGTTGTGGGCCGGGGTCTGTCCCGGCCAGAACGAGTCCGCCGGCGACGTCGGGGCTTCGGTTGGATCAACCGATGTCGCACGAGGCAGCGGTAGATCGCCGAGCGCGACGGTGGCCGCTCGAGCTCGCGGCGGAGCTTGTTGAGGATCGTGCGTGGACCCCACCCGGGATGGCTTCGGCGCATCTCGATGATGCGGGCCTCGATCTCTGGCGGCATCTGGTGAGAGCAGCGATCGGGCTTCGAGCTGCGCTCGGCAAGGGCGGCCAAGCCGTAGTTGGCGTAGCGCACGAGCCAGCGATGAACGGTTCTCCGGTCAACGCCATAGCGGTCGCAACGTCGGTGACGGTGGCCCCATCCAGCACCTCGCGGACGGCGTCGTATCGTTGCTCAACCATCGAAAGCTCCACCAGCATGACGAGATCCTCCTTGGCTCGGTTGAGCACAAGTCATGACCTCGGTGGGCCCTAGAGACGTGGATTTGGTGCGACATAGGTGCCGGAGCCACTGTCGCCCAGGAGCCGGAGCCGGGTCGAATAGTGGGACAGAGGTGCCGGAGCCAATGTGCGACAGAGGTACCGGACTTTCACAATGACCCGCGACATGACACGGCGCGCCCGGAGGGATTCGAACCCCCGACCCTCGGATTAGAAGTTCGCAGGAGGAGGTTTTTCATCGCTTCCCGACGTTGCTCGCAACTTTGCATTTTCCCAGGCGGATGGCTCGATTTCGGGGCTTCACCACCCTCGATGTTTACCGTAGTTTTTCATCGTCGCGTGTCCAACGCGTGTCCAAGTCGAGGCGCTCAAGACCTGTCGCCGCGGATGACGGAGCGCTGGTGGGTCAGTGTGACGAGTGTGATGTCGTCCTCCTGTTCCCAGTCGCGCCCGACGAACTTTCTGAGCTCGGTCAGGCACTCGTCGATGAGCCGGTCGCCTCGGCCGCTGTTCTCGACCACCTTCTCAAGCCGTGGAAGACCAAACATCTCTCTTGCGGGACTATGCGCCTCGACCAGGCCGTCGCTTAAAAACAGGATGCTGTCTCCGGGATCGAGGAAGGCTTCCTTCTCCTCGTACTCGATGTCGGGGAGCGCGCCGAGAGGCATCCCGGTCGCACGAAGCTGCACGACGCCATTTGCATCCGCCACGTATGGAAGAGTGTGGCCCGCGTTCGCGAACCGCAGTCTCCCTGTCGCGGGATCTAGCACCGCATACAGACAAGTAACGAACATGTGCGCAGGGATGTCTGAGTAGAGGCGATTGTTGGCTCGCTCGAGTACGGTGCTCGGAGACGCCGAAGTTGGTGTGTCGCCGCGCAGGATGCTGTGGGTCGTGGCCATTACGAGCGCCGCCGGGATGCCCTTATCTGTGACGTCGCCGACGCAGAGGCCGACCTCGCCGCCGGGTAGCTCAAGAAAGTCGTAGAAGTCGCCACCAACCGCGTGCGCCGGCTGATAGTAGGCGGAGACGCGCCATCCCGAAAGCCGCGGGAGCTCCCTGGGAAGGAACCGTTGTTGGATCAGCTGCGCAACCCTGAGCTCCTGTTCATGACTCTCCCTCGCCATGCGACGGCTGCGCACCGCGTCGCCGAGAAGCAGGACGGCCACCAAGAGCGATCCGTCCCGTACCAGGTCTTCGAACACCGATACCAGCGGTTCCGGCTCGGGCAGGAACCCCCGTCCGAGGAGAGCCCCGAACCAGTACCACGCAGCGACGAGCAGCGACCACCGGAGGTGCCCGGCGGCCACGGCTGTGTACATCGCAACCGCGAGCGTTACGGCTGCCGAGATTCCCGGATAGTTGAGGACGAAGTAGGCCTGCAGTATCACAACCGACGCAGCCAGCACGGCCAATGGCCAGCGCCGCCTGACCATGACCAGCGCGGCTATGGTCAGCCCGAGCCCGTAGGCAATCGCGTCGGTGGGGCGGGCGCCCGGCTCTCGAGCCACGTTGATCGCGATCGTGACGGCCGCCGCGACCACCACCGCCAGCCCTAAGTCGATTGCGCGCGGAGGGGCGCGGCGCAAGCGCTTCCTTAACCACGCCACGTTCATATGGGCAGATTAGGAGACGATCGGACGGGCCGGAACCTCCACCCAGCGACCGCACCTATGACTGAGACGGCGGGGACGGGTTTCCTTTGCGGGCGATCCAACGGATTAAGGGTCTGCCCCCTTGTTGCGACAGTCGGCGGCTTTCGGCGCTTCCCGAAAATCATGAACAGAGTTCTTCGGGGATCCTAAGGGGCGGCATCCTCCACGGCACCGCGAAACTAAGGAGCGTCACCTTCCACGGCACCGCGACGAATGACTTCGGCAGCAATTTGTGCCCGCGACGACATTCCGAGTTTGTTGAAGACATGAGCGATGTGCGTCTGAACCGTCCGGGGTGACACAAACAATCGATCGCCAATCTCGCGATCGGTTAAGCCCTCCGCAACCAGTGCTGCGATCCGAAGTTCGCTCACAGTGAGGCTCGCCCAGCCAGTGGGTGGTCGCTTTCGCGTGCCGCGGCGCCCGCGGCGAACCCCGAGCCTTGAAGGGCCGTTCAACGTGCGCGGTCCAGGCCGCGAGAGCGTGAGAGCTGCGATCCACTGCGCAGTAAACGGTTGACCCTGGCCTTGAGTCCATTCATGCCTCGGCACGAGCCGTTCCAACCGGGCAGCCCCAGCTCGCCGGCCGGATGTCGCACGTCATCCCTGAAGGCAACTCCGGTCTGTTCCGCTCAGCCGCGATCGAGTCGAGGTGGAACGCCGAGTCAGCGGTCGTGTCAGGCCCGTGACAGGGGAGTGTCAGGAGGCGCGCCGATGGTGGTCGCATGACAAGTTCAGCGATTGCAGCTTCCGGGCTGCGGAAGGATGGAGGTCGCATGAGAAATTCAGCGATTGCAGCATCGGGGCTGCGGAAGGCATTCGGGGACAAGATCGTCCTCGATGGCATCGATCTAGATGTTCGTTGCGGGCACGGTCTTTTCCCTGCTCGGCCCGAATGGTGCGGGCAAGACGACGACGGTGAACGTGCTGACCACGTTGATGAAGGCCGACGCCGGGACGGTCCGCGTTGCGGGGCAGGATATTGAGACCGAGACCAAGGCGGCGCGCGCGGCAATCGGGGTCACCGGTCAGTTCGCCGCGGTGGACGAGCTGCTGACGGGCCAGGAGAACCTACAGCTGATGGCCGAACTCAAGCATCTGGACTCCGCCGAGGCAAGACGACTCGTTACGGAACTTCTGGAGCGGTTCGACCTGACGGAGTCGGCACAGAAGTTGGCGTCGACCTATTCCGGGGGTATGCGCCGGAAGCTGGATCTGGCGATGACACTGGTCGGCAACCCCCAGATCATCTTCCTGGACGAGCCGACGACGGGACTGGATCCACGCAGCCGTCGCACGATGTGGGAGATCGTCCGCGAGCTGGTGGCCAAGGGCGTCACCATCTTCCTCACCGCCCAACACCTGGAGGAAGCCGATCAGCTCGCCGACCGGGTCGCGGTGCTCGACCAAGGCCACCTGGTCGCGCAGGGCACTCCCGAGGAGCTCAAGCGCCAGGTCCCGGGCAGTCATGTCCGGCTCCGGTTCACCGACGTCGCCGAGCTCGACGCAGCGGCGCGGGTCCTGACCGGCTCCACGCGAAACGACGAGTACCTGACGTTGCGGGTTCCCAGCGACGGTGGGGCGAGATCGTTGCGGGCTTTGCTGGCAAGACTCGACGAGCAATCGATAGAAGTCGAAGAGTTCTCCGTGCACACCCCGGACCTCGACGACGTCTTCCTTGCCCTTACCGGCCACCCAAGCACAGAGGAGAACACACAATGAGTACCGATTCGACGATCATGCTGCGTCGCAACTTCAAGCACACCCTCCGAGATCCGACTGCCGTGTTCAACGCGGTCCTGATGCCGGTCGTGATCATGTTCATGTTCGTGTACATGCTCGGAGACGCTTTCAACGTCGGTGTCGACTACGTGGACTGTCTCCGGAAGTGGCCCAGGGGGCGCGCGACCTTCCGGGCCAAGCCGGGGCTGCGCTCATGAGTGTCGCGCGCGGCGCGTTCGGAGATGGCTACCTCGCCTTTGCCGCCATCGACGTCGCCCTGAGTCTGCTTGCGGCATCTGTCCTGGCGGTGATCACGAGGAGGAAGACCGGCCTCCGGAAATCGGATTCCGTGACCCCAATACAGATCGATCTCAGCGCTCACGGCGGGCGCGACGACGACCTCGAGAGAGTGACCCCGTTGGCAGGGGCTCCCTGCGGAATCGAGTTCTACCTGAGAGACAACCAGAGTCACCGATCTGTGACACGCGCTCCAAGTTTCGCATTCTGCGTCACAGCAGAGCGCGCAATCGTGTCTCAAGGGTGATGAGTGAAATACGTGGTGACAAAGGCAGGAGGAGCCGTCATGCGATTCAAAGTTGGACTTTTGAGGCTGCTCGCTTCCACCCCAACATGACCGGCACAATCGAGGTGACTAGGTGATGGAATTCCGCATCTCCGCTCCACTACTTCTTCGGGCCTCGCTGGGCATTACGTTCCTCTGGTTCGGCGGTCTCAAGCTCGCCGATGAGCCGACGCTGCCGGCGGCGATGATCGCCGCGCTCACTCCTTCCGTGGATCCCGACCTCTCGGTGCCGCTGGTGGGAGCCTTCGAGGTTGTGCTCGGTGTGGGGCTCTTGATCGGACTGTGGAAGCCGCTGTTCATTGGCGCAGCCGCCCTTCATCTATCGGGCACGCTTCTCGTGCTGTTGCTGAGGCCCGAAGTGGCCTTCAACGACGGCAACCCTCTGCTTCTGAGCGTGGAGGGGGAGTTCGTCGTAAAGAACGTTGTATTGCTGGCTGCCACGGCTTCCCTGGCCTTGCATTCGCTAGGCACACGGCCGCCCGATGCACCTGATCTTCGTCTTCCAGAAGGTCGGGATTCTAGCGGCGCAATGCCGACCGAGGATGCCGCATGAGTGCAGGACGGCGCGCCTATGTAGTCGTCCCCGGTCTCCTGCTGGCGATTCTCCTGATCTCAACTGGGGCCAAGGCGGGGCAATGGGGGTTTGGAGCAGTGATCATCGCGATCGTCCTAGCCCTGTTCCTGCCGTACGAATCTGTGAAGGCGACTTTGCACACCGCCGGGGTTGCCCATCACAAGCCGGGCGACCCAACCGGACCTGCGGGCGTCGGCGCGGTGCTGCACTCGGAATCGGGCGAGGTCCTCGGTGAGGTAGGGAGAAGCATCGGTGTATCGACGAACACAGTCGCCGACTACGAAGCCCTCATCGAGGGCCTCGAGATGGCGCTCGACAAAGGAGTCCGCGAAGTCAGCGTGTTTGTGGACTCAGCGGTAGTCGCAGGACATCTCGTTGACGGTTACAGGGTAAGGCCGGACCACCTGCGCCCCCTCGTCGAGCACGTTCGTCAGCTCCTCGACCAATTCTCGACATGGTCACTGACTAAG
>OCZV010000399.1_pt1 | contig 15895 bp, 14 predicted proteins | sample 1539051 | NCBI WGS metagenome assembly OCZV01 (sample SAMEA3113581, study PRJEB22503) | soil metagenome
AATATCGCGAATTCGGATTGGGGAACGCGGGCATGTTGCCGGCTCTGTCCGGCATGTTGCCGGACACCTTCAGTATGAGTTACACAAGGGGCCGCTGGCAAAATGCCAGCGGCTGCGGGCAACATACCCGCGCTCCCCGACAAACGAGTGCCGCAGCGCGTCCCAGAATGGAACCCCAGTTCCATTTGATTTTCTTTATTTAGCGCCCAGGCCTCGATGCCGCGTTCGCGCAAGTCGCGCGCAAATTCTGCGGCGAAACCGTGAAGAGTAAATACGCGTCGGGGTCGCACAAGCTCGACATAGCGAATCAAGTCGGGGTAATCAGCGTGATCTGAGAGCGGAAATGCGGCATCGACCTGATAGCGATAACGTGCATTCGGATCGACTGCCCACCCGGTGAGGATTGCGACCCGTTTGCGCGGAATTGTTTCCACCATGCGCGATCGATTGGCGTTGGGCGGGCAGATCAGGACTTTCCCCGCAACATCATCGGGATTGTAGCGCATATATTTGCAAAACGTCTGGCCGAACTCTTCATAAATGCGCGTCATTTGATAGGCCGAACGGTGCAGCATGGGCATGAGGCCGGCTCCCTCGAGCGAGCACAATATTTCCTGCGCCTTGCCTAAGGAGTAACCCAGCAGCACCGGCACCTGATCGTCGTCGATTGTCTCGCGGCAGAAATTGACTACCTGCTGGATCACCTGCTCGGTGGGCGGAAATCGATAGCGGGGCAGGCCAAAAGTGGTTTCCATGATGAGCGTATCGGCTTGACGCCACTCCGCCTGCTCAGCGGATTTCCCCGGTCGCAGTTTGAAATCACCCGTGTAAAGCAGCGTCTCATCCCCGGCAAAAAGGTAACACTGTGCCGAACCAAAGATGTGGCCTGCGGGCAGCAACATGAGGTCGAACCTGCGCACCGTTCGTCTTTCACCAAATGGCAGGACATGCTCTGTCCGCACGCCCGGAAGCCGGCTTTGCATCAAACGCGCAGTCCGCTCAGAAACGATGACCTCATTGTGCGGCGCAATATGGTCGCTGTGCGCGTGTGAAACGAAGGCGAAACGTTTCGCATCCCAGGGATCGAGCCACAATTCCTGCTGCGGCAGATAAACCCCGCGCTCAAAACGAACATCAATCACGGGGAAAATTTACCCGCGGAGTCGCGCAAAGAAAACGCAACACAGACATCTGTCTGTTTACCCATCGGACTCATATGTCGCATATGTCGTATATTGACATGGAACGCGTGAGCCGTTTTCATTACGGGATGAGACTTACCCCCGCAGCGGTTGTGCTGCTCACTATCGCAACCGGGCTCGCCCGAACAGTCGAAGAACCAAGAATCCTCGACAAGACAGCACCCCTCCCGATCGCGTTAAGCAAAGACTTCGAATTTCGGAAAACGAAACTTTACTTTCTGAGTGACAAGCCGCCGAAACAATCTGAGCGTGCACGACAGACCACGAGTGCACTCAAACCGGGAGCGTCAAGCACATCGCCTTCCCAGAAGACCCTAACGCTTCAGGATGTGCCAATCACGTTTGAACGGCAATACCGGCTTTTCGGCGCCGTGACGCAGGTTGACCAACGCCAGCGTTTTGGCGATTACTTCGATTTCTTTTGGCGCGCCAAACGGCCGGCAGATGTGACCGTGCGACTCGAGTATCGCCAGGAGAAGCTACACGACCACGTTCAGGCGCAGGAGATTTCCTATCAAAACGTGCGCGGCACTCGTAAGACAGAGTTTAAGGTCATCGGCGACGATTATCTTGACGACGGGCGAGTGATCGCCTGGCGATGTTTGTTAATCGAAAATGGGCGGATCGTGGCAGAAAATCGCTCCTATATGTGGGAGTGAACCAGACCAGCTTCTTTGGCAGATACGGCTCTCTGACCTCTCCAATTCGAATCAATTCTGAAGTGTTTCCCAGGATCGGCCAGGTTTGACAGTCTGGCTCTTGATCCTGTATCTTTAACCTGAGTAAACGTGGAGTCATCAATTCAAGTAGGGGTAAACGGTCCGACCGTATGGGTGAAAGTAGAGGGGAAAGGTAGTTTCCTGAACAGCGGTAACCTGAAAGAGTTCGCGCGCGAAATGTTGGACCGCGGTTATCGCGAGTTTATCATCGATTTGGCGGATTGCGCCATGATGGACTCCACGTTTATGGGAACCATGGCCAGCGTGGCGTTGCGTTTGAAGGAACTTGGCCGGGGTCATCTGCACGTCGTTCACTGCCGGAATCGCAGCCGGGAACTGCTCTCGGGACTTGGCCTCGATCAAATTTTCGACATTCATTCCAATGGCGCGACCGCACCCGAATGTGAGGCAATCGAGGGCGAGTCCAGGGACCAATCGCGGGAAAACAAAAAACAGGAGCAAGCCCAAACGATGCTGGAGGCGCACGAAGCCCTTTGCGAGGCGGCGCCGGAAAACCTTTTTCGCTTCAAGGACGTTCTCGATTACTTAAAACAAGACCTTCATCACGAGACGCCCTCGAAGTAAGCTGGCCCTTCCATCATGTGGCCGACTCTTCTTTTCGGACTGCTTCTGGCGTCTGTGGCCGGGTGGACCTTTACCGCGTACTACCAGACGCGGAAAATCCGAAGGCTGGAACGCTCCCACGAGGAAATTCAGGTCGAAGAAACGCTGGTTTTTGATTTCCTCCACGGACTCGGCGAAGCCTTCCGTGAAACCATTCGACCCCAGGAACTGCACCGGCTAATCGTCGAAGGGGCAACGCGCATTCTGGACGCACATGGCGGGGCGCTTTATATGACCGATCGCACGGGCGGCAAGCTTACGCCGGTCTTTATCTCAAAGGGCTGCCCACCTGTGGTGGATGTTCCGCCAAATATTTTGCAGCAGGCAGCCGCTACCCCCATCGCCCTTGAGAGTTATCTGCGGCTCCATTCGGTTGCTCCGGGTGAAGGGCTGATCGGTCGCGTCTCCCAAACAGGACAATCCATTTGTTTGAATGATCTCTCAGAAGTGCCGGAGCTGGTGAAGTTGCGAGGCAGCGCTTTTGGCACCGCATCCGTCATGGCCTCTGCCCTCTCCTATGGGAAACAAGATCTGGGCGTGCTTGCCGTCGCCAATGGCCCAATGGGCACACCATTTTCTCAGGGTGATTTCGTTGTTTTCAAATCGATCGCCGAACAGTCTGCCTTTGCCCTCTACAACGCCATTATCTATTCGATGGCGAATGAAAAAAAGCGGCTCGACCACGACCTCGAAATCGCGCGGGATATTCAGCGAATTTTGCTTCCCGCCGAAGCGCCAGCCATTAACGGATTTCAGATCAGCGGCCTTAATGTACCCGCCCGGCAGGTGAGCGGCGATTATTTTGATTACATTCAGGTCGATGACGAACGGCTCGGCGTGGCGATTGCCGACGTTTCGGGAAAAGGCGTTCCGGCATCGCTTATCATGGCGATTTGCCGCAGCGTGTTGCGCGCTGAGGCAGCGCGGAACCCTTCTCCGGCCGATGTTTTGCGAAAAGTGAACCGGCAACTCTATCCCGATATCAAGGAAGACATGTTTATCAGCATGGCCTATCTCATCCTGGATCATCAACGCGACGGGATCACGCTCGCGCGCGCCGGGCACGACGCGCCATTACTCTACAAGCGGCAATCGCAAACCGTTACGCCGATAAAATCGCCTGGAATGGTCGTAGGAATTGACAGCGGAAATGTGTTCGATAGGCTTACCGCCGATTTCGCCGTTCCACTCGAGCGCGATGATTGCCTGGTTCTCTACACCGACGGCGTGACTGAAGCGCTTAATAGCGACGGAGATGAATTCGGGATTGATCGCATGATCCAATCGGTTCGCGCCAGTGCAACCGATGGCGCTCAGACAATTGTAAAAAGAATTATCGAGGACGTGCGCAATTTTACCGGTTCATTTCCACAAAATGACGACATCACTTTGATTGCCATTCGCAAAACATGAAAAAGAAACAAACAGAACAGCCGGCACCGGCAAACCCCGCATCGGCACCGGCCATGCCCACGGGTGACGTGGAGCAAAGTGAACTGGAAGATCCAATGGCCGGGTTGCAAGCCGACCTCGACCGGTTCCGCGATCTAGCATTGCGCAGCCAGGCTGATTTCGAGAATTACAAAAGGCGAGCTGCCCGCGAAAAAGAAGAGGCGATCAAATACGCCAACAGCTCGTTGCTTGAAAGGCTGGTGGCGATTGTGGATAATTTCGAGCTCGGTCTCGAAGCCGCCAAAGGGGAAGGCCAACAGTCTCCTGTTTATTCGGGGATGACTCTCGTACTGAAACAACTCAGCGATTTCCTGGCCGAAAATGGATTGCAGCCAATCGAGGCAGAGGGAAAAAAATTCGATCCGAATCTGCACGAGGCGATCGCTCATCAACCAAGCGACTTTCCGGAAGGAACGGTTATCCGCCAGACTCGACGCGGTTATCGGTTCAAGGACCGCTTGCTGCGACCCTCGCAGGTCGTTGTTTCAAGCGGGCCGGGAAAATAAGTGAGGGGCCTTGCCTGCCTCGCCCATCAGTCACATAGGTCACATAGGACTCATTCGTCACATGGCCATCAAAAAGCGCGATTACTACGAAGTGCTGGGAGTGGGGCGAAATGCCTCCGAAGAGGAGGTTAAGCGCGCTTATCGCAAACTCGCAGTCAAGTTTCATCCGGACAAAAACCCGGACGACCCGCATGCCGAGGAAAAATTCAAGGAGCTTGGTGAAGCTTATGACGTCCTCATGGATTCGGATAAGCGCGCCGCCTACGATCGCTTCGGCCACGATGCTTTTGCCCGGGGTGGCGCTGGTTTCGGTGGGTTCCATGATCCGTTCGATATTTTCCGCGAGGTCTTTGGCGGGGGCGGATTTGGAGGCGGAATTTTCGAGACATTCTTCGGGGGCGCCGGCGCTCGCACGGAGGATCGGCACCGCGGCTCCGACTTGCGTTACGACTTGCAGATCAAATTGGAGGAAGCGGCGTTTGGTGTCGAAAAGGAGATTGAAATCGAAAAGCTCGATACCTGCGATAAATGTCATGGCAGCGGCGCTGAGCCGGGTTCGCGCACGATTAACTGTCCCACCTGCGGCGGCCGTGGTCAGGTGATCAGTTCGCGCGGTTTTTTTCACGTTTCGCAAACCTGTCCCCGCTGTCGCGGTGCCGGCGAAATCATCGAGAAGCCGTGTCCGAAGTGCCACGGGGAGGGACGCGTGGAAAAACTGAGCCGGGTCAAATTGAGAATCCCGGCTGGAATCAGAGAAGGCTCGCGACTGCGCTCCTCACACAACGGCGAGGCCGGGATCCGTGGCGCGCCTGCGGGCGACCTTTATGTCGTCATCCATATCAAGGAGCACAAAATCTTTCAGCGCGAAGGAGACAATCTTTACTGTGAAGTGCCGATTCCTTTTTCGATCGCGGCCTTGGGCGGTGAAGTGGAGGTACCGACACTGGAAGGCAAAGCGCACTTAAAAGTGCCCGCCGGCACCCAAAGCGGGCAGATGTTCAAGCTTCGCGGCAAGGGAATCATAAATATCAATGGGCGCGACCGCGGCGACTTGCTTGCGCGCTTGATTGTCGAGGTGCCATCGCGCCTCAATGCGGAACAACGTCGCAAGCTCGAGGAATTCGCCGCGCTTTGCGGCGAGGAGAACACGCCGTTGCGCAAAAGCTTTTTCGAACGCGCGAAGGAATTTTTTAAATAATGGGCTCAACGGTGCCTGCCGATGCCGTAAAATTGATAGAATGCCCCCGCGACGCCTGGCAGGGCCTTAAGAAACAAATCCCCACAGAACTAAAGGCACGGTATCTGGGCGCGCTGATCCGGGCGGGGTTCAAGCACATCGACGCCGTAAGCTTCGTCTCTCCCAAAGCTGTTCCACAGATGGCGGACAGCGAGAAAGTTCTGGAGCAAATCGATCCACCGGGCGATGTCGAAATCATCGGAATCGTGGTGAACGAGAGAGGCACTGACCGCGCGATTGCAACCGAAGCCGTGAGCACACTTGGTTATCCCTATTCGATCTCTGAGACATTTCTGCGAAAGAACCAGAACCAGACGCCCGAGGAGTGCTACAAAGTTTTGCAGTCGATCAAAATGAAGGCTGACGATTCGGGGCTGGGCATGGTGGTTTATGTTTCGATGGCGTTTGGAAATCCGTATGGCGATCCGTGGGATGAAGAAAAGGTGTCCGATGCGATGAAGAAAGTAGCCGGCCTCAAGATCCGATCCATCTCGCTCGCGGATACCGTTGGTGTCGCCGACCCCGATCTCATCAAGCGCGTAGTCCAATCGGTGACGAGCCAATACGCCAATTACGACATCGGCGTGCACATGCACAGCACGCGTAATAACGCTTCAGCCAAAGTGCTCGCCGCATACGACGCGGGTTGCCGCCGCTTCGACTCGGCCATGGGTGGCCTCGGCGGATGTCCCTTCGCGCAGGACGCGCTGGTTGGGAACATTCCGACAGAGAGTGTAATCGAGGCGCTTCACCAACGTGGTGTGCAGCTGCCGATCGGCAAATCGCTGGAGGATGTCCTGGCGTTGAACTCGGATATCGCGTCCAAGTACGAATAAAGAACTCGGATTGCTTGTCCCATAGGGCCCATTTGTCCTATAGGTCACATCTGCCGATGCACCGCTTCTACATCGCTCCCGAGCAGTGGAACCCTGACGCGCTCGCGTTGACTGAATCGGAAACCCATCATGCGCGCGATGTCCTGCGCATGAAGCGCGGCGAGAAACTGGTTCTGTTCAACGGACGCGGGCGCGAAGTCACTGCCGAAATTGTCGATCTCGACAGCGGCGAAATTCGCTTACGAAAGCTGCACGAAGCCGAAACGCCGCCGCTGCGTTGCCGGATCGTTTTGGGACAGGCGATTCCAAAAGGAAAAAACATGGAGTTGATCGTGCAAAAGGCAGTCGAGATCGGCGCAGCCGAAATTGCGCCGATTATTTCCGATCGCACCGTTGTCCAGGTCGATTCTGAAAGCGCCGCGCAAAAACAGGCGAAATGGCAGCAGATCGCGATTGAGGCGGCAAAGCAATGCGGCCAGAACTGGCTGCCGCGCGTGCACGCGCCGAGGAAACTCGCGGAGTTCTTCGATGCAACAGCCCCGAATACAGGATTCGATCTTCGCCTGATCGGATCACTCCAGCCCGACGCGCAACGTTTAAAGAAAATCCTCGCCGATTATTCGAGCGAACACCAGGAGCGTCCGCAAAGCGTTTTGATGCTTATCGGGCCGGAAGGCGATTTTACGCCTGCGGAACTTGCGCTCGCCCGCCGCCATGGGTGCCGCCCCATCACTCTTGGGCCAATCATCCTGCGGGTGGAGACGGCTGCGATTTATTGTCTGAGTGTTCTTTCCTACGAATTGCTGATGTAGCGATTGTCATTCAGCTATCGCTGCTTCAACGGCAGATTCTCTCGGAAGCGTTGGGGCAGGCGCTGATTCGTCCGGTGGCGCAGGCTGAATCGAAACAATCGTAAATTGAGCGGCGCCGTGCTCGGTGTTGAGGGAGACAACGTCGCCGGCTTTGTGCCCGAGCAATGCCTGCCCAATGGCGGTTTGATACGAAATGATGTGGCGGTCGGGATCGCCGTCCCACGCGCCGAGAATGGTGTAGGTTTCTTCCTTGCTGTTCTCCACGCTACGCAGCGTGACGATCGTGCCGATCGAGACATGCGACGCATCGACATTTTCAAATGATGTCCCGCGTGCGTTGTGCAGCATTTGTTCGAGCTCGGCTTTGCGTCGCATGAGCACGCTTTGCATTTGCTTGGCTGCCTTGAATTCAAAGTTCTCGCTCAAATCTCCATACGACCTGGCGAGCGCGATTTCCTTGGTGTTCGCCGGGATTTTCACTTTCACGAGCTCTTCATATTCGCCTTTACGTCTTTCCAGGCTGCTCCAGGAAACGATTAATGGCGCGATCTTCCCCTCCGGCTGCGCGCCCGTGATCATGCCTTCCAACTCCGGATAAGCTTTGACGATCCGGCCCAGAAGCGAGCGTTTGGTCAGCTCGTCAAATAGCGGGCTTAGTTGCAGACGCCGCATCGCATCGCGCGCGATAGCGACGTCGGCTTTCTTATAAATGTCCCCAAGTAATTGCCGATCTTCAACCAGCGCACGGTGCAACTTACTGGCGCGCCCGGGAGCGTTGTGTTGTTCGTGTTCGAGGGCCGCGAAAATCGCCCCGAGCAGGTCCGGTGTAATCAGCTCGCTCCAGCTCTCCCGTTCGCTACAGAGCCAGGCAAGCATTTCGCCCGTGGCGGAATGTTCGCGGATGCTCCGCTCGAGCATTGTCCGAAGCTCGGTGTGTTGCCCGGCCTCGCTCAGGATACGCGGAATTTGCGCTACCATACGACCGTGACTGCGTTGCATTAATTGTAACGCCCGCTCCGTCCAGCGAGAGCCGAGCGCGGACGGCAGCGCTTGCAAAACTCTTTTCTCTCTTGCCGCCGGCAATTTCGGCAGGACCGAGATCAACCGCTTCTCTTCCTCGATAATCAATTTCGAAAGAGTCAGACCGATGTGTGTCGTATGCAGTTGGGGAACCCGTTCGAGCAAATCGTCGCGCGCGATAATCAGCTCGAACGCGAGTTCGGGATGCATTTTCTGGTTGCGCGCCGCCATGTTCTCGATCGTCGCGATGATCGGCTGCAGTTGTTTTTCGGGTTCTTTGAATTGCTGGTGAAATTTTATGATCTGATCGAGGGCTGCGATTTGCTCCCGTGGCTGCCGCGCCTTGTTGAACGACGCAATCAACTCGTCAGCGTGCGATACGCCTTCGCCGCGCAGTTGGATTGGCTCCGTCTTTTTCGCAGGAATGGAAAAAGCGCCGCTCGCTTTGAGTAATTTCTTTGTCGATTCCCACCAGCGTTTCCATTCCGCTTCGCTCAAAACGTCGCCGACCAGCCATTCGCTGATCTGAGCGGGAGTCGCCTGGCCGCCAAGACTTTCGATAATATTTCGCACCAGAGCCACTGGATCTTCCCCGGCGAGCTTTTTGATCGATGCCAGATCGTTCGCCTTGCGTGCCAGAAAATGGTCCGAGGCAAGTGGCGTAAGATTTTCCGCCGCGTACTGAACCTGCATGGGATGAGATTTCTTCCCCGCAAAATCGATGACAATCTGGTTGAGCAGCAGGTTCCACTCGACCACCCGGCCGAACCCCCAACTCTTATGCAAGCAAAACGTGCCTGGTTTCAACTGTTCGAGGTACTCGGCGCCTTTCGCTGTAAGTCTTCCCGATTCGACAAGTTTTTGCAGTTCGGCGTCCATTAAGCGGACTCGTGAGTCCGATGTGACCTATAGGTCGTATGGGCTTCTCTTGCAATTTGCGATTGCTGTTCGCCTCGCCGCATGAAACTCTCCCCGCCGTGACGACGAGTATCTGGTTTTGGATCGCCTTTCACATAGGCGTTTTTATCGCGCTGACGATCGACCTCGTCACCTTTAAGCGGCGCGATCGCGCATTGAGCATGCGTGCGGCGGTGCGGCGGAGCGCCTTATGGGTGCTCGTGTCGCTTGGTTTTAACGCCCTGGTCTGGCGTCTCAAAGGGCCACAACACGGGCTCGATTTTCTTACCGCTTACCTCATCGAGTATTCACTCAGCGCCGATAACATTTTTGTGTTCGTGTTGATTTTCGCCCATTTTCGCGTTCCTCCCCACGCCCAGCACCGCGTTTTGGTATGGGGAATCATCGGCGCGCTCATCATGCGCGGGACGATGATCCTGGCCGGTATCGCGCTGGTGCAGCGATTTCATTTCATTCTTTATATTTTTGGCGTGTTCCTTCTCTTCACTGCATTGCGAATGTTGCTTGGAAAACATCCAGCACCCGATGTTACCGAGGGTTGGGTGATGCGGACGTGCCGACGTTTATTTCCAATCACGTCCGAATTTCATGGCGAACATTTTAAAGTGCGCGTCGATGGCCGCTGGATGTTGACCCCGCTTGCCCTGACTATGATTGTGATCGAGGTCACGGACCTGATGTTTGCGGTCGATTCGATTCCGGCGGTCTTCGCCATCACGCGTGACCCGTTCATTGTCTATACTTCCAATATTTGCGCGATTCTCGGTTTACGATCTCTCTACTTTCTGCTGGCCGGCTTGATGGAGCGCTTCATTTATCTGCGGACGGGCCTTGCTTTCGTCCTCGGTTTTGTCGGGATCAAGATGATTGTCGCAGATTACTTCCACCTGCCGAGCGGTGTGTCTCTCGCTGTGATCGTTGTTATTCTCGCCATCACGGTCACTACCTCGATGATCGTGACTCGGAAACGGGCCGCGGCTATTGACCGAAAATAAAATGTTGTTGCATTTGCTGTCCCTAATTATTTAACTATCGGAGCGCCTATGAAAACCCTCCTAGCCCTCGCAGTCATCGCTTGTTTTGCCATCAGTGCCCTGGCCGATATTCAGGATCCGCCGTCGAACGATTATGGCCCGACGCGCAAACTCGGTCGCGGTCTCTCGAATTTTTTCATCGCTCCTGCGGAAGTTTTTGTGACGGTGACAACGATCAACACGTATGAGGGAAATTCCGCCGCCGCCGGATACGGTGTCGTGCGTGGCGTGGGCCGCTCGGCCGCCCGGCACGTGGCTGGCCTGCTTGAGATACTGACGTTTCCATTTCCGGCATGGCGCGAAAGCTATTACCCGATCCTGCCCAGCGATATTCCATACATTCACGCTGGCTATTCGGAGTTTCCGCCCGAGCTCGGCAACGAATCAAAATATCCTTACGTGCGCGATTACTAGCAACGAGCTCCTGCTGGAAGTGGAGCTGGTTCGAACTGAATTAACAGGCGCTGTCTAGCGGACGCGAGAAACCCGAATATCTCCGCCTCCGGCGATGTACATGCGGTAGCCAATCTGCCCTTTAACAATGATCACCGGCGGCGATTCGACCTTTGGAAAGTAACGGCTGTCGGGCTGCGCCTGCCTCCATCGTTGACCGTTCTCCAACGTAAAAGCAGTGCTGCCAGTAAATCCGGTGAAAGGGCCGACGATTCGGCTCTGAATGATTTCAGGCGGCGTCACCTTACGTTCCTTTACCGCGCGATCGACTGCCTTCTCCGCAGCCACCTGGTTACTCGAAGAAACGAAACGCCGGATGAATTCATCCAATCGCGCGCGCTCATCGGGCGTCAGTTTTTGCAAGCCTGCCGCATCATATTCCTGCGGCGGCATCGCCTTTTGCACGCCTGGAAATTCGGCGCCCTGCGCCCAGGCGGAAATTGGAGAGAGAACAGACACGGCGAGAAACAACAGGATGATCGGAAATTTTTTCATACTCGGATATTCGCAAACACTGCTAGTCGACTAAGAGAGTCACGGAAAGTCAAAGGGATTCGCTCGCCTGTGCCACACTCCTGAATGAGGATGTTAATGATATGCGGATTGTCGATCTAAAAATCGTGGACATCGCTTTCGGTGGCAAGGGCGTGGCCCGTGAAAACGGCAAAGCGGTATTCGTTCCTTACACCATCGAGGGCGAGACCGTTTCGGCCGAAATCGTGCGCGAGAAAAAGCAATTCGCGGAAGCGAACCTTGTCGAGGTTAAGGAAAGTTCTCCGCATCGCGTTAGTCCGGAGTGCCCCTACTTTGCCCGTTGCGGCGGCTGCGCCTATCAACACATCGATTACGAACATCAGCTTGGGACCAAATGGCACCAGGTCCGCGATGTCTTGCAACGCATTGGCAAACTCAGGGATATTCCGATCCGACCAATCATCCCATCGCCCGAACAGTACGGGTATCGCAATCGGATCACCGTTCACGCGCAGGATGGGGTAATCGGCTTTTTTCGGCGCGACTCGCACCGTTTGATCGACATCGAGCGTTGCCCAATTTCGCGCGACGAGGTCAATCGCGCGCTGGCGGAATTACGGGCGCGACCTCAAGTGCGCGATGGGCATTACACACTGCGCGCCTCATCGGGTCCGCGGATTTTTTCGCAAACGAACGACGCGGTGGCAATTGCGTTGCGCGATTTGATTGTTCAGCTTGTTCCCGCGAATCAGGAACTCCTGATCGACGTCTATTGCGGCGCGGGATTTTTTGCCAAAGCGTTGCTCGACAAATTTCAGCGAGTAATCGGAATCGACTGGGACCGATTCGCGATCGAGACCGCAAGGCAAAACGCGACTGAGAAGGAAACTTACATCGCAGGCGATGTGGACGAAGAACTCACCCGCGCAAACTTGACTGCTTTAAGCAGTCAAGTTTCAGGGAGTAAAATCAGCGTTTCGTCGGCCGCCACGCTGATTGTCGATCCGCCCGCCACTGGCCTGACTGAAACCGTGCGCAAAACCATTTTCGATCTTGCCCCGGCAACGCTCATTTACGTCTCGTGCAATCCCGCGACGCTGGCACGGGACTTGAAAGAATTGCAGGAGAAATTCACGATCAATTCCGTCACGCCGCTCGATATGTTTCCACAGACCGCCGAGATCGAAGTAGTGGCATCGGCATCCTACCGATGAACATGCGCCGCACCTGCCCGACGATGGGCTACGTAATGGCGCCTGAGAGCCCTCACCTCAATCCTCTCCCTGAGGGAGAGGAGGACGCGAAGCGCCAGGCGAGGGTTGGTTCATTTCAAGGCGCGCTGGAAGTGCATCCCCCAAGAAAGAGCTTGCCCAGTGAACAAGCGCGCAATGGAAAGTCTCCGCTCATAGCGATGGCCGAGATTATTTCCGCAGCTGTCTATCGGCCGCGAAACGTTGATTGGAAGCGCGCCGCCGCGCGGCTTTACGGCGATTAGGCACGCGCAAGTGCTACGTGGTCGGTCTGGCGTCCCATGCTGCCGGAATCAATTCCACAAGACCACGGAAAGACTTCGAAACGGGCCGCGGGGTCCCCGAATGGCGTGGTCGAATTGGGCGCGCGTGTCGAGGTTTGATTCCGGTACAACTCGTCGCTCCATCAATCCAAACAATTCGTAGTCAAACCGGGCACGGTTGAGAAAGAGCTTGCCAGCAAGCGCTGGCCCAATTGAAAGTTACGGCTCATAGCGATGGCCGAAATTATTTCCGCAGGTGTCCATCGGCCGCGCAACGTGGATTGGAAGCGCGCCGCCGCGCTGCTTTACGGCGATTGGGGTACGAGCAAAGCCTACGTCCTCGGGCTGGCCTTTGTCGCGGCCGGCTTCGCATCGTTCCCGATCATTCTCGCCGTGTGCGTGGTCACGGCAGTCGTCGGCTTCAATTACATCATCATCTGCGCTCATTTCCCTGATGGGGGCGGCGTTTATTCCGCCGCGCGGCAGCAAAGCCGCTTTCTGGCGTCGGTGGGCGCGCTTTTGCTCATCGCGAATTTCATCGTTACCGCGGCTCTGAGCGGGTGGGCGGGCGCCACTTATCTTGGTGTTCCAACTCGTTACGCCTCGGTGGCAGCAGTGGCGATCATTCTGGTCCTGGGGGCAATCAATTACTTCGGTCCAAAACACAGTGGCAGCGTCTCAATCTGGCTGGCTGTGCCGGCTGTAATCGTTGTCGTGGCAACAGTCGCTTTTAGCGCGCGGTATTTGAATGTGACGCATCTTGAGCCGCGTCACACCGATTTGGGGACCGTTTGGGTGCAGTTTGTCGGAGTGATCCTGGCTTTGAGCGGTGTGGAGGCAATCGCCAATCTCACTGGCGTGATGAAACTGGATGCAAACGCCACGCCGAGCGCGCCGAAAGTCACACGCACCGCTACCAAAGCGATTTTGCCAGTAGCGATCGAAGTGGTCGCCGGAACCGCCTTGCTCGGCTGGGCGATGCTTTCCCTGCCAAAATCGTACGCGCCGGAATTAGCGGCGCATAAGGAGGACATGCTGCGTTTTCTCGGACAGCATTATGCAACGGCGGTTGGGGGCGTGTGGTTCGGTGATGGATTTTCTATTTTCGTCGGTGCCGTCTTCGGTCTTCTGCTCATCAGTGCCGTCAACACCGCCATCGTCGCATTGATTGGCGTGATCTACATGATGGCGCAGGATGGTGAGATGCCGCCGCAATTCGCGCGACTCAACAAGCACGGAGTGCCGCGCATTCCACTCATCGTCGCCGTTGCAATTCCGATTATCGTGCTCGCGGTTACGAGACAGTTCGAGGGACTGGCGGGTTTATATGCCATCGGCGTGGTCGGCGCCATTTCGGTCAATCTTGGTGCGTGCACGTTCAACAAGCGGCTCGGTCTGCGGGTGTACGAACACCTCATCATGGGCGGCACGTTCGTTGTTCTCTTCCTGGTTGAGCTGACGATCGCAAAAACGAAACCCGACGCGCTCTTTTTCGCGATCTGCGTGTTGGGCATCGGGCTGGGGTTCCGGGCCTATTCGCACAAGCTCTCGGGATTAAAGACGCTGACCGTGACGCGCAAAGTAGCCGAAATGGTCACGCCCGATTTCCTCACAACCGTGCAAACGCGGCTTGAGGAAGGCCACAAAATCATGGTCGCCGCGCGTGGCATCACCGCCGTGCTCGCATTCGCGTTGGATGAAGCGCAACTGCGCAACGCCACGTTGTATGTTTTGTATGTGAAAGAGATCGCGGTATTCTACGCTCGTGGCCCGACTGTGCCCGGCCGCCCCAAATGGCAGGAGGATCCCGAGGCAGCCGCAATCATGTCAACTATGCTCAAACTCGGAGCCGAGCGGGGCATCTCCGTGTTGCCTGTCTACGCCGTGAGTGAAGATACAGCGACCACTATCCTGGATCTAACAGCCACTCTCGGCATCGATTATCTCATCATCGGCGCTTCGCAACGCACCGCCATGACGAAGCTGCTCCGCGGCAGTGTGGCCACCAATGTTGCGGCGCAGCTGCCCGATTCAATTCACCTTTTGATTTTTGGTTAAAATGACGCCACCCAAGGTCCTGGTCGCCGATTCCATTTCGCAACGCGGCGTTGACGAGCTTTCGCGCGATGTCGCACTCGACGTCACGGTCAAAACCGGCTTGAGCGAACGCGACCTTATCGATTTGATCCCGCAATTCAGCGCGCTCGTTGTGCGCAGCCAGACGAAAGTTACGGCCGGTATCCTGAAGGCTGGCGCAAACCTCCGCGTCGTCGGCCGCGCGGGTGTCGGCGTGGATAATGTCGATGTCGAAACCGCCACACGCCGCGGCATCATCGTGTTGAATGCGCCGGGTGGAAACACTGTTTCCACGGCTGAGCACGCATTTTCACTTTTGCTTTCGGTTGCCCGCAAGATTCCGCAAGCCGACGCAAATGTTCGCAGCAAAAATTGGGACAAAAAGAATTTCGAAGGCGTCGAGCTCTACAACAAAACGCTCGGCGTTATCGGAATGGGCCGCATCGGCAGCGAATTGAGCCGGCGCGCGATCGCTTTCGGGATGCGTGTGGTCGCTTACGACCCCTATCTTTCCGCGACGCGGGCCCGCAGTTTGCAGGTCGAGCTGGTTGACGACATCGACGATCTGCTTGCGAGCGCGGATTTCATTTCGTTGCACACGCCGCTGACTAATGAAACGCGTCATCTTCTCGATTTCGCTCGACTGCAAAAAACAAAACGCGGCGTCCGCATCATCAATTGCGCCCGCGGCGGCTTGATCGATGAAGAAGCGCTCGCCAAAGCGTTGCAAGATCGGCATCTTGCCGGGGCGGCGCTGGACGTCTTCGAGATCGAACCGCTGCCGCTTGATTCGCTATTGCGCAGCGCGCCGAACCTCATCCTCACTCCGCATCTGGGCGCTTCTACTTCGGAAGCACAGGAAAGCGTCGGGATCGAGATTGCACAATCGATTCGGGCCGCGTTGCTCGAAGGGACGATCCGCAACGCCGTTAACATGCCAAGCCTTGACGCCAAGACGCTGGCTGTCATTGGGCCGCACCTGCGTTTTGGTGAAAAGCTTGGGAGATTCCTCTCGCAAA
>OCZV010000401.1_pt1 | contig 15868 bp, 13 predicted proteins | sample 1539051 | NCBI WGS metagenome assembly OCZV01 (sample SAMEA3113581, study PRJEB22503) | soil metagenome
GGCCAATGTTGTCGTCGGCGTCCTGCTCCTCACCGGCCGGCGGCTGCTCCCGGGTCTGCTCCTCCTGCCAGCCGGCCTCCTGGACATCTTCGATGGAGCCGTGGCTCGGCATCGAGGGGAAGAGAGCCGCAAGGGCGCACTTCTCGACTCCTTGACCGACCGCGCCTGCGAGGGGATCGTCTTCGGATGTCTCTTCTTCTCGCTGGCCGAGCAGAACCAAACGATCGATGCGGCCCTGGCCCTTGCCTCCATGATCGTCTCACTGCTGGTCAGCCACCTCCGGGCGGAGAGCGAGGCCGCCGGCCTGAAGATGGCCAAGGGGATCTTCCAGCGACTGGAACGCTACGTCGCCCTGATCGTCGGACTCATCGTCCCCGGCGCGTTGCGGCCCGCGCTCGCCCTCCTGACGGGGTTGGGAGCCCTCACGGCGTTGCAGCGGATTGGCGGAGCATGGCAGCGAATCGGGATGACTGCAGCGCGTCCGCCATCGGACCGCGCCTGACGCGCCTACGCTCTCCCGGCGGGCTCGTGGTCACGCGCAAATGCAAGCCGAAGACGAAAGGCGAACCGCGAACCCTCACCAACCTTGCTTTCCACGGCCAGCGTGGTCCCATGCAGCTCGAGGATCTCTCGAACGAGCGCAAGACCCAGTCCGATGCCCTTCGTGGGGCGGGCGTTGGGATCCCCCCCTCGGTAGAACTTCTGGCCGATGTGCGCCAGGTCCTCGTCCGATATCCCAGGTCCACTGTCGCTGACGGAGATCTCCGCGAACCTCGTATCCGATCGGGCCGCGACATCAACCCGCGTGCCCGGGGGCGTGTGCTTTGCGGCATTCGAGACGAGATTCTCCACCACCCGATCCAGGAGGAACGGATCACCCATGACCTCGAGTCCTCTCTCGATATGAAGCGAGAGGATGTGGTCGGAAAGGAGCGACTCGAGCCTCCCGGCAACCCCGCGCAGCAGGTCGTGGAGTTCCACTCGCTTTAGCTGCGCCTCCAGGCGCCCGGCCTCCAGCCTGGAGAAGTCGAGCAGGGACGTGATGATGCCGTGCAACGTCGCGGAGTTGGCGTTCATCCGACCGAGGAGCTCCCGGCGCTCCTCTTCGTCCAGGGCATGCCAGCTCTCCTCCAGCGTGAGACCGAGCCCTTCGATGGCCGTGAGCGGTGTCCGAATCTCGTGGGAGACCATGGAGAGGAAGTCCCGCTTCATCCGGTCGAGCTCCGCGAGACGCTCCACCGTCCGTCGTTCGTCCTCGAACCGCTGTGCGTTCTCCAGCGCTCGCCCGGCCGTCGCCGCCAAAAGCTCGATGGCCTCGACTTCCTCGGGCTCGAGGCGACGCTCTGCCCGAGTGCTCGCGGCGAGTGCGGCCACCAGCTTCCCGGCAGACCACACCGGAGAGACCACCACGGCCTGGAAACCGGCCTCCCTGAGTTGCGAAACGCCGCTTTGGAACTCGGCGTACTTGGCGACGGTCACGGTCCTTCGTTCCTTTAAGACCCGACCGACGAGGCCCGTCGACAGGGGATGCGTGGCCCGGACGTACTCATCCGGAAGGCCACGCGCGTGGACCACACGATACGTCCTGGAGGGTTCGTCCATCAGGGCGATGCCACCGGCCTCGAACCCCAGGCGCACGCAGGCGTCCACCACAGTGCTCAAGACTTCATCGGGATCCAGGGTGGTCCTCCGCCCGACCGAGGCAACGGTCGCCACGAGGAACGCTCGTCGCTCCGCGGCCACCCGCTCCCGGCTCAGGTTCTCGGCCATCACCCCGGCAACGAGCCCGATGATCCCCATGATCCCCACCACGAACGTGACCCCGGTGATCTCGAAGGGAAAGCCGAACCCCTCCTGCCGGAAGAGGGCCCGTGCGGGCTCAAGGAACGCGGCCACCGCCACGGGAGCCAGGGCTCCCCTTCGCTGATATCTGAGAGCGCCCTCCAATGTGGCCACATACAGGATCACCCATGTGGTGCCGAACTCCTCATAGTTGAAGACCCATACCATCGAGAACAGGAAGGCGATGTCCCATGCGAAGTTCAGGAGGCCGAGCCGCCCCAGCTCCCGAGCATCCAGCTTCCGCCGGAGCAGCACGGCATCGACGAGGTTGAGAAGCAAGAGCGACCCGAGGAGAGCGAAGGCCACGGGGCGTGCGTAGCCCGGTTCAGCCGTTCCTCTTGGCGGGGCATAGAGGGCGATCTGAAACACGCCGAGAGCGATCCCGATCCAGCGGACGCGGACCATGGAGCGTTCCAGCTCCAGGGCACGCTCGGTGGAAGCTCCCGGAGCGCCGTTTCTTCTCGGGGTAGCGGCGTTCATCGTCTTGTGGATGTGTCGGCCCCTCGACCGGCGGCCTTGACCGCGTACACTGACCCTGCCCGCGCTTCGACGGAGGTCGGTTTTGCCGGAATTGGCCAAGCGGATGAGCCGGCTGGGAACCGAGTCGGCGTTCGAGGTCCTCTCGCGGGCAACCGCTCTCGAGGGCGAGGGTCGCAAGATCATCCACATGGAGATCGGAGAGCCCGACTTCGACACCCCTCCCCACATCGTGGAGGCAGCAACCCGGGCGATCCGCGACGGACACACCGGCTACTGCGCCGCCCCCGGCCTCCCGGAGCTGAGGGAGGCGGCCGCTTCGTTCTTCGCACGGACGCGGGGCCTGGACTACCCCGCGGATCGCATCGTGATCACTCCTGGGGCCAAGCCCATTCTGTTCTTCACGATCCTTGCTCTGTGCGAAAAAGGGGACGAAGTCCTGTATCCGGATCCCGGCTTCCCCATGTACGAGTCGATCGCCGCTTTCGCCGGGGCCACCCCGGTCCCCGTTCCCCTCCGCGAAGAGCGGGGCTTTCGAATGGACCCCGATGAGCTGGCATCGCTGGTCACCGACCGGACCCGACTCGTCATCCTCAATAGCCCACACAACCCCTGTGGCAGCGCGCTTGCCAGGGCAGACCTCGAGGGAGTGGCCGCGCTCGTTGCGGATCGAGACGCGTACGTGTTGTCCGACGAGGTCTATTGGGCCATCCACTACGAGGGGGCCCACTCCAGCATCGCGCAGCTCGACGGAATGAAGGACAGGACGATCCTTTTGGATGGATGCTCGAAGAGCTTCGCGATGACCGGGTGGCGCCTCGGATTCGCGGCACTCCCTCCGTCGCTCGTGGAGCCGGTGACCCGGCTGGTGATCAACGCGGTGTCCTGTACGGCCAACTTCGTGCAGCGGGGGGCGATCGCCGCGCTTACCGGGCCATTCGAGCCCGTGGAGCGGATGGTCAGGGAATTCCGGAGTCGCCGGGACGTGATCGTGAACGGGCTGAACCGAGTCCAAGGGGTCTCTTGTCTGGCACCGGCAGGAGCCTTCTATGCGTTCCCGAGGATCTCGTCTTTCGGAACGTCCGAGGAGGTGGCGGATCACCTCCTGGAAAACGCGGGTGTTGCCTGTCTGGCGGGGACGGCGTTCGGCAGTCAGGGTGAAGGGTATCTCCGGATGTCCTACGCCACGTCGGTGGAAAGCCTCCGCGATGCACTCGAGTCGATCGAGGCCGCTCTGGCCGAGTTCCCCACCCGATGAGCGACCGGTCCCCGGTGCTCGTGACCCGCTCCCTGGCCGATGAGGTCATGCGCTATCTCGATGAGCACTGTCTGGTCACCCTCAACGACGAGGACCGGCCCATGCAACGGGACCGGCTTCTGGCCGAGGTGAAGGGAAAGCGCGGGCTGCTCCCGATGCTCACGGATCGGATCGACGAGGAGCTGCTCGATGCCGCCGGTCCAGACCTCGCCGTGGTGGCGAACTACGCGGTCGGCTACGACAACGTGAACGTGGCCTCCTGCACGGAGAGGGGCGTGCTCGTCACCAACACGCCCGACGTCCTCACCGACGCCACCGCCGACATGACCTGGAGTCTCATCCTGGCCGCATCTCGCCGGCTGGGGGAGGGCGAGCGGCTGATCAGGGCCGGGCACTCTTGGGGGTGGGCGCCGGACTTCATGCTCGGCCGGGAGGTCACCGGGAAGACACTTGGCGTTGTGGGTATGGGGCGGATCGGCCAGGCGGTGGCGGCCCGGGCTCGGGGATTCCGGATGCGGCTCCTGTACCACTCACGAACTCGAAAGCGGGACGCCGAGGCGGCACTCGGTGCGGAATACCGAGATCTTCCGGCCCTCCTCTCCGAGGCCGATATCGTCTCCGTCCACGTGTCGCTGTCGGACGAGACCCATCACCTGTTCGGGGCGGACGAGTTCCGGGCGATGAAACCCACCGCCGTGTTCGTGAACACGACCCGAGGGGCCGTGGTGGACGAGGAAGCTCTGGCCAATGCGCTTGAGCGGAGTGAGATCTTCGCCGCCGGCTTGGACGTGTATGAGCGGGAGCCTGAAGTCCACGCCGGTCTGTTGAGCCTCGACAACGTCGTCCTCGCCCCTCACCTGGGAAGCGCGACGGTGGAGACCCGGACGGCGATGGGGATGCTTGCGGCCGAGAACCTCGTGGCGGCTCTGGAGGGCAGGAGTCCGCCGTCCCTCGTCAATCCGGAGGCCGTGGAGAGACCGGCGTGAAGGCTCTCATCGCCGTGGCGGGAAGGACGCTCCGGGCGGGCCGGGTCGCCGGTTGGCGGGACGCGGCGGTCGGTGCTCCCGCGTCCTACGTACATGCGCTCCGCCGCGCCGGGGCGCAGGAGGGCGTGCTGCTCCCAACACGGTTGGGTCCAGAAGATGCCCACGCGCTCCTCGATCGGTTCGACGGCCTCCTCCTCATGGGCGGGGGGGACGTGGATCCGGCCCGATACGGCCAGGAGCGGCGCCCGGAGGTTGTGGGAGTCAACCAGACACGGGACGACTTCGAGATCGCTCTCGTCCGGGCGGCCATCGACCGCGACATCCCCATGCTGGCCATCTGTCGCGGGATGCAAGTCCTCAACGTCGCCCTCGGAGGCTCGCTGGACCAGCACCTCCCCGATGGAGGAGTCGTGCGGCACCGGGAAGGAGACGATGGATACACGACGCATCCCGTTCGGCTCGACAAGGGGTCCAGGGTGGCGGCCGCGACCGGCCTCGAGCGAGTGGAGAGCGCGTGCTCCCACCACCAGGCGGTGGACAGGCTGGGCGAAGGGCTCACGCCGGTTGGGTGGGCGGACGACGAGATCGTGGAGGCTGTCGAACGCACCGGTGGCTGGGTCGTGGGCGTGCAGTGGCACCCGGAACGCACAGCGGTTGAGGATCCGGCCCAACAGAGCCTGTTCGACACGTTCGTCAAGCGGGCTGCGCGGTAGTCACTCGGCTCGGCGCACCAGCAGCGTCATCCCCTCCACACGTTCCACCACAACTCGGTCCCCGGGTTCGCCCTCCAACACCCGAGCCGGGTACGAGGTGCCCGCGATACGAACGCGACCGGAGTTGATCAGCTCCCCACGCCGGCCCACCAGTGCTTCCGTCCCTGAGGCCGGACGACGACGACGCATTGCGATCCAAAACGAGATCTCCGCTATCTCTTTCGCCAGCAGCACTACGATGACGACAATGTTCCAGGGTAGTGGGAGGAAGAGGTAGGCAAGGGTTCCACCGATGATCAGCAGCACGAGTCGAGCCTACCCGCGGGACTCCAGCCGGACGACCTCATACGAGAACATCCCGCCCGGCGCATCGTAGGAAACTCTGTCGCCAGGCTTTCTTCCCACCAGCGCCTTCCCGAGAGGCGAGGTGATTGAAACGGTCCGTGCCCCGGGCGATCGCTCTTCCTTCGAGGCGGCCAGGAGATAGGTTTCCTCGTCCGGATCGTCCTCATCGAGTGGGCGAAGAACCACGAGGACACCCGGAGCAGCCGCTTCGGTCTGGATGACGGCTGCCGCGATGTCCGGGTCCTTGAGAAGCCGTTGCAGCTCGCGGATCCGAGCTTCCATCAATCCCTGCTCGTTCTTGGCGGCATCGTATTCGGCGTTCTCCCGGATGTCGCCCAACTCTCGAGCATGCTGGAGCCGCTCGGCCATGCGGCTCCGTCCCTCGGTCTTGAGGCGCTCAAGCTCATCCGTGAGGCGTTCATACGCCTGGGGCGTGAGCACCGCGCTGGCTTCCTCACCGGGATTGCGACGCGATCTTCGCTCGCTCATTCGAGCCAATCTAGCAGCACACGGACCACCGACGCGCCGACCATATCCCCTGGATCAGCAGGGTATCGATGTCGGCCGGCTCGTACGCCGGAAGACCCGAACGGTGATGCTGTCCGAGGCCGATAGCACGGGGGTCGTGTCCAGCTGGATCTCGGCAAAGATCGTGTGAGCCCCACACGTCAGCGGGCCCACGGTCGTCTGCCAATTGAAAGCGCCCTGGCCGGTGGCCACGGGGTTCCCCGCCAAGGGGTTCCCGTCGACGTAGACATTGACCGCTCCCACAGGGTTCGACGGCGCGGCGAATACGTGCTCTTGCCCCTGGGCCGGATGCGTTGTTGAAGTGGCTCCCACATCGCCCGGTGCGCGATCCTGCGGCGCCTCTGGATTGTCCGTGAACGTGGCGGCCCACGCGTCGAACATGATCGCCCCGCGAGTGGCGCCGAGCGCACTCGCCGGGTAGACCGCAGTGAAGCTGTTCCCCGAGGCCGAGGCGGTGCAGCTGCCCGCGAGGGCCTGAACGCACGTCGCGGTGGTGCCGTTCCACGTCATCCCGAGCCGGCGGCCGGCCCCATTGATCGAGTTGAACAGGGCGAACTCGATCCCGGTCGTCGGCGGCGACGCAGCATTCGTCACCTGCCACGTGATGGCGACGGTTCCGTTGACTCTCTCCTCCAGAGTCACCATGGTCAGGTCCACGGACGCCGTGGGTACGTCGCCCCCGTCGCCGGAGGCGATCACGGTGCTGACGGAAGCCGCCCCCGTGTTGGCCGTTCCCGCGACCTGGAAGGTTCTTCCCACGGTAGCGCCATCGGCGGGTGTGGTGATCTCGATCGAAGGCGCGCCGACGCCACCCGTTAGGCCGAAGTCATCCGGCAACCCACGTGCCCGGAGTGCCCCCAGGCGCACGTCGAGGAGTCCATGGCCCTTGTCGAACGATGATGTGTTGTCGGGGTTCGCGGGATCGGTGGCGTACGCGGCCCCGAACGTGTACTTGTGAGCGGTGTCCTCGACCAGGTTCTCGATGTCGGCGGGAGTGAGGCTGGGGTTCGCCTGCCTGAGGATCGCGATCGCTCCGGCCACGTGAGGCGCGGCCATCGAGGTACCCGAGACGCGGACGTATCCCTTGTTGTTCACGTAGATGTTCTCGGTTCCGAATGCCGGCGTGCACGTGACGGAGCCCTCCTTGCATGCCGATTGGATGAAGCTGCCGGGAGCCGAGACATCGGGCCACGTCGCCGGGTTGGTAGCGAGCCCCCGGCTCGAGCTTCCGCTGAGCGTGCCGCTGCGAGTTCCCGTCTCCTGGTCGTTGTAGTTCGCCACCTGGATGACTCCGGGCGTGGGGTTGTTGCCGTACTGGTTGGTCTGGACATCTGCCCCCGTGCCGGCACTGTTGCCCGCGGACCACACCACCGGGATTCCCAAGGCAACCAACTGGTTGGTGAGCTGGCTGATGGCCAGGCTGGGGTTGTGGTTCCCCGCGCTTCCCCAGGAATTGGTCACCACCCTGATCGGCGGGTTCTGACTCGCTCCGTTCGTGATGATCCACTGGTACGCGGCCGCGGCGTGGGGAACCACGATGCTGAGCCCCTCGCCGGTACCGAACCCGTACAGAGCGGCCCCCGGGGCGACGCCCTGCCAGTTGCGCTCCGCGTCTCCGGCGAGGCCGTTGCCGGCGGCGATCCCGGCCACGTGGGTGCCATGACCACTCGTCGTATCGCTGTCGACCATGTCGGTGAGTTGGGCCTGGCCGGCGCAGCCTGCGGTGGCCAGATCCGGCATCCCGCAGACGACCTTGAAGTTCCTGATCAGCTTGATGTCGGAGCCGCCGAGACCGGACCACTTCAGGTCCGGATGCGTCCCGTCGACGCCGCTGTCCACGATGGCGATCCCGACTCCGCGACCGTCCAGCGGATCCCCATTCGGGGCGCTCACCCTGAGGTCGAGTCCGCCCGTGAGCTCGTACAGGGTCCGCGCGCGAGTTGCCCACGTTCCTGTCTCGAGGTTGAGCGGCTCGGTCCCCGCGTCCTCCAGGAAGATCACCTCGGGAGCCAGCCTCAGCGCGTCGAACCCCGCGACGGGGCCGAAAGCATAGACCGCGTTGATGGATGGAAGGTCGATGACGGGAGTCAGGCCGGCATCGGTCACCACCGCGATGCCCTGCTCATACGAGATATCGCGAGAGAAGTGCACGAATGCATCCGTGTTGATTGCAGCATCGGCCCGAGCAATTTTTCTGGCGAACTCGGGGTCGATCGTCGCGTGACCGACCACGGCAGCGGCAGGCCCAGTTGCGGCGACAGTGACGGTCAGGAAAAGCGCAATGACGAAGGGACGGCGAAGGGTGCTCAACGGACAACCTCCCAGATAGGCGTTCCAATCAGTATGGCAGGTCCTCCTGGCTCCTCACAATCAGGCCGAGTGTCGGCGCTCTCGCCCGGCTCTGTAGACTTCGGCCCTGCGGAGGGGAAAGCGCGCTGGGCGGACGACACCGCGTCGAGGCACGAGCCAGGTCCTGGGCAACGATTGTTGCCGTGCTCGCCATCGGCGCCGCCGGCGCCGCCGGATTCATCTACCGGTCGGAGATCGCCAACACGCTGGCCGTGTCGAGAGATCCCAAGGCCCAGCCGTCGCCAACATCATCGCTTCAGCCGTCTCCATCCCCGTCCCCCTCCCCATCGCCGTCGCCGACGCCGTCGCCTTCGCGCGGGCGGCTGGTCATCCACGGCACCGGGGACGTGAGCCTCGACCCGAACTACATCCCGAATTTCCGGATCCACGGCTACCGCTATGCGTGGACCGGCCTGAAGGGAATGTTCAGGCGCGACGATCTCACCGTGATCAACCTGGAGTGCGCTGTTTCGAACCTCGGCTCGCCCGTGGACAAGGAGTTCAACTTCCGCTGCGACCCCAAGGCGCTCCCGGTGGCCAAGAAGTTCGGTGTCGACGTGGCGAATCTCGCCAACAACCACGGAGGCGACTACGGGAAGGACGCGCTGTTGGATTCGCGGAGGAACTTGAGAGAAGCCGACATCCTTCCGGTTGGGGTGGGCAGGAACCACCGGGCAGCGACGAGGCCGGCGATCATCGAGATCGACGGTTGGACCGTGGCCGTTCTCGGGTTCGGCGGCGTGGTGCCGGAGCCAGGGTGGATCGCCGGCCCCGACCACCCCGGGATGGCAGACGGCAACGACATCGGGAAGATGGCCGCAGCCATCAGGGCGGCCGATAAGGTCGCCGATCTCGTCTTCGTCACGATCCACTGGGGTAAGGAGCTCGACACCCAGCCTCGCCAGGACGACGTCGAGCGGGCACACGCGATGATCAGGGCGGGGGCGGACGGCATCTTCGGCCATCACTCTCACCGCCTGAACTCTCTCACTCGTTACCGCGGACGTCCGATCGCCTGGGGACTGGGCAACTTCGTGTGGCCGAACCACTCCGCGGCCGGGAATATCACCGCCGTGGCCAGGTTCGTGGTCCGGCCAGACGGGAAGGTGAACGGCCGGCTTATCGGCGCGCACATCGAGGACTCCGGCCACCCGGTGCTCACCGGGTAGCTCTTCCGCCGGTCTCACGACGGATAATCCACGGGATGGCTCAGCCGCTCATCCTCCTCGTGGACGACGACGCCCGGTTGCGGGAGATCGTCGGCATGGCCCTGGAAGGCGAGGGTTACCGGGTCCGAGGGGCCCAGTCGGCCGAAGAGGTCTCCTCGCTCTTCGAAGCGGAGGATCCAGACCTCCTCATCCTGGATGTGATGCTTCCGGGCATGGACGGCTTCGAGCTCTGTCGAGAGATCCGCACCCGAAGCCCGGTCCCCATCCTCATGCTCACGGCCAAAACCGACACGGTCGACGTCGTGGTAGGCCTGGAGTCGGGCGCCGACGACTACGTGACGAAGCCCTTCGTCACCAAGGAGCTCGTGGCCCGGATCCGGGCCCTCCTCCGGCGGGCTCGGTTCCCGGAGAGGGAAGCGGCTCGAAAGATGGTGGTCGGGGAACTGGAGATCGTTCCGGATGCGGCTACGGTCACCAAACGCGGAGAACCCATCCGCCTCACCAAGACGGAGTTCAAGCTCCTCTGTGCCATGGCCGCCCGCCCGAACCAGGTGTTCACTCGGGAAGTCCTCCTTCAGCAGGTGTGGGAATACGACTACTTCGGCGACAGCCGCCTCGTGGACGTCCACATCCGGCGTCTGCGGGGGAAGATCGAGGACGATCCCCGGGAACCCCGCATCGTTCAGACGGTCAGGGGACTGGGGTACAAGATCTCCCCGGGCAGATGAAGCGTCGAGGACGGCTCCGGCGACGCGGGCTTCGGTGGCGGATCACGCTGGCGTTCCTGGGTGGGGCCCTCGCGGTCTCGGCCCTCGTCGCGGGGACGACCTACTTCCTCGCCGAACGGTACCTCTTGAGGCAGAGGATCGACTCGGCGACGCAGCAGTCCTTCACCAATCTGCGGTCGGCCGTCCAGTACCTTTCCAGCGGCGGCGAAGATGTTTCCCTCCCCGGGCTGGTGGAGTCCCTGGAGGAAGGGGGCGAGTTCGACGTCCTGTTGCTGCGGGGGGACCAGCCATTCGGGTCGTTCTCCGTCACGCGGGAGGCGATCCCCGCTCAGCTCGCCCGCGTCGTGGGGCGGGGAGAGGTTGGGTACGCGTTCCGGGAGAACGCGCGGTCCCTGATCTTCGGGTCACCCGTGCCGGGCCACGATCTGTCCGTGTACTTCTTCTATCGGCTCGGCGATCTCGCGGACACACTCGATGTCCTTCGCAACGTGCTCCTGGTGGTCTCGGGTGCGGCGGTCGTTCTGGCCGCAGCCGTCGGGACCCGGGTGAGCGGGAGGGTGATCAACCCCGTGAGACGGGCGAGCGACGCCGCTCGCCGGGTGGCGGAGGGATTGCTGGAAACGCGGCTCCCCGTGGTCGGGAGAGATGAACTGGGGGCGCTGGCGGACTCGTTCAACGAGATGGCCGCAGCGCTGGAAGAGCGCATCGCTCGAGAGCAGCGCTTCGTGGGAGACGTCTCTCACGAGCTTCGGACTCCGCTGACCACGCTGCAGACGTCCACCGACTATCTGCTGAAGCGAGCGGACCAACTTCCCCCATCAATCGGACGGGCCACTGAGCTCCTCGCGGCGGACCTCCAATACCTCCAGCACCTGGTGGGCGACCTGCTGGAGATCTCCAAGGCCGAAGCGGGAAAGGCGCAGATGGTGTGGGAGCGGCTGAACCTCGCCGACGTCGCTCGGGAGGTCGTGGCCCGTCGGGTCCGGGGAGGCGAGCAGCTCGTGAGAGTCGAGATCGACGCCGACCTGGAAGCCCTGACCACGTTGGCCGACAAACAGCGACTGGAGCGCGTCGTGGGGAACCTCGTCGACAACGCGCTCGTGCACGGCAAGGGGCGCGACGTCACGGTCCGGGTGGCGTCTGCCAACGGGTTCCTCCTCCTGTCCGTGGAAGATCTGGGACCGGGGATCCCCAAGGAAGCGCTGTCCCGGATCTTCGAGCGGTTCTTCAAGGCCGACCCCGCACGGCAGCGCGGCGACGGGAGAGGCTCGGGCCTCGGCCTGGCCATCGCTCGGGAGAACGCCCACTTGCACGGCGGCGAGATCGACGTGGAGAGCGTCGGTGGCCGAGGCGCCCGCTTCACGCTCAGACTCCCCCGTCGCCGGGAGGAGCCCCAGGGATGAGGTGGCGCCCGAGCGTGGCCGCGTCGGCGACGTGCCTCATTCTTCTAACTGCATGCCGAGGGCCCGCGGCCGTCACGATCATCCCCGAATCGGAGCTTCCCGACGAGGTCTATTCGCCGAGACCCTCGCCCTCGCCGACCGATGAGGAACAACCGCTCAGGACGGGCACGGTCTACATGGTCAGGAAAGGGCGGCTCATCGGCGTGTCTCGAAAACTCCCCTCGGCGCCGACACGTCCGGAGGCGCTTCTTGCCGCGTTGCTCGAGGGTCCCCAGCCCGAGGACCGAGCCAGGTCCGCGATCCCCTCCGGTACTCGCGCCATCGACGTGGTGGCCGCCGGCAACGTGGCCACGGTGGACCTGTCTCAAGAATTCAAGACAGGCGCGGCCGCACGGACCCTGGCCCTTCGAGTCGCTCAGATCGTGTACACGCTGACGGAGGACTCGAACATCCTCTCGGTGGTGTTCGCCTTCGAGGGGACGCGAGCGCCGGTGATCAGCGCAGGGGGCCGCGTCCTGGAGCGCCCTGTCGGCCGAAAGGACTACGCAGAGTTCGCCCCGGCCGAGGAAGGGCAGAACGACGAAGCCAGCATGTCATGAAACCGTTACATTCCCGACGCACGAACGACACCCCGACTCGGCATCCTTGGAGCGTTCCTTTGGGAGCCCTCCTTCGCCGGGTGGTGGTCTTGTCAACCGCGAGACCCGCCTCCCATCGGGGGATCCCCTCTCTACCCGTACCCGGGCGGAGGAGGGCCTCAGAGGTCGCCGTTTGCGCCTCCCTCCTTCTTCTAGGCCTCGCCATTCTGGTCACCCCTGCTGCCGCGTCGCCGGAGCTTCGCTGGATCGCCTACGTGCGGGCGAAAGGAGAAGCCGGACTGTCCGACTACCGAGGCGCAGTGGAAGTCGTCCGCTCCGACGGCCGAGGCAAGCGAACCTTGATCGAGGATCGTGTGCTTGCCGTCGACCTCGGACCGCGGGGCGGCGTCTTCGCGGCCCAGGAGGAGGAGATGGCGACGGACTCTCCCCCGAAGGGTTCCGTCGTGATGGCTTCGGTCACGGACGGGCCTTCGGAGCGCGTGTATGCGGAGGAGTCGGGCACGTACTACTACGGAGTGGCGGCCTCGTCCGACGGGGACGTGGCGGTCATCCGGCAAGTCACAAGGAAGACAGAGGTCCCTCCCTTCCTGGCGGACGCCGTAGGCGTCCTTCGATCCACCAACCTCCCGGTGCTGGTCCCTCCGGAGGAACCCCCGGGGACCGGAGGGCTGGTGCCCAGCGCTGAACAGGACTTCTATGACCTGACGTTCACCAACGACCCCGCCGGCAAGCTCGCCCACGCTTCACAGGTCAACGTCTTCGTCACCGGCAGCATGGAAGAGCTACACGACCCTCGCTCCGACCCGACCTCCCAGACGATCGATGTGCGAGGAACGGATGGCGTGTTCTTTTGCGGCGCCTCCGCGTGCTTCGCCACCTGGACCGAGCTCGATGTGAATTACACCGTGGGTGAGTTCGGGGCGAAAGAGGAAGCGATCGCCTTTGCCGAGTCGCTCGTTCCGATCGAGGCTCTGGCCGGATCCCACTGGAGAGAGGGAAAGGCAGAACCAACCCCCACCCCCGAACTCATCGTTCGAGACTCGGGTGGCAGCGAGCGGGTGCTTCAGTCGGTGGAGGGGTTCTGCGAGTGTGGCTTCCGCCCCCTCGACTGGGACTCTCAGAACGATCGGCTTCTGGTCTTGGCGAGCACCGAGGGGTACACGACGCTCCAGGAATACCGCGCGGACGGCTCGGGGGAGCCCGCGACCGTCGCCGAGGCTAGGGCTGACCCGGAGGGGTTGGACGTGATCCTCGACGCGGCCTACGGACCGGACGGCGTCGTGGCCCTGTTCGGGGGGGAAGGTGGGCCTCCGGGGACGCTGCGGCAACTCGAGGGTGATGAGTCCCTCGCCCCGGAGGTACGGGCATTCGATATCGAAGGGTCCACGCTCGCCTACGTCGACGGCGCCGGCGATGTCATCGTCCGCGACCTGCCGACTGGGCAAGAGCGAACCGTGGGAGAAGGGGCGATCGATGTGAGCGTCGCCCCCGACGTGATCTCTGCGCCGGGCGGCTTCGTGGCAGAGACTTCCCCAGCTGATGACGGATTCCCCGTTCTGCCGGTCGGGATCGCTCTGGCCGGCCTCACGCTTCTCACCGGGACGGCGCTGCTTCTCCACGCGCGGCGGAGAGCACGTGGCTGAGCCGGGCAGGAATCTCACAGAACGCGGCGAATACTAGCAATCGTCCCCCGCGGATCCCCCTGGCGCCCGTGCCCCCGCCGCCTCGCTCGAGTGCGGGGGCCTTTCGCCCTTTCCGATCTAGATCCGCCCGGAGCCCCCGGCGATCTCGGACAGCCTGCGGTTCAGGGCATCGAGCACGGCCCGGGCGGCGCCCACATCTCGATCCTCTGACTGAGTTGGCACCGCCCCCACCAGCAGCTGGTCGTCCACGCTGACCACGGCAACCAGCAACTCGGTCCCGTGGTGGGGATGCGCGTACAGGCCCTCCACGACGACATCCGTGGCCAGCAAGGGGCGAAGGGCATCGGCCACGGCACGGGCGGCGGCCTCATAACGCCCGGCAGGGGAGTCGGCGCCATGAGCCCGCCCTCTGAGTTCCTGGCCTTTCCAGTCGAGGCGAACCTCGGCCGACGACTTCCCATCCCCATCCACCGTGAGGCCGAGAAGCCGGGCCCGAGGTACCGAAGGCGCGGATGGGCGCACCCACCGAAGGGACACGCCGGTGCCGGACACGACGGTCTCTAACGCGTCCTCGACCATGTTGGGATCGACGTTCTCCGCCAGCATGACCCGCACCGCTCCCGGGGCCTCTTCGGTGAGCTCCGCCCACGCCACCCCCGGGACCGCCCGGACGCGGTCCTCCACACCCTGAGCAACGTCTCCCTCTCGAGAGGTCCCCATCCATTCGATGGCGAACCGCGCGAACTGGAGCGGCTCGGCGGCGGCCCCGGAGGGAGTGCCCTGCAGGACGATGGCCTTGGACCCGCCGGTTCCGAGCCACCGGGTGGCCGCGTCGATCGAGTGCGGCCGCTCCGTGGACTGCACCAGGGCCTCCCGAGCCCCCTGGGCCAGGGTGGCCACCGCTCCGGGGTCAAGTCCGCGAGGCTCGACCACGAATCGTTCCGTGCCCCCCGGCGAGAGTCGAAGAAAGGCCGCGGAGTCCGCTTGGGTCTCCGACAGAAGCCATCGCAGCACGCCGGTTATGTCCCCAGCGTCTCGGACGCTCGCGGGCACCGGGGGCGTCTCGCCGGTAGGTTCCGTGGCGCCGTCAGGGACTTCCTCGGACCGTCTCCGTGGCTCCTTCTGGACGGTCACGGAATCTTCGGGTCGCCGTCGGTTGAACAACAGCACGATGCCCAGTCCAAGCACCCAGGCAGCCACGGCCACGAGGACCGCCCATACGATGTCGGAGGCCTGGAGCTGGGCTGTCATTGGTTCTGTCTAGGAAAACAGGACATCGAGACACACGCAATAGCCCACTCAGGGGAACGACGGATCCCGAGAGGCCTACTCCCCCGGCCGGGTCGACAAGATGTCGAGGATGGCCTTGGCGTCGCCGTCGTCCAGGGGTGAGGCCGGGCGGTCCTTGGCCGCCTGAACCACCGTTCGCAGGTTCGTCTCCGTCATCTCCAAGCGCTTCTTCAGCGTGGCGATCTCGTCCTCCAAGAGCTGGGCTCGCCGGCGATCGGCGCCCGCAGACCGGGTGATCTCCATCGCCTCACGCCGGGCCGCTTCCGCCTCGGACCGGGCCCGCTCGAGTGAGGTCCGGAGCTCTGCGGTTTCCGCGGAGAGCTCGATCAGCCGCTCGATGACCAACCGCCCAACCTCGTCATAGGTGGGAGGACCGCCCTTCCCAGGGCGCTCGGCGTCCCGACGGCGCCGGGTGGGCCGCCGGACCGTGGCGGGTTCGCCGGGCTCGAGCGGCCGGGAATCGAGCAGACGGTAGCCTTCGCCCTCCCGCTCGATCCTGCCCCTGGCCATGAGCGCACGGACGGCTCGGGCCGCAGAC
>OCZV010000402.1_pt1 | contig 15856 bp, 15 predicted proteins | sample 1539051 | NCBI WGS metagenome assembly OCZV01 (sample SAMEA3113581, study PRJEB22503) | soil metagenome
CTCACAGTTTTCAAGAGAGACAAGAAAATATAGCTAGTTCGTATGAACGAATGGGTGCCACACCGTCTTTTACATGTACGCCTTATGAGGTTTTTGACCTTCCGCAAAGAGGCACAGTCGTTAGTTTCGCAGAAAGCAATGCAGCAGTGTTTTCAAACTCCCTTTTAGGACTCAAGACAAACAAAGAAAGCGCGCTCTCAGCACTAGCCAGCTCTGTTACTGGCAAGACGCCTCTTTCTGACCTGCGGTTAGAAGAGGCAAGGAATCCCAAAATTGCAGTTGAAAGTGACTTTGATTTTAGGACGGAGCTTGACTATGGGCTTTTGGGCTATTTCGCAGGTAACGCAGTTAGAGACAACAGCTGTGTCGCACTCAACAGCATCAACAAACCAGACATTATAGAGGCAAAGGCACTTTGTGCAGCAATTGGCACGTCAGGTTCCTGTGGTATGTTCACCCTGGAAGGGAAGGCAAAAGAAAAAATTTCCTTTGGAAAAAAAGAGGCCCAAGCGGTTATGGATGAGTTGAGCACTGCCAATAATGCCGACATAATCACTCTAGGCAGCCCTCAACTTGGAATAAATGAGCTGAAGCTGCTTGCCAAGCTTACCGAAACCAAAAAATTCACAAAGCGCTGCATCGTTTTTTGTTCACGGACAATTTATGATTATGCGGTGAAGGTTGGTCTTGCAGGCAAAATCGAAAAGTCAGGAGTCGATTTTAGATGCGATTCGTGCACCTGCTTTACACCATACGTTACCAAAGACAGGTACGATGCAGTGATTACAAACAGTGTGAAGGCAGCGTACTACCTATCGAAGTTCAATAAAGTAAAAGTTGCTCTCAAAGACATCAAGACAATTGCTAAGGAATATACGCAGTGATAATTTCTAACTGTCGCAGGATTGTGGGGGGTACCGGCGAGGGAAAAACACTGGTCACGAGCCAGCCGATAAATTTTCTTTCAATGGTCAATGCCAATACCGGCACAATAACAGATCCGCTGCATGAACTGCATGGCAAGTCACTCAAAGGATCGGTATTCATTCTTCCATATGCCATTGGAAGTAGTGTAGGTGCGTATGCAATATATTCCCTCAAAGAATATGGGAATGCTCCAAGTGCAGTTGTGTGTTCCAAAGCCGATATCACTACGGCCTCTGGTTGTGCACTAGCCAATATCCCGGTTGTAGACCTCCCCAACAGAATACCGTTTTCTTCATTAAAGCAAGGGTTGAAGGCAAGAGTTGAGGCTGATGCCAGAAGAATAGTGGTGATGGGGTTTTCTTAGCCAGTCCACTACAAATGAACTAAATACAAGCGAACTCCTTCGTGCCCTCGTTACCTTTGCATACTTGAAAACCTTTTATTGGCGTAACTGAAATAGGGCTAGTAATTGGCAAGCTTTTGTCCTGAATGTGGAGGAGAGCTAAAGTATGACCTTACTAGCAAGAGCTTTATATGCAAAAGCTGTGGGCTCTTTGCTTCCTCTGAAAAGATAGACGAGTTGCGTGACAGGGCCAAGAGATCAAGAGAAGACCCTCGCAGAAAGCATCATGACGAATACCTTGACTGGTGGCAATCTTCAAAAAAAGACAAGCAACAAAAGTAAGATTATCAACAGCTATGTAGCAGCTGCACTTGCAGCATCTGCAATATCCTTTTTTAAGGGGATCAGGTGCTCCTCCTTAATAGTTTTTAGAACTGTCATCAATTCTGCTTCCGTTATTTGAGGAATTCTGCCTATCTTGTTCGCTACTATATCTCTCATCTCTTCAAGGCTTTTTGTACGTATCTTCAAAAGAAGATCAAATTGGCTATACATTTCGTGTAACTCGAGTATTTCATCAAACTGTGATAGCCGGGCGATTACTTCGTCGGTTGAACCTTGATTAATATTTATTCCTATGAAGGCAAGATGGTCGTAGCCTAGTAGCGCGTTGTCCGTTGCAATCGTGAATTTACGAAGGATGCCAGCTGCCAGAAGTCTCCTGACTCGGATATGTACCGTCGCATCGGAGATTTCAAGCTCCTTAGCTATATCCACAAAGGGACGGGATGCATCTCTACGCAAGATATCCAAAATCCGGAGGTTGACCTCGTCCAGTAACTCTGAGGGTAATAGCACAAAAAAGAGTATAATTCTTTGATTTATTAATGATTCGTGCTCGAATGATTAATAACTCTTGAACATGGCTAACAACCAAATATGCCTTGCTGCACGAAGTGTCAAAAAGAACAGAGCTTCTACTATAGAGCATATTCTGGGGAATACCTATGTAAGAAATGCTTCTTGCGGTCAATTGAAATCAAGGCTGCAAAGACGATTTCAAAGTATTCAATGATAGAATATGGTGACAAGGTCGCGGTAGGAGTTTCTGGTGGCAAAGATAGTTTGTCTCTATTGTACGTCCTAAAGATGCTTTTTGATCAACATCCAAACAATGCAAATGGGTTAGTCGCAGTTACGATAGATGAAGGTATCAAGGGGTATCGAGATGAGTCACTCCAGATAGTGAAGGATTTTTGCACACTGCTTCGTATAGAAAACAAGATACTCAGTTACCAATCACTCTTTGGAATAGACATGGATCAAGCCATGATCCAGCGATCATCGCAAAAAAGATCATCTTGTTCAATGTGTGGCACATTCCGCCGACGTGCAATTGATATTGCAGCAGAAACAGTCGAAGCCGACATAGTTGCGACTGCACATAACATGGACGATCAGTTGCAGACTTTTATGATCAACTTGTTGGCGGGCGACGTAGAGCGGATAGGCTGGATATATCCAGAGCCTGTGCAATATACACAAACCGGCATGAAAAAAGTCAAGCCCTTTGTAGAAATTTATGAATATGAGATCGCATTTTATGCCCTCCAGCGCGACATCCCATTTCAGTCAGAAGAGTGTCCTTACATGAATGAAAGCATACGCACAGATTTGCGCGAATTTTTCAATAGATTAGAGAGGGATCATCCAGGCATCAAATACAATGCCTATAGGTCAATGACAAAAATTTCAAAAGTTCTCCGTGGTAGCATGCCGTCTCCTGAAATCAAGAAGTGTTCAAGATGTGGGCGTGTTTCGACAGGTGATATCTGCTCGGTGTGTAGCACATTAAGTATCTTATAGTATCCAACAAGCAAATATAGTCATTTTACCAAAGTATAAAGAGGAGGCAGGGAGGATCGGGGTGCCAGCCGTACCCCATACTGGAAATCGGCTTTATGCCAGGATCAGTAACTGCCGGGTAAATCCGCTGGCAGGAGGTACCCGCTGGCCTTGCTGAAATGAAATCATGCCGTGCTGGATGGTTATGAGCGGTGATCTGCGCGAAGGCGGAGTCTCGACCGCGAATCGCCGAAATGGGTGAGGTCCGGGAGGGAGCAACCCTAAGGCGTCATAACCCTGCTGGCACGTCTACGTGGTGGATCTTGCAAGGCCTGAAATGGGACCTTTTGCCAACGGTGGTACCGGCAGGCTGCCTCCGATCTTTTATAGCATGATTTAAATTGAGTTTGCCAAAATCCTTTTTCTTATATTGCCTATTGATCCCAATTTTCAGGCAAACAGGTTTCCTACAACCTATGATAGGCTTAAGGTGTGGAAAAATGCATCAAGTACCCTTGGGATTTATGGCACTGACGTGGCAGTCGACTTTGATTTATGTATAGGCGACGGCGCATGTATTGAAGTATGCCCCGTAAATGTGTTTGATTGGCATGGCGCGTGTGCTGACAGGAAAGCTATGCCTGCAAGAGAACGCGACTGCATTTACTGCTTTGGATGCGAAGCAGTCTGCCCAAAATTTGCAATAAGGGTGACAAAGCGGCAAGGATGACAATTAGAATAGATGAGAAAAGGATTTTTGAAGCAATAGAGCAGAAAAAACCCAGGTCAGTTGCACTAAATGGGCCGGAGGCTCTAATCCCAAAATTGCAAGATGTAGCGGACCGTATAGCCGAAACCTTTGGCATTCAAGTCTATATCATAGGTGACGCATGTTGGGGTTCATGTGACCTTAACACGCACGCTGCAGACATGTTGGCCGCAGACATTCTATTCAATATCGGCCACACCATTGCATTGGATACTTTTGGCCAGAAGGTCATGATGATAAACGCATTTGATGACATCAGCTTCGATGTCGTAGCCAAGAAGTGCGCAAGAGATCTTGTAGGAAAGTACAAGACAGTCTCGCTTGTGACCGACAGCCAACACCTTCACAAAATAGACAGTGTGAAAAAGATATTTGAAGATCATGGCTACAACGTCATAATTGGAAGAGGTAGAGGCCAACTTCGTGACGCGCAAGTGTTTGGTTGCGAATTTTATCCAGCCTATAATATACAAAAGCAGGTTGACGCCTACATTTTTCTAGGACAAAGCATGTTTCACTCTGCTAGCGTGGCTTTGTCTACTGAAAAACCGACGTTCATGCTTGACCCATATTTTGAAGAATATACTGAAGTAAATGAATTTGCTCAAGGCATGCAAAAGAAAGCAGTGCTGTCCATCTATAGGGCTCTTGATGCCAAAAAGATAGGAATAGTCATAGGCCTGAAGGAAGGCCAGTTTGCCCATATACGAGCACTCGAATTGAAAAAGGAGCTTGAGAGATTGGACAAGAAGGTCCAGATGATAGCCCTGACGGAGATAACTGAGGAACGTATTCAGATTTTCAAAGGCATAGATGCTTTTGTCCAGGTCGCATGCCCGAGGATAGGTACTGACAACCATTTCAAGAAACCAATGCTGTCAGTGCCCCAAGCCCTTTCGCTTATCAAGCTTCTTAAGAATGAACCTATAGATGACTTTCTCAAGATTCAGCATTGGCTCTAACTTGAATGGTGCTTGCGCCATTCTATCAGAATTTATACAATGATTTTTAGTTTTGTTACAAAAATGTAGAGCAATACTTCTGAGATTTGCAAGATATATACTGAAGAAATATACATCAGCTATATTTTGCTCGAATCTTTTACAAAAAGAGTCAGCAAAGAATATATAAATTTTGCAAAATTCAGTATTTTTGAAGTAAAGAAATTGTATAAATCTTAAATAGATATGATGCATAATTGCTGCTGGTATATGACTAACTCAGGCTAATATGGCCTGGTCTAGTACGTTAGTCGTTGTTACCAGGTGATAAGAAAAATGACTTGTAAAGGTATATGTATACGTCACAAGGCTCAAAAGCCCGTCGGCTCAGGCAGGTATGCTAGTGGACAGAAAAGATGCCAGATATGTGAGATATTTATAAAGTGGGATGGCCTTTGGTGCCCATGCTGTGGGTATAGGCTGAGGACTAAGCCTAGGAATTTGAAGTACAAGGCAAAACTGAGGGCAAGGACGAGGAAGCAAAATGAGCTCAAGGTGGCCAAGCCAATTACAGTTCGCATAAGGTAGGCCAATGGAGAGCGAGCCGGAGGTTCTTGTAACCAAGATCGTCAGTCCAAGCACTGGACGTAATTTTTTTCTCAGCACCACATTTTTCCAAAACGGCTGCTTTATCGTGATAACAGAAGGCCAGCCACGCATAGGCGCCGTTTCAATTGCTATTAGTGCCTCAAACAAGGTTAGCACTGCTAAGGTTATACCAAGCAAGTACGATTCAATTTTCATCAGTACGGTGGCAGAGAAGGTATCATCCATGATAAATGGCATATCGCTGGTATCATTACATAGCATGAGCCAGCTTCAGCTTGACGACATGAAGGCAATTATGCAAGAGGTAATGAATACTGTCAGTAGCAGAAGGTATGGAAGACAATAGCACAGATTTGCGCAGTTTCTTATTGATGCTTCAAAGTGATAATGAACTCGTCCGCGTAAAGCGTGACGTAAATGCGGAATATGAGATTGCAGCGGTTAGTGCAAGATTAGATGGTAAACAGGCAGTACTCTTTGAAAAAGTGCGCAAGAATAAGATCAGAGTCGTGTGCAATGTTATAGCGACCCCCAGAAGGTTTTACCTTGCTCTTGGAGGTTCGTTTCACAACTCACATAAAGCAGATGTGAAAAAGAATATCCACTCTCGCATTACTGAGGCTCTCCATGGCCTATCAGAGCCTACACGGACTGAAGGCAGCGGGCTCTTTGAAGAAAAGAGCTCTAGAAGCTTATATGACCTTCCCATAGTAACCCATTTTGAAAAGGATGCCGGACCATTCATTACCTCCTCGATAGTATTTTCAGAGGATCAGGAAAGCGGCAGGCAGAACCAGTCGACACACAGACTCCTGCGTCTTGATGAACATAATATGGCAATACGCATGGTAGAAGGTAGACATCTTCATAAGTGCTTCACTTACGCCCGCGACCATGGTGAAGATCTCAAAATTGCAATAGGGATCGGCGTCCACCCTGCAGTCAATATCGCTGCAGCATACCAGGCAGCATATGGTGTAGATGAGATGCAGATAGCCAACTCCCTTCTTGATGGCAGGCTTGCGCTCTCAAGGACTAGCTATTCGCAGCTATATGTGCCAAGTCATACCGAGATCATTCTTGAAGGAAGGATCCTAAATGACAAGACGCATGAGGAATGGATGGTCGAAATGCTACGCACATATGATTTCAAACGCAAACAGCCAGTATTTGAGCTAGAGAGGATAATGCTACGCAATGACGCCATTTACCATGATATCCTGCCTGGCTATTCCGAGCATCGTCTGCTAATGGGCATGCCGGTTGAGGCAAAAATGTACGACAATATTAAAAATGTGGTGCCTACCACTCAGTCCGTACACCTTACAGAGGGCGGCAGCAACTGGCTATCTGCGGTAATACAGATAAAGAAACGCTTAGAGGGCGAACCTAAGAATGCGCTCTTGGCGGCATTTACGGCTCACCCGTCGCTTAAGATAGCAATAGTGGTAGATGACGATATCAATCCCACCGACCCAATTGCAGTAGAATATGCAATCGCCACAAGGTGTCAACCAGATAGAGACTTTATCATAATTGCAAATGCAAAAGGATCCAGTTTAGACCCATCAAGCGACCAAGATAATTTACTCACGACAAAGGTGGGCATCGATGCAACTGCCACTATACTCAAGGCAAAAGAGAGATTTGAGATCGCCAAGATTCCGGGGGAAGAAAAAGTAGATCTTTCTGATTATCTTTAGATCAGGACAAGAGATTAAATAACCTCTGCATCCTAGACAATAAGGTAGTGGTTATGAAGCCGAATAATTATGCTATGAAGGACTGGCATCTTGAACATGTTGAAAAGGTGATCGTCCGTTTTGTAAGGGGCATTTCTCCTGATGCATCTTCTTTTGAAAAACGAAATTACAAAAGATATAGCACAGTCTCAAGCTGTGCCAAGCAAATTGAATATGACATAAAGCATGGAGTCTCAACAGATGAAGTACTAGATGTTGTGAGAAAGATAAGACACAACAAAAAGTTTCATGACTTGCAAAGGAATCCAGAATCTCTACAACGGCTAGATGAGCTTGAAAGGCAGATTTCTGTTCCAAAAAAAGTGACTTCTACGTGGTATTAGAAAATGTCCGAGCACCTTTTTACCGACGGCAATCTCCTCGTTCTATATGCTATACACAAGAGCAAACCGGTAGCAGGAGCCGGTGGCGAACTCCCCGATTATATTAAAGAGCGTGTAAAGGTTGGCCTTGAAACCTATGGCATGATTATGAGGTCAAGGCCAGACAAGCACAAGACTATGGTTATGGTAGTTGGAGCTCTAGGGCCAGCTGAAAGGGTTAAACAAGAACTAGTTAAGGGCGGAATCAGAGAGGAAATTATTGCAATTGATACTGACTCACAGAACATGGCTCAAACCATCAGCAGAATGGCAGATATGATAAAGACCAAGCCAAACCCGCCTTTTATTTACTTTATTGGTTCAGTTTGGCTTCACGACATTTTCAAGTCTACAGTCGTAGGCAGGCTTAAAGGCTACAGGGTACAATTCTACGGCGCCCTTGATCACCGGCCAGTAGATGAGGTGGAGAGAGAAAAGGCACTTGATGTTCCCAAAAAGAGTATAGAAAACTATAAGCAGCAGGCCAAGAACAAGGCAGTAGACATGCTACTTGATATCGTGTTTCCAGACTAGATTTCTAGTTTTCCCTTGATAACATCTTCTAAGATATTATCCCCTCATCGCCTAGCTCGCTAGAATCCATCATATTTTGGGCCCATTTACTAAAATAAAAATTTGCGAAGGCCAGCATTTTTAGCTATTCTTTATTTTCAATCGTTTCTGAGTCTATGATCCTTTTGTCGCATGGTAGAGCCTGTTGTACTGATGCTACTGTTGCGGAGGCTGTTGTTATGACGAACGATAATAGTGGTAGCAATAGTAATATTATCATCGTTATTGTTGTTACTGCTGGCTCTTCATTAACCCAAAACCAATGTTCTGTTTGAGAAAAAATATATTATATGCAATTTTCGTAGAGAACTTGAGCTGTCAGAGAGTGAGTAAAACTCATTTTCTTTGTTTCGTCTGAACGTGTCACGGTGCTGCTTCTTCTTCTCCTCCTCCTTCTGAGAAGCTGCAAATTCTGCTGCTCGCTCGTCATCCCACAGTAATAATGACTCAGCATCAGAGTAGCTTGAATCACTTACCGTCTTGCTTGCACCATCTTCTGTCTGCTTCTTCTATAGCTTACTAGGAAGCTATTACTTTTCAGCTTTCTTCTGAAGTACTTATGATTACCCAATGGTGTTGCTACTACATACTACTAGTACTTTGCTTGCACCATCGTGGTAGAAAGGAGGAGCAAAGAAGAGAAAAAAAGCAGTAGCTAGTTTGAATATACTATATATTGGGTTGTATAAGCGTAGGACAGAGGGCGGTCATCGTCTAGTTTGGTCTAGGACACTGGCCTTCCATGCAAAATGCGAAGTTAGCCCGTAACCCGGGTTCAAATCCCGGTGACCGCATGATTCTTCCTCCTCCTCCTCCTCTTCTTCTTCTTCTTTTATTATAGTTCACCAGAAAATCTCTTTTCTTGCAGTGTCGTGCCAGATTCGATTATTGCAGTGCCACTTGTGCGCCAATTGATATCAGTGCTGTTATTTAGTATCCTGTTGAAGATAGATGCCATCTCATCAGTGTATTGCAATGTCAGTGTGTCAGATATAGTCACTGGCTGGTTTGTAAAGAGTGCAGGTCTACCGGTAACAGGAACGTCTTCATATGATATCGTATCTGACCCAACTGGAACACTGTCTGCAAATAGATCATACGTGATCCTCGAAGTGGTTAGGCTGAATTCATTGGTGTTTGTTAGCTGGAGTGCGACTCTAAGATCAAGCCTTTGTTCGCCTTCGCTGCCCGATAAGAGTTCGACCCCCGTCAGTTGGATTGCTACTCTCTCTGGGTCAAATGGCGTTTGTACAATAAGTGGGTAGAAAATGATTCCAAGGGCGACTGCAGCAATGGCACCAATAAGCACAAGTCTTCGCGGGCCTATTATCAAATACGGTGCTAGCTGTCTAACGGAGCTGATTAAAACCTTTCTGGAAAAAGACCCTTTATTTTCTTCATTTCATTTTGCTCTTATGATGTATAAAAGTAGCGACTCAATAATCTTGGCTAATCCAAATTTTTGAACGGCCATTGCGTAAAACCCACCTACAATATAATTCTTGCCTAAAATGCAACATCAATAATATATTACGAAAATATGAAAAATTATCATATATATGGTTGTAGCAGACGGCCTCATCATGTGGGTTCATCTGGTAGGTGCGTCAATTTGGGTCGGGGGCTCAATCTTTCTCGGAATTGTACTTGTCCCTGTTCTCAAGTCGCATACTAAGACACTTGAGGAGATGGTTGCCTTGATGGTCAAAATCGGCAGACGATTCAACATGATAACTGTACCTGCATTTGTCGCCTTAATAGCAACCGGGATATATAACTCGCGCGCACTTCTTGGAGAACCTAGCACCGTACTTGATACCACTTATGGCATTATCTTACTCATAAAAATCATCCTAGTCATAGGAACCATTGTAGCATATATTGTACACATCAGGCTACTGAATGCTGATTTGGAGCGCAAGATAATGTCAGGACAAGGAGGAAACATCTATGTTCAATCAGTACGAACTAAGATAATCATTCTAGGTGAGATCATTGTAGTCTTGTCAGTTGTAATACTGCTCTTGGCAGCACTGCTTGACAGCGGAATCTAACCTTCTATTGTCACGATATAGCTTCCCCTCTGCTGCTCTATACTGTATTTGCATTTGACAATCTCATTCACTATATGCAAGTTTGTGAGTAGATGTTGGGTCACCCGTGCAACTCGGTATCTAGATCTACCCTTACTCAAGGCAAGTGGAAGAACGAGCATATCTGCAAGGAATGGGTCTACTGTAGCCTGTGCAACCGTGCTATCCAAGAATCGCATTGCAGCCTCAGTCCCAATGGCTTCTGCCCGTTTGCCACGCTCTCCTATTAAATCGCCACCCACGTATAGACCAAAGTCAGCCACAGAGTATACTAGGATTGAAGATCCTGGAGAAATAGAGGTTTCTATTGAGGCGGTGTAATTGCTACATCGGATATCTTTTTTCTCTAATGTTATTAGAGCAGAAGATATCTGCCGCTTAGCAATATGTACCGGCAGTTGGCTGCAGACACTGATAATCTTTGGCTCAAGATATCCAGTAGTAGCCAAGAGTTCTATTGTGCCAGGCGTTTTGCAAGGCTTGATAGTGCATTGCACTAGACCGCCTCCCTTTGGATAGTATCCGCGCTTGAGCACATCGACTGAGAATTCTAGTCCAATACTTAGGTAGCTTTTTGCAACAATATGCTTGATATAATCGATTGTCGGGCTTGCTTTGACGTCTGTTCCGCCTGTGATCTCAATTTGCAGGCTGTTGTTAGAGAGAGACACTGCCGGCATTACAGTCATCAGAATCAGTGGAATGCTGCCCGCCGTGCCAATGTCGAACTTTATTGAGCCTCCCTCGAATTTGTCAGAAGGTGAGAACCTAATCCATTCTGCCCCGACTTTGAGGTTTTCAGACTTTGCGTGAAAAAGATCAGCAATAATCTTGATTCCTGCCATGTGCTGAGGACGCAGGCCAGGATTAGTCCTGTTTGCGCGAATGTTGCAAACTTCAATTGGCTTGCCAGTTATTGCAGAGAGCGAAATTGCAGTGCGCAATATCTGCCCGCCGCCCTCACCGTAAGACCCATCTATCTTGACTAGGTCCGGAGATAGTGTCACTTGGTAGTACCAGTTCTAACTTAGCTTAAAAATATGATGACTTTGCGTATCTCATGAATAATGCTCAATCATTTCTCTGTGTTGTCACAATTAAAACTATAAAAGGTTACAAGAATTTCATACAGTCAGGAAAAATATTTGGCTCAGGTAGGAAGCGTGCAATTGTTATACATATATCCTCTATCTTGAATTAAACTACAGAACGATGACCGAGAGTGAATCCAAAGCACTAGGGTCATCGGGCAAAATAAAGCAGAAGGTACGTCATTACTACTAAAAAAAGAGTACAAGTGTGGCGACAGGAAATATTCAAATTAGCGCAAAGAAACCGTGCTTTCATACGAGCGGGAGTCGCCCAGCTTGGCCAAAGGCGTAAGACTGAGGCTCTTATCCCTTAGGGGTTCGTGGGTTCAAATCCCACCTCCCGCACCTTTTAGATATTGACTTAAAAGCTACATCGCTTTTTGCTGCCTGCGTTTATAGATAAAAATTGCTAAAAAAATAGAGAAGAAAAATTGCGCTTGGCGGTTACTGTCCTCCTTCGCCGCCAAATAGATCTTGGAATGGCTCAGTGAGAGGAGCAAGTGGGCCGCCGTCGCCTGTTTGGTTGCCTTGTTGCTGTTGTTCATCGCCGCCTAGGAGACCACCTAGTGGGCCGCCATCTTCTTGTTCTTGTCCTGGTGCTTGTACAATCGTGGTGTCATTCTCGCCTGTAGCCTGCTGTACGATGCCATATATTGGCTGTCCTTGGAAGTGGTTGCTGGTGCCCTCAGATTCCGGATTTATAGTCAATACCGTTGCAGTTGGAGTAAAAGTCAGTGTCGTGTCAACGCCTGGCCACTGATTGGTGCCATTCACAGAAATGTCTGCAGTCCCATTTATAGAACTCTCTTGGCCAAGGGTTAGAGCGACAGTATTGTTGCCTATGCTAAAGTTGGTGATATCGTGCGAGTGGTACCCAGTGCCATCGGTATGCACCATTAAAAAGTTGGCTGTAAAACCAGTCACATTTCCATCTTGGACATCAATATTCCAGTCTCCTCCTAAGATGTATGGTGGTTCTTGGCCGCCGCCGCCGCCGCCGCCTGCTGTTTGGTTGCCGCCGCCTTGCTCTTGAATAGTTGCTGTAATTGGACCACTGGCTGTAAATGTGTCAATAGGTGTAGCTCCCATTGTTGTAGTAGCATTGCCTCCTTGCTGTGCGTATACAGATTGCTGGCCAGAATTAGCAAATGAGAACGTAAATCCTGCCGCAATCAAGAGAAACCCCATACCAGCCATTGCAATAGTTTTAGAAAGGTTCTTTCTGTCGTTATTATTCATTTTTGGAGTCATTATGGAAGTTGAAGTGGTATTGAGCCTAATAACCGTTGTAGCAATTGAAAATATAACAACATTATGAATATTACATACGAATTTAGCTTTCATTACCTGTTTCGCCCCTCTAGTGTATTCAGCCAGTAGCAACACAGAAATGTACAGTATATGTTGTACGCTTTGCTCATATTTTTCTCGGAATAGACTCAATGAATATGAGCGCAGAATGGTCACGGTAGATAATACTTGTTATCATTCAATACCTTCAGAAAAAAAGGCGAGCAGGCAATCAGACTAAATTTTTTTCTCCGTGTCGTCTTCTTCAACCATTTCAGCCATCGTTCTGGCTTCGTCTCTGTCGGGTAACGGCTGGTTGACCAAATCGGCATCAATAGCATTTGTTCTTTTTCTTTCCTCAATCTTCTCCTCTAAAGTCTCAGAATATTGCGAAGGCTCCAGACGCTTGAGACGCTTGGCCATATTCAACCTAGCATCGATGAGATTCACTTCTTCCTCTAAAATTTTCTTGAATCCCACTAGCATTCCATACTGTTCATCATAGGAAGGATGCGCCATTATTTTATCCATCGTATCTTCAAAGATCGTAATTATGCTTTCGATATGGCTTCCAAGCATCTGAATATCTGCTGCATCTTTTGCATTAATTTCATCATCTTTAGCGGCTTCCTTTAGCTGAGTCGATTTTTGTTGGGCAACAACTTTGCTTCTCCTTCCTATTGAATTAACCAATTCCTTCAATGTCAGTCCAGTTTGTCTGGCCCTTTTAGACAAGGAATCTTCATCAGGTCCTGTTGAGGATTGCGGGGGTCCTTCAGACATTATTTGTTCACAATCATTCTATCCATTATGATTAAAAGCAGTTTGGTATAATTGCTAGTTACTAGGCTCTAATGCCTTTTGCGTACAGTATCTCATGATTTCCAGGAGTCATGTCTTCCCAGACAACATAGATATTATCTCCTGCCATAGCTATAGAGGGGCATTCAGAGATCTTGGGATTATTGCTCAGATTGAATACTTGTTGTATTGAATTATCACCGGTCATTTCTAGTAGAAGGATTTCTTCATTGCCTGAAACCGAGGCTTGAGCTGCTATATATGAAAACTGTTCATTATAAGCACCAACTTCTACATTTAAGGGATTTACGAATGTGCCATTCTCGTCAATTGTTACAGGCTCTGAAAAGCTCCTTCCTCCATCAATACTCTTTGTGAAAAATATATCGTATACATCTAGTGTATGAAGTCCTCCAGATACCACATAAACAGTCTCATCAAAGGCCGCTATCTGCAGCTCGCCAAAAGCATCTTCGCGGTTCAGCTTTACGATGTTATCAAAAGTATTTCCAGCATCTAAACTCCTTACAAAAAAGAGGCCCGAATTATCTATTTCATCTGAATTCTCAGGCAACATATTCCACGCTATGTAAACACTGCCTTTGTATGCTGCTACCTTTGGGAAGGTTTCTTCATTGGCATTGCTGCTAATATTTACCGTACTGCCAAATGTTGCCCCGCCGTCAGCGCTTGCCCTTACTAAAATATTTGTGTTAGCACCTTCACCTTGGTCCAACCAGACAACGTAAACATTGTCTCCAAAAACTGCTATCTCTTGGTTAAATGAGTCAGATGTATTGTTGCTGAGGTTTTTAATTTTGTCAAAACTTGTGCTGTTGTCTTCGCTCCTTGTGAAAAGTACTAGCATTAAGCAATGATGCAAGAGGATAAAATTGAACAATTGTGGTAGACATTGTTGTACTTCATTTATGATGATAGTTACAAGGTGATGGTAGAGAGAGCATTTATTTCGCGTCTTTTTGTTTGATTGAAAGGAAAATAGGCTATGCTTCGCTCATCTTGTGCTAGTCAAATTTTTTCATAATATTATAGTAAGGTGATGTCTTATGTCTGTCAACGCATTTCCCGCATATCGACCTATCGCCGTATTTCTTGTGACACTGGCATTCGCAAATGCTCGTTATAGATACCAAGCAGTGAAAAAATGCAATAGAAATTATTTAAAGGTACTTGGATCGGTGGAATTTTTTATTGCAGCGCCTTCTATCATGAGATGGTGGTTTTGATTAAATAAGATCGGTTTTAGCGCTTCTGATGGACAGGGAGGGGATAAAATATACTCTGTTTCAGAGTTTAAGCATTGACAAGCACTCTCATTAGCCTCTAAGTGCCTGGAACACTTCTTGACTATGACCCGCGGGTCTGACTTTTTTGAAGATCTTTACTATCTTGCCTGTCTTGTCAACAAGAAAGGTGGACCTGTTGACACCCATGTATTCTCTTCCCATGAATTTCTTAAGTCCATAAACGCCATACTTTGTTGACACTTCATTCTCCGTATCAGCAACAAGAGGATAGGGAATGCCCATGTTTTGACGAAACTTTTCGTGCGATGCCTCATCATCAGGTGATATACCAACGATCTCAATTCCAGCCTCTTTGAACTTTTCGTAGTCTCGGGTAAATTCGGTTGCTTCTGTAGTGCAACCAGGAGTGAAGTCTTCGGGATAGAAGTAGACTACAACATCTCTTTTACCATGAAGATCGGATAGGTTGTACGTTTTTCCCTGCTTGTCCCTCATTGTAAAGTCTGGTGCAATGGTTCCTTCGCTAAGCTCGACCGGATTTTCTTGCATAACAGACAAATGGAAAAAGCAGACTTAAAAAGTTAGTAGTGGAGCGTTATACGTGCGCATGTTGTATTCCTTTGCTGCTATTCACATTTTAGTGCCCAATACATTGCAGGATGTGCCGCAAAAAAGAATTATGCATTATTATTATTATTTCTAACCAAAGACAAAGGTGTAAAATACAAAGTTATCAGAACGCGGGATAATCTCTATTTCGAATGCTTCTGGTTTTTCTGTTCTAACCAAATTGTACATGAACGGCCATTCGATGCTGGCGACGCTTATATCGCCCTCAAGCTTGGCATCTCTACCAAGCTGCTCTTTCGTTAGGTGGTTACCGTCCAGCTTGACCTCCATCTTCGCCGGCTTGCCGTCAGAAGTCCCGATTATGCCATGCACTCGCTTGGCAGTATTGTATTTCATTATCACTGCTGCATTCTGATCCTTACCGCCACGTCTATATTGAATCCCCTCACGTTGCCATATCCAGCTTCCACGTAGATATACAACATTAGCATCGTGCGAGCCGGGATCGACCATGAAATTCAGACTATCGGGCTTGAGTGTCTGGTTATTTCCAAATCGCCGCAAGCGTGAATAGCCTACGCATATCTCAGGAGCCATCCCATAAAAGTGCA
>OCZV010000403.1_pt1 | contig 15853 bp, 13 predicted proteins | sample 1539051 | NCBI WGS metagenome assembly OCZV01 (sample SAMEA3113581, study PRJEB22503) | soil metagenome
ATGCGACGCTCGATGCCGTCCGTTTCCTCGCTCGCCGAGTCGAGGGCGTCCCGGCGGTACTGGTGCTTACCTACAGAGATGACGAGCCCGACCACCAGTTACAGCGTGTGCTTGGGGCACTCACCGGCGATCGGGTCCATCGCTTCAAGCTGGAGCCGCTCTCCTTGGAGGCCGTCACGCTTCTGAACTCGGCCGGCCGACTCGCAAGTGACGACCTCTTCGGGGCAACCGGCGGGAATCCCTTCTACGTCACCGAGGTCCTGGCCTCCGCCGAGGCCGAAGTCCCGGCGACGGTCAGGGATGCCGTGCTGGCGAGGCTGCGGTTGCTCGGCCACCGGGCCCGTTCAGCTCTGGATCTCCTTTCGGTGATCCCCGCTCGGGTTGAGAGACCCCTGGCGGATGTGTTGTTGGAGGGCGAGCCCGCTGTCCTCGACGAGGCCGAGCGCCGGGGCGTGATCGTTGCCTCTCCCACGCATTTGTGGTTCAGGCATGAGCTTGCTCGCCGCGCCATAGAGCAGTCGCTCGGAACAAGCACACGCATCTCGTTCAACCGTCGGGTGCTTGATGCGCTCCTAGACACGGGCGTGGAGGCATCCAGGATCGTGCACCACGCCGTCCAGGCGCATGCGGATGAGGTTGTGGCGGAGTTCGCCCCGACTGCAGCGAGCGATGCCGCCCGGGCGGGAGCTCACCGCGAGGCGCTCGAACACTACGCGCGGGCGCTGTCGTTGAGGGACGGTCTCCTGACACCCCGGGATAGGGCGGCAGTTTTGCAGGGTAGCGCCTCATCCCTCTATCTACTCCAGCGGTATGGGGATGGTGCAGAGCATGGCAGGGCGGCGATCGCGCTTTGGGAAGAGATCGGTGACACCATCCGGTTGGGCGAGACACTGGTTACCTATGGGTACAACGTGTACTGGACCGGAGACCCTGAGTCGGCGCGCGCAGCCGCGCACAGGGCAGTGGAGCTGCTTGAACCGCAGGGACCAACGGGTGTGTTGGCTCTCGCCTATGGCGTGTCTGCCGGAATCCGACTTATGGCCGACGATCCGGAAGGAGTTGCCTGGGGCCTCAAGGCACAGGCGGTCGCGGAGAAGTTGGGGCGCGACGAATTAGTCGCCAGTGCTCTCAACTATGTCGGGTCCATAAAGATGAGCATGGGGGATCCAGAAGGAGAGACCCTGCTGGAGCGCGCCCTCGATATCACCCAGCGTCTACCGCCACATTCAGGCGCCTGGATCGCGTGCCGAATCTGTGCGAACTACGCTTCCAAACTCCTTCGTTTTGCGCGCGTCGATCAGGCGGAAAGGTACGTGGAGCGGGGTCTCGCGATTAGCCGAGAGTTCGACTTGCAGCACGGCACCTCCCGCTTGGAGGCGCATAGCGCCACGATCAACCTCTTCAGGGGCCACTGGGACGAGGCTGAGGCGACACTGCGTGATCTGATCCGATTGCCCCGGGACGAGGGACTCAACGATGCCTACGTGCTCGCGTCCCTCGGCCGATTGCTTGCGCGTCGCGGAGATCCGGATGCACAGGACCACCTCCGCCGGGCGTGGGCAATCGCCGGGAGGAGCGGAGAGGCAGCACGCGTCGCGGGGTTGGCTGTGGACTGGCTCGAATGGGCGTGGCTGACGGAGCAGGGGCTACCGGCCACGGTGGACCTCAAGGCCGCTCTGGAGCTTGCCGAGCGGCGGAACCACAACGAGTTCCGCGGTGCGATCCTTCGTTACCTGGCGCGGATGGGTGAACTGGTTGAGCCCTTCGAGGAATGTCCCGAGCGATTTGCGCTCGGGATCTCGGGGCGATGGAAAGAAGCAGCAGAGCAGTGGGAGCAGCTGGGGAATCCGTATGAGTCGGCTCTTGAGTTGCTCGATTCTCACGAGGTCGATCCAACCCTCGACGCTCTGAGTGCGCTCGACGAGCTGGGTGCGGAGCCGGCCGCTGCCCTTGCCCGCCGGAGGCTCAGGGAGCTCGGTGTCAGGCGGATTCCGCGCGGGCCCCAGCCCACAACAAAAGAGAACCCCGCGGGTTTGACATCCAGGCAGGTAGACGTTCTTGCCTTGCTTGCCGGCGGCCTGACGAATGCGGAGATCGCGGAGAAGCTCGTGGTGTCCACAAGGACCGTCGACCATCACGTCTCGGCGATTCTGGCGAAGCTCGGCACCTCGACCCGCCGGGAGGCCGCTGCCGCTGCCCTGGAGCTGGGCATCAGTGCGCTGGAAACTATGCGGCCGCAGTCGACAGCGGCTCGTTCAGAGCCGCAAGCTCATTGAACTCGTCGCGCATAGCTGCGCTTGTCTCGAGCAGAAGATCGAACAGTTCCCTGAGATCCCACTGGTAGGTGGCCACCCGGTCGGTGGCTGTAAACAGACGAGCAGAAAGGCGGTCCCTCGTTTCCTGATAGGCGGTTAGAGCCACGTGCTCCGGGACATCACCTGCAAGCACCTCGACCGCGGCGCGGGCCAAGAATTCGGCATCTCGCAGGGCATCGCTGATCCCGTGTGCGCTGATGGGGTCCTTGAAGTACCCGGAGTCCCCAACGAGCGCCCAGCCTGGGCCCCAGGCCTGCCGAAAGAACCCTGGTATCCCGGGAAATCCGCGCAGGACGCCGTGCCGGCCTCTCCTGAGCTTGGCAGCAGTGCTCGCGTGGAGGCGGGAGAAGACTCGGTCGATTGTGCCCTCGCCGCCCGACAAGAGTCCGGTCTTGAACGTTGCCGCCGGCGTACCGATCCATACGCAGATCTCTCCGTGGTTGGTCGGTATCAGGCCTCCGCTCATCCCAGGGCGGAAGAACCATTCGTACCCCTCGATGTCGACGTCCGACCAATACCCGTATACGAGGGCGGTTGACCCGCTCCCGGCTCGGGACAAGCGTGCGCCCGTCTTGCGAGCGACTAGAGATCGCACTCCGTCGGCGCCTACCGTCAGCTGCGAGCGGGCATCGAAATGCCGGCCCGATTCATCTCTGCCCTTAACTCCGATCACGCGGCCGGTCGCGTCCCGAGTGAGATCTGTCACCCCCACTCCGAAGCGAAACTCCGCCCCGGCCTCTTCCGCCGCTGCCACCAGAATGGGATCGAGCACCGTGCGCCGCGGGGCGTACAGGGCGTCAATGCCGGCTCCCGGCCTGAAGTCGACGGGCACAGCCTCATCTCCGTAATGCACGATCGTTCGGCGCACGGGGGGAGTTCCCGCGTCGATCACCTCGTTCAATAGCCCCCAGCGATGGAGCTGAAGCACCCCAGTGCGCATCACGGCATGAGTCGAGAGCGTGTCGGTACCACGGCTCGCCCTGTCGACGACGAGCACGCGGAGCCCGGAGCGAGCCATCAGCATGGCGGTAGCAGCACCGGCGGCCCGCGCTCCCACGATGATTACGTCGTAGTCCATAAACAACTCTCCTCGGCTGTCAACTAGATGCGGTGCATACGCTAGGGAGATGTGAAGGCCAGCTCATCGGTAGCGGCTGCCTATTTCGGAGTGCCACGTCGTCAGGGGGTCTCGCGTCCGTCGGCGACCCTTCCGCGGGAGCTGGGGAGCGCCACCAAGGTCCCGGACGACCAGGCATAGGTACTCAATCCATATGACTTAGGTGGTGATTGCCGATGTCTGTAACTGTGCCGGCCCTTACCGTCCCCCTCGGTTTCCGTTACGGCGACCGGAAAGACCGGACGCCGCAGAGAGGAGGAACAGTGACGCAAGTGATGGAGCAAATTCGAAATGGTGTGGACACAGGTCCGCTGTATCCAACGCTCGATCTACTCAAAGAGCAGCCGGAGCTAGCCAAGTTCCAGTTCCGGGCCCGCAATCAGTGGATCGACGGCGCCCATAACCGCAGCACGATCAAGGATTTCTATGGGGCAGGCCAGGAGGACATGTCTCGCGCCGAAGCTTTTGTCCTCAACGCGGGTGAGCCCGGGATCCTGCTTGGGACGGACACCGGACCCAATCCCGCCGAGTACCTCCTGCACGCGCTTGCAGCGTGTCTCACCACAACGCTTGTGTACGTGGCGGCAGCGCGTGGGGTGAAGCTGACGGAAGTGGAGTCCTCGCTCGAAGGCGAACTCGACATCCGGGGCGCTTTTGGTCTGTCGGAGGAACACCGCAATGGGTTCGAGAACATTACGGTCGGATTCAAGATCAAAGGTGATGCTCCCGACGAGAAGCTGCGCGAGGTCGTGGAGCGTGCCCAGCAGCGATCAGCCGTCTTCGACATGGTCACCAACGGTGTGCCGGTGAAGCTCGACGTCGCGATCGCGTAAGAACGCGCGAATCGTCCGCGCTGGTTTTGCGACACCCGGAAAACCAGCGCGGACGGTTGCGTTCATACGTAGCGGAGCCGCTTGACTGCGATCCAAACGGAGCCGATCAGCACACCGATCTGAACCGCGACTCCCGTCGCGTGCCAGCCCCCCGTCCACCACGCCTGCTGCAGGACGTCCACGGCATAGGAAAACGGAAAAGCGTCCGCGACAGCCGAAACGCCGTCGGGGAGGATCTCTTTTGGCGGACCGCCTCCCGAGATGAAGAACATGCCGAAGAACAGCAACAAGCCGATCGCTTGCGCGGCCCGCGCGCTTCCGAGAAGCGACGACATCGCAACGCCGATCGCGCAGAAAGTGATCGTCGTCAGGGTCATTCCTCCGATGACGGTGACCCACGAGGCCGGGGCGGAAAGCTCGTATGAGGAATTGCCCAGGACGACCATGACTGCGCCCGCCACGATGACGATGAGGGCCGAAACGATGGTTTGCGCAACGAGGACCGAACCGGGACTTATTCCGGAAGCCCGCAACCTCCTGAGAACGCCGCGCTCTCGATAGGCCGCAAGATGGACCGGGATGGCAATCAGTCCGAGGGCGGCGATCGTTCCGGCAATGTATGCCGGCACGTAGTAGTCGGCGGTGTTGGCTCCGCCGAAGTCCGGGTCGGGGTGAGTGTCAAACGAGTTGAGCAATAGATAGAGGAGTATCAGCGGGAAGGCTAGGGCAAAGACCGCGACGGTGGGTTCTCGTAGCGACAACTTTGTCTCCGTCAAGGCGAGGCGGCCAAACATCTCTGTCTCCTTTCAGGTCCGCAGGTCCCGTCCGGTGAGGGTCAGGAATACGTCCTCGAGATTGGAATGGTGGGTTCGGAAATCACTCGGCTCGATTCCTCTTCGGGCCAGTGCAGCAGCGGCTCGAACTGCGATCGGCCCGCTCCCCGCGAGCTCAACGACGTTTCCTCCAAGCGATACGTGGTTGACCTCGGGCAGTGTGCCGAGCCATCGGACATCGGCGCCGGGCCATGTGAATGTGACGCGGCTTTCGCAACTCGTTTCTTCGACCAGATCATCGGGACGGCCCGTGGCAACGACGCGACCGGCATCGACAATCGCAACGCGGTCGCACAGCGTCTCTGCCTCCTCCATGAAGTGTGTGACGAGCACGACGGTCGCACCGTCGTCGCGCACCCGGCGCACCAGATCCCACGTGTTGCGGCGAGCGTGGGGGTCCAGTCCTGTGGTCAGCTCATCGAAGAACACGATCTCGGGCCGATTCAGAAGCGCCAGCGCGATAAACAGGCGCTGCTGCTGGCCTCCAGACAACTTTCCGAACGGCCGCCGCCAGAGATGGCGGAGCTCCCAGCGTCTGGCAAGCGCCTCGAGCTCTTGCGCTTTAGCTTCGCCACGAGCAAAGAGATGGAGCGCCTCTCCCACGCGCAACCGATCCGGCAGTGCTGCCGATTGAAGCTGAGACCCGATTCGGCGCCGGAGTTGGTCCCCGGCGGCGTCGGGATCGAGCCCTAGGACTTGCACACGTCCCTCGCTCCGTCGCCGTAGTCCCTGAAGGCATTCGACCGTCGTGGTCTTGCCCGCTCCGTTCGGACCCAGCAGTCCGAAGATCTCCCCGTGCCTGACGATCATGTCCACACTTTCGACGCCAACCCCGTTTCCGTAGTCCTTACGCAGGCCTTCGACTTCGATGACGGCGTTGCCGGTCGCCGATGGGAAATCGGATTGTGACCTTGTTGCCAGCATGAGCCCCCCTTGCCGTATGAACGTTTCTCGGAACGTACTGTGGAGGGACTCTCAGGTCGTCGGCCGTCCGCCGTCAGTTGCGTGTACCGCGAGGGAAGTACGAACGTCGAAAGGTCCGCCGTGCGATGGATCGTTGCGGGGGGCTATTCCTCGAAGGGGTTGTCCCCGCCGACGTCACGTAGGAAGCGTTCAACTTCGCTGGCGATTTGGTCGCCGAGTCCAAACTCGCTCGAAGCCATCGTTTCGAGCCGTTCCACGTATTGTTTGGCTTCTGGGCGAGACGACACCATTTCGTCCAGCCGGCTTCGTTGCTCGTCGGCATCGGCGCGCCATTCGTCGAGATCAAGGTCTAGGGCGAGATGGCCTGCAACGCGCGAAAGCAGCGCCAGAGCCGCGGGCTTGTAGGGCTCATTGACGTAGTGGGGAACCTGTGCCCAGAAGCCAACCGTCTCGATGCCGTGCTCGGCGAAGTAGTGGTCGACAACGCTAACGGCCGCGCTCGGGACGCGGAGAATGCCTTCAGGAACTCGCTGTCCGATGAGCAACTCCTTGTTCGAGGCAGTCATCATCACCGGAGATTCGAGTGTGTGCGGGACGGCGGCAGGGACTGCTCCGATACTGATCAATCTCGTTACGGAGAACCGTCCGGCTAGTTCGAAGACCGATGCGGCGAACTCCTGCCAGCGCATATCCGGTTCGGTCCCGCTCAGAACCAAAAGGTCGTGGGCACCGGCATCTCTCATCCGAACACTTATCCCCGGCCATTGCAGGTCTCGGATTTCACCGTCCACGAAGTCCAGAACCGGCCGATTCGAGCGATAGTCGAACAGGGCGTCTGGGTCGAAGTCCGCGACTATTGGCCCGTCTCCAGCGAGCAGGACGGCCGAATCCGTTCCCGCTCCTCCGGCATCGACCCAGCCGGAGAGCGCCTGCAGCATGACCGGTTCGCGTGGAATGGAGTCGCTAGTCAGTCTGTATAGGGCCATCGTGAGCCCAGAGTACCCGGCAACGGGCCGAAATCGCTTCGCCCCGCGGCTACCTCGATCCAAGCGTCACCACCCCGGTTTCGTAGGCGAAGACGACTGCATGGACTCGACTCACGAGGTTGAGTTTGGTCAAGATCCTCGAGACATGGGTTTTTGCGGTGAGCTCCGAGATCACAAGGTGTTCGGCGATCTCTTTGTTGGTCAGGCCGCGTGCAATGAGGCGGAGCACTTCGCGTTCACGTTCCGTCAGTGCCTCTAACGCATCCGGTCTGGGTCGGTCATCGGGGCGAGCCGCCACGAGGTCGTGCAGCAGCCGGCGAGCCGTCGGGGGAGAGATCACAGTCCCGCCGTCGGCGGTGCTGTGTACTGCGCGCAGAAGATCGACCGGTGGTGTGTCCTTGACGAGAAAGCCGGATGCCCCGGCTTGGAACGCGTCGTAGACGTAGACATCGGTATCGAATGTCGTGAGTATCACAACTTCGGGAGGGTCGGGAAGCGCACGAAGCTCGCGTGTGGCGCTGATCCCGTCCATAACCGGCATTCGAATGTCCATCAGGACCACGTCGAGTTTCGTCTTGCGTGTTATGTCGATTGCCTCCTCGCCGTTCCCGGCTTCACCTGCCACTTCGATATCCGGATCGGAGCGAAGCAGTGCAACGAAGCCGGCGCGTACCAGCTCCTGGTCGTCGACGGTCAACACTCGGATAGTCATTGGTCGTTGGCGGGGATGGTGGCCAGAACCTTGAAACCATCGTCGATGGCACCCGCTTCCAAAGATCCGCCGTAGATTGCGACACGCTCCCTCATGCCATTGAGCCCGTGGCCGCTTCTGTTAGCAGACGACGTGTGCGTCCCGCCGACGTTTGTGACCTGTATCTCGATCACTTCCGGTTTGTACGTCAAGGTAAGGGTTGCCCGGGAGCCGGAGGCGTGTTTGAGGGCGTTCGTCAGCGCCTCCTGGGCGATCCGGTACGCGGACAATTCGAGTCCCGGCGGAAGCGTCCGAACGTCACCCTGGATACGAAGTTCGACGGGCAGTCCTGCGGACCTGGTTTTCTCAACGAGCTCGGGTAGGGAGTTGAGTGTGGGGCGAGGTTCGGTGGGTGTTTCGTCCGAACGCAGAGCCGTCAGGACGCGCCGCATCTCTCCCAGAGCACCGCGACCGGTCTCCTCGATGATTTTCAACGCCCGTTCGGCCTGTTCGGGGTCGCGGTCGATCAGGTGGGCTCCGACCCCCGCCTGCACCGTGATGAGACTCATCGCGTGTCCGAGGACGTCGTGAAGGTCGCGCGCAATTCTCGTTCGTTCCTCGACGACCGCACTGCGTGCCAGTTCCTCGCGCGCCGCCTCGAGGGCCAGGGTCTTCTCCTCAAGCTGCCGCGAATACTCCCGGCGCGCCGCAAGCGCGACGCCGAGCGCCCAGACGACAACGAACACAACGGCCACATAGCCAATCATCAGCACGTCGACGTCCCATCCACCGAACAGAACGAAGGCCAGCATCTCAGCAGGTGGGATGAGGCCCAGAGCGCGTACGGCCAGTGGTTTGGGGGCCGCGCCAACTGCGGCCATCGCCGCCATCGTGGGGAGCGATTGAAGGATGTCCCCCGGGTATTCGAAGGTCGCCCACAAGGGGTAAGCGAGCGCAAACGTCGCGAGGACCGAGAAGGGGTGGGAGCGGACCGCCAGAATCGGCAGCGTGTTTACTGCCACCAGCAGCCACCCAAGGCCATCGAGGGACCGTCCGTCCTCGGAGTTTGCGAGTGTGGACGCCAGAAAAACGGCTCCGAGCGCGAGCGCGAGGCCGACGTCCGGCGCGGCGAGACGAAGTGGGCGCGCCATGCAGCAAAGTTACCGGCCCGCGCCGTGTGGGGCGTCGGCCGCGCGGACGATTGAAGGCGTACTCCGGCCGCGGTACGAGTTCTGGGGTGGCGCGCCGGCCTCTCCCAGCCCGAGATGGCAATCAGCCCCCGACAGGTGGGGGTCATATGCCATTTCAGCCCGGTGTGCCGCCCGGAGCGCCGGGCCGGCGCCTACGTCGGCCCTTGGGTTTCCTGCTCCCACCGCTCGAGCAGGGCCGGGATCTCTTTCTCGAGCCATTCGTAAAGGTCGTGCACGTCCTCCAGGCGCTCCCGTCGCGCCGGCTGATCGGGCAGCAGTTCCAGCCCGCCCTCGAGCACGCGCCTGAACTCGCCGTAGTGCTGTGACTGCGCGCGGGTGGCCTCCAGCATCGAGCCGGGGCGAAAACGGTAGTAGGTCCTGCGGTCGCCGGGATGCGACACGCGCTCGACCCATCCCGATGGGGTCAGGAACTTCATCGCGCTGCTGATCGAGCCCTTGCTCGCGCCGAGCACTTCGACGAGCTGATTGAACGTCTGCTCCGGCGGATCGCAGATAAGGAGCCACCCAATAACCCGCCCGGCCATTCTGAAGAGCCCCTGGCGCTCGAAACCCAGCGCTACCTCTTCGACGAACCCGAGCTCCTCGGGCGAAGGTTTGGTTCGTTCATCCTGTGTCATGTAGTTCAGCATACGCTGAACCAACCTCATGAGAGCTGAATTTCGCGCGCCTCCCGTTTAGTCGCATGGGAGGGGCATCATCTGTTCGTGCTTTCGACTCTGAGCGGACCCCGGCGCCGCTTCTTCATTGCCGTCGCCGTCATCGTGGCGACTTTCGGCGCCGGGCTGGCGATCGCGGTGCTCCGGGACGAGCCCCTCGACACTGGGCGGGTGCCGGTCATCCTCGTGCACGGGTACGGCGGAGCCGGTGAGTCGATGTCCGAACTGGCCGGCGCGCTGCAAGCAAACGGGCGGGAGGTGGTCACGATCGACCTCCCGGAGCGGGGCGAGGGCGACATCGACGACTCCGCCCGAGCCCTGGCGGATGCCGTCGCATCCACGCGGGCGGCTCAGGTCGATCTCGTCGGGCACTCGGCCGGCGGGGTGGTTATCCGTGCGTACCTGAAGAATCTGGGAGGAGCCGAGAGGACCCGGAGGGCGGTGACGACCGGGTCGCCGCACCACGGAACGACCATCGCGGATGCGGCCGCTTCGGCTGGTCCGGAGGCGTGCGTGGACGCATGCGCCCAGTTGGGCAGGGGGTCAGATTTCCTGGCTGCTCTCAATGCCGGCGACGAAACGCCGGGTGACGTCCTCTACACAAGTATCTGGACCAGCCTTGACCAGACCGTGACGCCGCCCAACTCGGCCGTTCTGTCGGGGGCAGACAACATCCTGGTGCAACACGTCTGCCCGCAGGCGCGACTCGGTCACGGTGACCTCTCAAGCGATCCGCTTGCGATCGGCCTGGTCCTTTGGGTGCTGCATCAAGACGAGGAGTCTCCGGGTCCCTCCGATTGCGAACGGATCATTGAATTGGGAGCCGGGGCACTCAACTCTTGATGTCTTTGCTCGCGAGGTTCGCCCAGGCCGCACCGAGGAGCAGCGTCACCCAGACGCCCTGAATGGCGAAACCGCGTACCACGTTGCGCCACAGGACCGGGCTTCTAAAGAGATCGACGAATGCCAGCCAGTAGTGCGTCGGCATGTAGGGATGGAGAGCCGAAGCGGCCTCGAGCAGGTCCAGCACCTGGAACGTGATCAGAACCGCAAGCGCTCCAAGGGCCGCGGCGAGAGACGAGTCCGTCGTTGTGGAGAAGAAGGTTGCGAGTGCTGCGACGCCCAGCATCGATGCCCCCACGTAAACGACCGTTACAACGGTGCGCCACGTCGCGTCCTGGGCGGCGATCGTTCCCCCCGACACGGTGGCGAGGGGCTCCACGCCGAAGAGCGAAGCCCCCGTGATGAAGGCAACGACGGCCACGATTGCCACGGCAAGGAATATGAAGACGATCGCTGCGAACAGCTTCGATGCGAGCAACCGCGTCCGGCCGACAGGACGGGTAAGGAGGTATCGCAGGGTTCCGTAGCCCGCCTCACCGGCGATCGAATCACCCGCAACTACGCTTACGGAAACCGGCAGGAACACCGGCAGGATGAGAGCCAGTGCCGCCGCCGGATAAAGCGCGCCGTTGTTGAGGACCTGAGACAGGAACGCCGGGCCTTCCCCCGGACGAGGTCCGATGCCCGTTACTTTGAGGAAGATCGCCACCAGCACGGGAAGCCCGGTGAGCAACGCGATGGTGACCCACGTGCGCGGGCGCCGAAGCAGCTTGATCAGCTCAACTGCGTACATCGCTGCCCTCGGCCCGAGTGAGTTCCAGGAAGACGTCTTCGAGCGACCGCCGTTCCGGAGTGAATGCAAACACGCGGACGCCGCGCTCAACGAGCGCACGATTCACTTCGTCGGGAGGAACTCCGTCCAGGTGGGTTCTCAGGACAGCGCGTTCGTGTTCGAGAACTCTCGCGCCCCGGACATCCGACAACACCTGCATCGCATCGGAAACATCGGGCGTTTCTATCGAGAAAGCTCCCGTTGGCGCAAGCAGTTTGGTCACGTCGTCCTGAGCCATCAGCCGTCCTCGGTAAACGATGGCGGCGCGATTGCAGATCATCTCGATTTCGCTCAGCAGATGGCTCGAGAGGAGGACGGTCGTTCCGCCGTCAACGAGTTCTACCAGGAGCTCTCGGATCTCACGCATCCCATGGGGATCCAAGCCGTTGGTTGGTTCGTCGAGAACCAGCAACGGATGAGGACGGATAAGCGCAGCAGCCAGTCCCAGGCGCTGCTTCATTCCGCTCGAGTACGCCTTGTAGGGGCGCCGCCCGACGTCGCCGAGGGCGACTCTCTCCAACGAGTCTGCGATTCTTCCACGGCGCGTGCGCCGCTCCCCGTTGGGGCCCGCCGCATCGAACAACGATAGGTTCGCCCGCCCGGACAGATGTGGGTAGAAGGCCGGCCCCTCAACCAGCGTGCCCACTTCGGTCAGGATGTCCTGGGCACGCGCCGGCATCGGTCTCCCGAGCACCTCGATCTCTCCCGACGTCGCAAACACGAGACCCAGCAGCATTCTCAGCGTGGTGGTCTTTCCCGATCCGTTGGGCCCGAGGAAGCCATAGAGGTCTCCTTCGTGCACGTGAAGGTCGAGGTTCTCGACCGCCGTCACGCGACCGAACCGCTTGGTCAACTTGGACGTGGCAACGACCGTGTCGGTCATTCGAGACCTCGAACGAAGCTGGGTTCCAAGTCGTCAACAAGGGCCTCCGCCACATCGATCAGAACATCTGAGGTGACGGTGCCCGCAACCATGTACACGACGCCATCTCGTTCGATGTAGAGACCATTCAGGAGCGAGGTTTCGAGCAGCCGCCCGGTCCCAAAGTCTCCGCTCACCTCGGGGACGCGTTCGAGTTCCTCTGTCTGGAACGGTGCAAAGCGCCGGCGAAGCACGAGCGCGGCAACGAGATCAAAACCGCTCCCGTACGTCGCTGCCGCCCGGGCGATAGAGGTTCGCCGGGACAGAGAAGTCAAACGGTCCGGCAGCACAAAAGGCGAATACCGATCAACCGCACTGGCGAAGTCGGCAACGTCCGCATGGTTGTGCGTAGCGTCTTCAGGGAGGTCGAATGCGAGGACTTCCCTTTCCGGTGCCTTGAAATCGATATCCAAGAACTCCGACGAGATCATCACATCGCCTCCGCGCGGAGTGATCTCCACTGCGACGGCGAGTCCGGTCCGCGGATCGGCCCACATGTCGATGCGCTCTAGAGTCGTGGCCGGCGAGCGGGGGGAGATCCGCAGGCCGGCGGCATGAACTCCGGCGATTCGGCGCGCCGGAAGCCTGGCGGTCTCGTCCGGTGATGCGGCCGCCGCTAAGCGGCGGCCGAGTTCCGAGGGGACGAGGTCGGCGGAGCGCGCGAAGCGGACGTCCGCGTGGCCCTCTATCTGGGTTCCGTGCCTCCGTCCCGAGTTCCACACCCACAGGCCTGAGGGATCGGAGTACGTTCCGCGTTCGCCGATCGGATCGAGCTCGTCGACGCGCCAGCGAAGCTCGTCGAGCCGCCAGACCCGCATCGTGGTTTTCTCGCCGAACAATTCGATGAGGCGCTGGGCGCGCCGGAAGTCCGGGAACTGGAAGCGGGCGTCGCTCTCCGCTACTCCCTGGTGGGAGACGTTGCCCGAGGCGACTATTTTCTGCAGGAGCTCGCGCGCGCCGATTCCGCTTTCGGCGGCGGGTATCCGGGCGACTATCGGGGGGAGCGCGGCCAACAAAGCTGCTGCTCCCACTACAACTCCCCAGCGCCACGTGCGAATGATCGGTTGTCCCCCGGATGAGATGTCAGACCCGGCGCGCCAATCCTTGCACCCCTACGACGTTAGTAGTCGGGTGCGCACCCTCCCTTGCTGCACGATCGCTTCGTCGAAGCAGCGTTCGGCCAACGTTTTTCCTTCGGTTCTCCAATGCCCTCCGTTCAGGCTTCAAGCGTCCACAGAGGATTCGTAAGGAGGTTGTAATGGCTACTGCATCAAACGAAGCGGTAATCGAACGGCTGGGGAACCTGAGGGTTCGCGCCGGGTGGCTCGCGGGGCTTGCGGCGCTGGCGGCCGCGGTAATCGCTGTGGCGACGTTCGGATATGGTTCCGATCCCGCGGCGGTCCCGACTACGAACTACTCGGCGCGTACGGCGTCGATGTTGTTCTCGCCCGACGAGGTGATGGTGAAGCGATTGGCGTCCGGCGGTCAAATCCCCCTCCAGACGCTGAACTCTCGATCCTTTGTGATCAAGGGTCTCATCAACCGGGGCCTCGTCCCACAGGAGACGCTGGGTGATTCCATCCTTATCCGGCGGCTCGTCAACAAGGGACTGATCCCGGAAGGCTCAACCGAATAGAGGGCCGGGTCATCATGAGGAGGGGTCTTCGATGGGCCCCTCCTCGAGGTCACCGGCCGGTCTTCTGCAAACCGCCAATGTCCATGGCTAAATGTTCTAGCCATGCTGGTCCGGCGCCGTGCGTTCGGTATATCTCGAGCGCCGCGTCGAATTTTGCGACGGCGCCTGAGGGATCGCCGGCTCGTACGAGTGAACGACCCCAGTGGTGCAGGGCTTCGGCCTCGTCGACGCGCAGTTTGTAGCGCCGGAATATCCGAAGCGCCTCGTCGAACACTTGGTCCGCAGCGTCGGGGCGATCCTCCGCGGCGAGCACCGAGGCCTCGGCCACGGCGACATTGCCCCCTCTTCCGCGCCAGTCCTCACCGTTGCTCATGATGTCTTTGCATCGCTCAACATGTCGGCGCGCCTCGTCGACCTGCCCTATCTCGGCGCGGGCGAGCGCTAAGTCGGGACGAACCCACATCTCGAAGTAGGGGGCGCCACCCTCTACGACTATCTCGAGAGCGCGCTCGAGCAGCTCGGCGGCGTTTTTGTGCTCTCCACGCAACGATTCTACGCGGGCACTGAGGTGGTGTGAGGCCCATTCGTCCCACCGGTTGCCCGTTCGGCGACTCGTTTCGAGGATTCGGCGCGCAAGCGCATCGACTTCGTCCCAGTTGCCGTCCCACAGGTCCAGTAGAGGCTTGAGCGAATGGGTGATCCAGGTCGGCTTTGCGTCGGAGAGCAGCCCGCGTGCCTCGACCATCTCGCCTCGGCAAGCGTGGCAGCGACCCAGGCTGTCTGCGACCACGCGACGATGTGTGTTCTCGCCCACGTACGGCCGGCTCAGCGTACGCTCGACGAACCCCTGTGCCGCATCCGGATCGCCGAGCCCCCACGTGAGCTGCCCTCCGATGTTCGATGCCATCCACGCGACGAACGATTGTCGCCGCCGGTCTGATACTTCGAATGCGCGCTCGAGCGTCTCCAGACCCGCGCTTAGGTCACCGGCGACGATCTTGTGCCACGCGTACGCCTCGGCTGCGCTGGCCCACAGTGTCTCGTTCCCCAGTTGCTCGGCGATGTTCATCGCACGGGCAGCGGCTTCGATTCCGCGTTCGATCCGCAGTGCATAGGCCAGCCCCGAGGCGACGCCGACTTCAAGATGACCGCGCGCAATGCGCGCGCTTCCGCGCTCGAGCACGGGCCGCGCTGTATCGAAGTGATGGAATGCCGTGTGGATGTCGAGGTGGTCGGCATAGATGGAGTCGATCAGCGAATGGGCCATTCCGAGCCGCGAGTGAACCTGCGCTGTGCGGTCGCCGTCGCCAAGTTCCTCGTAGAGTCGGAGCGCGCGCTCGAGATAGTCGATCTGGGTCGCCAGGTTGCCGACTACAATCAGGAGGTCGGCGAGTGCGACGAGCAGTCGCGCGCGAACTTCCTCCGGAGCGCGAGTGCGCTCCATCACTGCGAGCGCCCCGTCCCAGTGCGTCGCGGCCTCCTCCCACGAAAACAGTGCGCGGGCTCGGTCGCCGGCCCTCAGTGAGAAGTCGATCGCCTTTGCGGGATCCCCAGCCGCGCCGGCGAGCCGGTGGTGCACCGCGAGCGCTGCCACCGCATCGGTATCGCCTGTCGCTTCGATTGCTTGAGCGGCGCGCGCGTGAAGCTGTTGGCGGCGCGGCCCACTCAGCCCGCCGTACAGGGTCTCTCGCACCAGAGCATGTGTGAATGCAAAAGCCGGATCGGACGCTGATCGCGCCTCGATGATCAGCTGCGCGTCGAGTGCCTCTTCGAGGGCACCGATGAGTGCATCCTCGCCGGACTCGGCCATCTGTTGCATCACCGCGAACGAGAATTCGCGCCCCAGCACGGCCGCGCGTGACAGCGTCTCCCGGCAATATTCGCTGAGCCCGGCCAGGCGGCGGGCGATCACATCCTTGACCCCCTGCGGAACCCCGATCTCGTCCGGTGTCAGAGCGGACGACCAGCGCCCCTCGCGCTCGAACACAACGCCCGTTTCGATCAGATGGCGCATGACTTCCTCGACGAAGAAGGGATTGCCGTCGGTCGTCTCG
>OCZV010000404.1_pt1 | contig 15828 bp, 16 predicted proteins | sample 1539051 | NCBI WGS metagenome assembly OCZV01 (sample SAMEA3113581, study PRJEB22503) | soil metagenome
AGCCGACCACCGCCCTAGCCGCGTGTCAGCTGGAGGGTGGGCTGCGGTGAAACTCGGGGTAGCGGAGCCGGCGTGGTCATGGCGGTGGGCGACGTCATTCTTGCCCGTCCCACGGGGCCGGCGATCCGGGACACGCAGGACCGGTGGCGCTTGTCTGATCGCCATACGCTTTGGTCCGAAGATCCCGAACACCTGGTCACAGCGCCCGGCGCTCGGGGGCAGCCGTTGTTCGCAGTGTCGGGTCACATGGGAGCCGAGTTCGCTGGTGCCCGCTGCGCGGTGGAGAACACGTTGGGGCCAAATCCAGCGCGCCGCGGTGGCCGATGTCGTCGTGACCGAGCCCATCGTGTCGGTCTCGCCACCCAGCGCCCTCTCCCTGACGTGGGACTCGCGGCCCGGCGACCGGGCGGGCTGACGCCGCAGCTGGTGACGAGCGTCCCTGGCGGGCTCGTGGCCGCCTGGGCTACGGCCGCCCCTGGAACAGGGCCCGTGGGATGTCTAGATCTTGATGAAGATCCGACGGCGGTAGAGGGCGTAAGCCACGATCCACCACAGCGCCGTCCAGGCGGCGGCGTGCAGGAACGCGCCGGCGACCACGCTGCCCCCCGGGGCGATGTCGGGTACCAGAGAGTCGCCGTAGTTGCGGAGCAACGACAAGGTGGTGAAGAACCCCACATAGATGGCGATGGGGTTGGTGCCCAGGTGAATCAGCGGCCCCGTCACCCGGCGTGCGCCGCGCAGATCGATCAGCCACACGCCCATGGCGAGCCAGGCGAGCGACGTGCCCACGGTCAGCACGGTGAACGACGGGGTCCAGAGCCGCTTGTTCAGCGGCACGACGAGGCTGAGCAGCAGGCCGAGACCGATGAGGCCGACGGCCCGGGCAGCGATCAACTTCAGGAGCCGTTCCCGGTCAGCGACGTCGTGGATGAGCCTGCCAACGAAGGCGCCACCTAGCACGGTGACCCCGCTGATGAGCGTCTGGAGCGTTCCTTCGGTGGTGAAGCCCCCGAGGATGAGCCCGTCGACTTCGTGGGCAAGCGTGCCCGTCGCCGCCCAGGGGTCGTCGCCGGGGGCCCAGATGATGAACGCCATCCAGTAGAGGATCACCATGCCAACGGTCACGGGTAGCTGCCAACGACGGGGTAGGCGCAGCACCAGGAACGCCACGAGGTAGGCCCCGGCGATGTGCTGCAGCACGCCCGTGGCACCGAAGGTCTCGTGCTTGAGCGACGCCAGGGCGATCCCCAGCACCAGCAACATCGCGGCGCGGTAGAGCACGTGGCGGACGTTCTGTCCCCGCGACGAGAAGGTCATGGCCATGCCCACGGCGAAGAGGAACAGCGGGAAGAAGAGGTCGGTGAAGGTGAGGCCGTGCCACTCGGGGTGATGTAGCTGGCCGGGAAGCTCGGACGCCGGCCCGGGGTTCATCACCACGAGCATCACCACGATCGCCAGGCCCCGGGCGGCGTCGAGCGCCCAGAGCCGGGGGGCGAGCGGACGCGTCGCGGCCCTGGTCCCGCCATCGGGTTGCTCCGGGGTGGCGCGCGAGCCGGCCGCCTCTCGCATCAGTGCCTGCGTCTCTGCGACGGTCGGATTCGCGGCCTGGCCCGACGGCGCGCCACCGGTTCGGGTGGAGGTCATGCCGTCACCCCCACCTGTCCCGCGCTAACCGCAGGTCGGACACCGTTCCCAGCTGGATCCCTCGCTGGGCCAACCGCTCGATGATCTCGGGCAACGCCTCGACCTCGACCTGACGCCGACGCATCAGCTCGGCGGCGAGGTCGCTGGCGGGTACGAACGTGCCCCGACCGATGCCGTCATGCAAGTCGATGATGTCGCCCCGGCCGACCTCGCCGACCACGTGCTGAGCGACCCGCTCTGGCGTCCGCCACCGCTTCTCGCCCCGGGTCACGGACCACAGCACGATGTCCTGGCGCATGCTCGTGACGAGTCGCACCACCGCCTCGCTCAGCCGACCTAGCGGAGGTCGGAACAGCCGCACCGGCGCACCGGCGATGTCCTCGACGATGCGGGTCCCCACCTCGATCTCGTGGCGCGTGGTTGCGGCCCGGGTCTTGGCCAGGTGCAAGTGACGCCACGTGTGGTGGCCGACCTCGTGGCCCCGGGTGACGATGTCGGTCAGGATCTCGGGGTGCTGCTCGGCGGCATGGCCCAACGCCATGAACGTCGCCTTGACGTTGTAGCGATCGAGCACCTCGAGGATGCGAGGCGTCAGCTCGGGGTGGGGCCCGTCATCGAAGGTGAGGGCCGCTATGGGCGCCCTCGTGGCCGCCGACCAGATGATCTCCTGGACTCCCGACCGCGGGTCCTCGACCTCATCGTCGTCGTCGGGCGCCGACAGATCGCCCACCAGGGACGCACCTGCCCTGGCCGACACACCGCCCACGACCGCACCGACCCCACGAAGAAACGTCCTACGCCGCACGGAGCCTGAAGCACCACCTTCACGCCCGCCGACCAGCACGACCACCCTACGCGAACGTCGCCGCCCACTGGTGGCGACCCCACGAGATGCCGTGGGCGCGTGCGTCGCAGCACGGATCGCCCTCGGGATCGTCGGCCTCGTGCCCCTACCGGCGTGGGCCGTCGCCGCGCCCTTGATCGGCGACGAGTTCGCACTCACGACACCTCGCGGCGCCTGGATCGCCCTGTACTTCTACACCCACATCGCCCTGCTCGACCTCGCCTGCGCCATCCCTCATCGCCCCACCATCCACCGAGCCCCCGTTCAGCGGGATGGATTGGGTGTCCGGTTGAATCGCTGAAACGGCGTGGTCCCGGGCGAGCTCGGTCCCGCTGTAGACGCCGGAACGATTGCCCGCCCCAGTGCCCTGTCAGGCGCGCCGGAGGCACTCGGGGAGCTTCGCCAAGGCCTCGTCAACCGAGAGCTTCTTGGCGGCCTGCCGGACATCGTTCGGCACCCAGGTCGGGAAGGGCTGCTCGCGCACTCGGTGCGCGCCGGACGTCGTGTGCTCCTCGTGGATCGCGGCGAGGGCCTCGAGCGGAAACTGGTCTGCGACCCGGACCAGCGCTGGCCACAGACGGCGGTGGATCAGCGTCACCTTCCCGTTCACCAGCCTCGTGCGGACGACGTCGGGCGAGTCGGCCAACGAGTTCAGAGCGGCGAAGATCGCATGACCCGCAGGGTGGGCCCACCAGCTCCCGCGGATCGGCTCACCGGCGACCATCTCGGCGACGTTCGGCAACGGTCCCCGGGCTGACTCCAGCAGGATCCCGTGCTCGACGAGGGCAGCCATGGGCTCCATCCACACGAGCATGCCCCAGCCGCAGTCACTCGCCGATGTCCTCCCGCCACAAGTCGGGGTTGGCGGCGACGAACTCGTCCATCAGCTGGATGCAGCGGGGGTCGTCCACCACCCGCACATCGACACCCCGTGCCGCCAGGTAGTCCTCGGGCCCTCTGATGGTGCGGTTCTCGCCGACGACCACCCTGGGAATGCCATAAAGCAGGATCGCGCCGCTGCACATGTCACACGGCGAGAGCGTCGAGTACAGCGTGGCCCCGCGGTAGTCCACCCCTGGGCGACGGCCGGCCCGCTCGAGGCAGTCCATCTCGGCGTGGCGGATCACACTGCTCTCCTGTACACGGCGGTTGTGGCCTCGCCCCACGATCGCGCCATCGATCACCAGCACCGAGCCGATGGGAATCCCGCCCTCGTCGCGTCCGGACAACGCCTCTTCGAATGCTGCGTCGAGGAACGGATCGCTGCTCATCCCCGAAGGCGGGCAGCGTCAGCCGACGGCTGGAGCCGCTCCACCAGCTCGTAGACGTGGCCGTCGGGCGCCCGGAAGTGCGTGTACCGGTACCTGGCGTTCGCGGACACCTCATCGTCGGCGGGAACGCCCGCGGCCCGGAGCTCGGCTGCAGCTTCGTCGACGTCATCGACGAGGAAGCCGATGGTCCGACTGTCGCCGCCCGAGGCATCGGGACCGCCGGAAGGCCCGACCGCGAAGGTGGAGCCGTCGGGCAGAGCGAAGAAGTCATGGCCCGAGCCCTCGACCGGGACTGACGAGAGCCCGAGCACGTCGCGCACGAACGCGGCCATCGGTTCCCGGGCATCCGTGGACGTCCCCACGAAGGTGAGCCCTCTGACCTTCATCGTGTCGCGTCCTTCCCGTCCCTCTGGGGCGGCGCAACCGTAGCTGGCGCCGGAAAGACGTCGAGCGTGAGCCACCGGCTCCGACGTACCGGTCGAGAGCATCCATCGGAGATGCGGCGTCATCGAACGACCAGGGAGGCACCGCGATGCCGAAAGTACGCGTCCACAACCTCGCCGTCTCGCTCGACGGCTACATGGCGGGGCCCGACCAGAGCCTCGACAACCCGCTCGGCGTGGGCGGGACCCGGCTGCACGAGTGGGTGTTCGAGACCCGCGGGGGCCGACAGATGATGGGCGAGGAGGGCGGCACCGAGGGCATCGACAACGATTTCTGGGCACGGGGTGACGTCGGCATCGGCGCCACCATCATGGGGCGCAACATGTTCGGCCCGATCCGAGGCCCCTGGGGCGACGAGCAATGGAAAGGCTGGTGGGGCGACGAGCCGCCGTACCACCACCCGGTGTTCGTGCTCACCCACCACCCGCGCCCACCGATCCAGATGCAGGGCGGGACCACATTCCACTTCGTCGATCCAGCGGGCGATCGAGGCCGCCGGGGGCAGCGACGTCAGGATCGGCGGCGGCGCCGCCACCATCCAGCAGTACCTCCGCGCCGGCCTGATCGACGAGATGCACGTGGCGATCGTGCCCATCCTCCTGGGCGCCGGCGAGCGGCTCTTCGACAATCTCGGCGACGCCCCGGAGGGCTACGAGTGCGTCGAGCTCGCCAGCTCGCCCGCGGTCGCGCACGTCCGCCTCGCCCGAACGTCGACCTAGGACGCCCGGCACCGCGTCACGTGAGCTGGAAACCGCCGTCGATGGTGAGGACCTCGCCCGTGGTGTAGGTGGAGCAGGCGAGGAACATGGCGGCCTCGGCCACCTCGTCGGCGCTCGCCACCCGCCGCAGCGGGACGCGGGCCGCCGGGCCGGACAGGTCCCTCACCTGGGCCCGGAACGCCGGGGTGTCGGTGAATCCCGGCGACAGGGCGTTCACCCGGATGCCGTGCCTCGCCCACTCGAGGGCCAGCGTCCGTGTGAGGCTCACGACGCCGGCCCGTGCCGCCGCCGAGTGCGCCATGCCGGGGAAGGGCCGCTGCCAGACGCTGGCGACGACGTTGACGATGGCGCCGCCGTGCCGGGACAACAGCGGGAACAGCCGGCGGCACACAAGGAACGTGCCGGTGAGGTTGGTGTCCACCACCGCCCGCCAACCGTTGGGCGTGAGTTCCTCGGCGGGCGCGTGGAACTGGCCGCCGGCGGCGTTGACCACCACATCCACCCGGTCGGACCAGCCGGCGATCGCGTCGGCCAGATCGCCCAGCCGGTCCCAGTCCCGGATGTCGGCCGGGAACGCCGCCGCCGCCCCGCCCGACGCCGCGACCTCACCCGCCACCTGCTCGAGCGGCTCGGTGCGCCGGCCCACGAGGACGACCAGGTGCCCGGCCGCCGCCAACCGCCGAGCGCAGGCGGCCCCGATGCCCGACCCGCCGCCCGTGACGACGGCAGCGGTCCGCACTCAAGTGCCCCTTGCCGGCCCGGTGGACGCCTCGGCCGCCAGCAGGTCCGCATGCTGCTCGCGCAGGAAGCGTGCCCAGTCGTCGTCGCCCTCGGCCACCCGCCGGGCCGCCAGCGACCGCAGGTCCTCCAGCCGCACCTTCTGGCTGCCGGTGTAGGCGATCTCGCCGTCGTCGAAGAACAGCACCCGCCTCGGCACCTTGTACGACGTCAGCACGCCCCGCAGGTGGTCGGTGACCTCCTCGGCCGCCACCGGGTCGACGCTGCGCACCGCGCACAGCACCACCGCCTCGCCGTACCGCGGGTGCGGCACGCCCACGACGCTCCCGAGCTTCAGGCGACCCCACTTCGCCACCGCCGCCTCGACCTCGGCCGGCGACACGTTGGCGCCGGAGGTCTTGATGAGGCCCGACAGCCGGCCGTGCCAGTGCAGGTAGCCCAGTTCGTCGAGGTGACCCGAGTCCGCCGTGCGGAACCAGCCCTCGTCGTCGAAGCACTCCTCGGGGTCGACCTTGTAGTAGCCCCGCATGAGCGTCACGCCCTTCACCGCGATCTCTCCCGTCTCGCCGACGCCCAACGGCGTACCCGAGGAGGGGTCGACGATGCGGATCGCCATGCCCGGCAGCGCCACCCCGTGCGTCGTCTCGCGCAGCTCCAGCGGCGAGTCAGAGGGGATCGACGTGCAGATGGTGAACGTCTCGGTCAGACCGTAGGCGGCCCGGGGATCGCCCATGTCTTCCGTCTGCCCGATCAGCCGCCGCAGCGGGCTGTCGTGCATCACCCGCCGCAGCGACGACAAGTCCCGCTTGGTGGCGTCCTCGTGCTCCACCAACTCCGCTGCGGTGTGCGGGAACGAGTGCATCGTCGTCACCCGCTCCCGCTCCATGAGCTCGAGCGCCTCCCCGGCCTCGAACGCCTCCTGGCACACCATGCACGCCCCCGCCGCCAGCGTCCCGCCCAGCACGAACGCCAGCCCGGCGGTCCAGAAGAACGGGAACGGGCTGCAGACGCGGTCGTGGGGATCGAGCCCCAGCTGCTCGACCCAGCGCCAGCTCTGCACGACCGGACCCCGGTGCCGGTGCAGCACCGCCTTCGGATGGGCCGTCGTACCCGACGTGTAGATGATGAGCGCGTCGTCGCTGGGCACGACGCTCGCCGCAGCTGCGTCGAGGACGACGTCGTCGACCGTGGCCCCCGCCGCCACCGCGTCGTCCCACGCCTCCACGCTGCGCGGGCCCGGGGCCGGACCGAGGCACACGATGCGCCGCAGGTATGGGAACGCCGGCACGGCGATCCGGCCCGGCTCCGCGTCACCCAGGCCCGGGTGGTCGGCGACGAGCTCGTCGACGAACCGCCGCTTGAGCAGCGCCGGCTGGGTGACCAAGACCGACGCATCGCAGTGGCCGAGGATGTAGTCCCGTTCGTCCGCCGCGGCCAGCGTCGACACCGGCACCACGACGGCACCGACCATGCTGGCGCCGTACATGGCGATCACGAACTCGGAGCGGTTCCCGAGCAGCAGCGCGACCTTGGCGCCCTTGGTCACGCCCAGGGCCAGCAGGCCCTTGGCGAACGCCCGCACCTCGTCGTGCAGCTGCGCGTAGGTGAGCCGTCGGTCGCCGAAGACCAGCGCCTCGCGATCGGCATGGCGCTCGGCCACCTGCGCGATGAACCGGCCGTGCGTCAGGTCGGCGGCCGCCACCGGCAGGCCGAGATACCCCGGGCCCGTGTCCATCACTGTCGACCCAGGCCGGGTTCCGGTGCCCCCACGAGCGCCACCCGGTTGCCGAACACGTCGACGCCCTGTTCCATCTCGTGGTGGGCGTCCGGGATCTCCTCGAAGCGGTAGAGCTTGCCCAGGCACGGGTCGACGACGCCGCCCGCCACCAGCTCGTTGTAGGCGCGGGCCTGCTCGTCGTTGGTGCCGTGCGAGCCCTGCAAGCGCTTCTGCCGCACCCAGTGGTAGCGGAGGTCGACCACCGCGCTGTAGCCGGTCGTCCCGGCACAGATGACGACCATGCCGCCGGTCTCGCACACGAAGATGCTCGTGGGGATCGTGGCCTCGCCGGGGTGCTCGAACACGATTGTCGGGTTGCGGCGGTCGCCCAGCGCCTCCCACACCTTGGCCCCGAAGGCCCGGGCCCCGGCCGTCCACGCCTTCTGGCCCTCGGCGTCCTCCCAGTGCGGGGCCACGCCCCAGTGCGAGAGCTCGCGCCGGTTCACGTAGCCGACGGCGCCCAGCTTCTTGCAGTACTCGCCCCGCTCGTCGTCGGACACCACGGCGACGGGTCGGGCGCCGGCGGCCACCGCGAGCTGGGTCGCCTGGGTGCCAAGGCCGCCGGACCCGCCCCACACGAGCACCGGCTCGCCCCCCCGCAGCGTGTTCGGCGGCCAGCCGTGCAGCATCCGATAGGCGGTCGTGCCCACCAGCGTGGCCGCTGCCGCCTCCTCCCACGAGAGCTGCGGCCCCTTGGGCAGGCACTGGTGCGCTTGCGCCACGGTGAACTGCCCGAACGATCCGAAGTTGGTCTCGTACCCCCAGATCCGTGCCGACGGCGCCAGCATCGGGTCCTTGCCGGCGGTGACCCAGGGGTCGTCGGCGTCCCACCAGCCGTGGTGGATCACGACCTCGTCGCCCACCGCCACGTCGCCCACCGAGTCGCCGACGGCGTAGACGATGCCGGACGCGTCCGAGCCGCCGATGTGGAAGTCCCACGGCTCGCCCGCCTTCTGCCGCACGCGGATGACGTCGATCGGCAGGCCCCGGGCCGCCCACACGTTGTTGAAGTTGATCCCGGCTGCCATCACCGCCACCAGCACCTGATCGCGCGCCAGGGCCGGCACGTCGACCTCCTCGACCTGGAACGCCGTGCGCGGGTCGCCGAAGCGGTCCTGGCGGATGACCTGGGCCAGCATCCGCCTCGGCACCTCGCCGACGGGCGGCAGCTCACCGATCGACGGCGACTCGGACCCTGGCATCAGTTGTCCTCCCTGTGGTGATCGTGGTGGCGGCGACGGGCAGGCCGGCAACCCCGGCGCCCGCCAACCTCGGTCCCTCCGTGTGCAGGTGGCAGGCGGCCCAGCCGCCGGTCACCGGGAACGGCTCGGGGTCGACCTCCCGGCAGATCTCCATCGCGTACGGGCAGCGGCTGTGGAAGCGGCATCCGCCCGGGGGATCGGCCGGGCTGGGGATGTCGCCATGCAGGACGATGCGCTTGCGGGTCCGCTGCACCCGGGGGTCGGGGACCGGCACCGCCGACAGCAACGCCTCGCTGTACGGGTGCTTGGGTTCGCGGTAGAGGGACTCGGCGTCGCCCACCTCCACGATGCGGCCCAGGTACATCACCGCGATGCGATGGCTGGCGTGGCGGACCACCGACAGGTCGTGCGCGATGAGGAGGTAGGCCAGGCCGTGCTCGGCCTGCAAGTCGGCCAGCAGGTTGATCACCTGCGCCTGCGTCGACATGTCCAGCGCGCTCACCGGCTCGTCGCACACGATCAGCTTGGGGTTAAGGGCCAGGGCCCGGGCGATGGCGATGCGCTGGCGCTGGCCGCCGGAGAACTCCGCCGGATAGCGGTAGAGGTGCGTGGCGCCCAAGCCGACCTGTTCGAGCAGCGCCACCACCCGCTCGTCCCGCTCGCGCCGCCACGAGCCGCCGTGAACCTCGAACGGCTCCCCCACCACGCTGGCGATGGGCGCCAGCGGGTCGAGCGACGAGTACGGGTCCTGGAACACGATCTGCATGTCCCGGCGCAGCGCCCGCAGCTCGGGCGCGCTCGCGACCGTCACCTCACGGCCCTCGAACCGCACCGACCCCTCGTCGGCCTCGATCAGCCGCAGCACCAGGCGGCCGGTGGTCGACTTGCCCGAGCCGCTCTCCCCCACCAGGCCGAGCGTCTCCGAGGACAGGATGTGGAAGTCGATACCGTCCACGGCCCGCACGGCGGGCCCGCGCCGGGCCGGGAACGCCTTGCGGAGCCCCGAGACCTCGAGGAGGGGCGCCTCACCGGTGCCGCTCACGCCCGCACCCCCAGGTCGAGCTCGTGCTGGCGCAGGCACCGGGCGAGGCCGCCAGACGCCGTCTCCTCCAGCACCGGCGTCGCCTCGGCACACCTGTCGACCGCGTGCTCGCAGCGGGGATGGAAGCGGCAGCCGGCGGGCCAGGCGTCCGGCGTGGGAACCGCGCCGGGGATGATGTGCAGCCGGCGCTGGGTACCCGTGGACTGCGGGGTGGCTCGCAGCAGGCCGTCGCTGTAGGGGTGGCGGGGGCGGGCGAAGAACTCGTCCACCCCGGCCTGCTCCACCACCTGCCCGGCGTACATGGCGCAGACCCGGTCGCAGATGTCGGCCACGACGCCGAGGTCGTGGGTCACGAACAGGATCGCCATCCCGAGGTCGGCCTGCAGCTGCCGGAGCAGTTCGAGGATCTGCGCCTGGATCGTGACGTCGACGGCGGTCGTGGGTTCGTCGGCGATCAGCACCTGGGGATCGCACGCCAGCGCCATGGCGATCATCACCCGCTGCCGCATCCCGCCGGAGAAGGCGTGGGGGTACTCCCGCACCCGCTGCTGGGCGTGGGGGATGCCGACCACGTCGAGCATCTCGACCGCCCGCCGCCGGGCCTCGGCCCGGGACACCTCCCGGTGCGCGAGCACTGCCTCGGCGATCTGGTTCCCCACCGTGAAGGCGGGGTTGAGGCTGGTCATCGGCTCCTGGAAGATCATGGCGATCTCCTCGCCGCGCACGGCCTGCATCCGCCGGTCCGACGCCGCGACCAGGTCCTCCGAGCCTCCCAGGAGCACCGACCCGGCCCGGATGTGCAGCGAGCGGGCCAGGAGCCGCATGATCGCGAGCGACGTCACGGTCTTCCCCGACCCGCTCTCGCCGACCAGGCCCAGCGTCTCGCCCCGGCTCAAGCTGAAACCCACGTCCTCGATCAGCGTCTGTGTGTCCCCGGACCGGCCGACCGCGTCCACCGTGAGGCCCGCCACCTCGAGTACGGCCCCCACGTCAGTGTCTCCAGTGGGGCTGCGCCCCACACCGATCGCCGCCGGGCGAGCTGGCGCTCGCGCCGTCGGCCTGCCGTGCTCGCTCCGCTCGCACATCAGCCTCCACGCAGGGTGTCGCGCAGCCCGTCACCCAGCACGTTGAAGGCGAGCACCGTCAGCAGGATGGCGACGCCGGGCGGGAACACGAGCCAGTGCGCCTCGAAGATGTAGTCGTAGGCGCGGCTGAGCATCACGCCCCAGCTCGGTTCCGGCGGCTGGATGCCGAGCCCCAGGAAGCTGAGGCCCGCCTCGGCCAGGAGCCCGAAGCCGAGTGTGATCGAGGCCTGCACGATCAGCGGCGAGGCGATGTTGTGCAGGACGCGCTTGCGCACGATGTAGCCGCTGGTCGCTCCCACCGAGCGCGACGCCTCGATGTAGGTCTCCTCCTTGACGGCCAGCACCTGCCCCCGGATGAGGCGCACGAAGGTGGGGACGAAGATGACCGCCAGCGCGATGACGATGTTCCGCAGGCTCGGCCCCAGCAGGCCGGCGATGGCGAGGGCCAGCACCAGTGGCGGGATGCTCTGCAGGCCGTCGACGATCCGCATCAGCACGTTGTCGAGCCGGCCGCCGACGTAGCCGGACACCAGCCCCACCGGCACCGACACGACCAGCGCGGCGCCGACGGCGAACACGCTGGAGGCCAGCGAGATGCGGGCGCCGTGCATCAGCCGGCTGAGCACGTCGCGGCCAAGATCGTCGGTACCGAGCCAATGGGCGGCGCTGGGCGCCTGGTTGATGGCGCTGAGATCCTGCTCGTAAGGGCCCGACGGTGCGATCCACGGCGCCAGGATCGCTACGAGCACGAGCAGCACCAGGTACGCCGCCGCCACTGCGGCCGCCGGTCGCCGGACCAGCCGCCCGACGAACGACCGCAGGCGCGCGGGCGCCGTCGGCGCCACGACCGCCGGGACGTCCAGGCCCACGGCGGTCACGACACCCGCACCTTGGGGTTCAGGAACCCGTAGGTCAGGTCCACGGCGAGGTTGGCCAGGACCACGAAGACGGCGAGCATCATGATCCCGCCCTGGATGATCGGCACGTCTTGGCCCACGATCGCGTTGACCATGTACGTGCCGACGCCGGGGATGGCGAAGATCTGCTCGATGATCACCGTGCCGCCGAACAGGTAGGCGATCTGCAGGCCGAGTACGGTGACCGCCGGCATGGCGGCGTTCTTGAAGGCGTGCTTGCCCACCACCCGCACCGGGCTGAGGCCCTTGGCGCGCGCCGTGCGCACGTAGTCGGTCTCCAGCACGTCGGCGAGCGCGCCGCGCAGCTGGCGGGCGAGCGTGGCCCCCATGAGCGTCCCCAGCGCGACGGACGGCAGGATCAGGTGGCGCAGCCACTCCCACGGCGACTCGGCGAAGGCGACGTAGCCGCGGACCGGCAGCCAGCTCAGCTCGAGGCCGAACACGATGATCAGGATCATCGCCAGCCAGAAGCCGGGCATGGCGATACCGACGCTGGCGGCCGCTGTCACCGCCGAGTCGGTCCTGGTCCCCGGGCGCATGCCGCCGAGCACGCCCAGCGGGATGCCGACCAGCAGCGCGAACACGACCGATCCCAGGACCACGCTGGCGGTCACCGGCAGTCGGTCGCGCAGCTCGTCGCCCACGGACCGGCCGGTGTAGAGCGACTCCCCGAAGTCCAGCCGGACGGCATCGGCCAGCCACTCGCCGTACTGCACGACGACCGGCTCGTCGAAGCCCAGCTGCTCCCGGACTTCGGCGACCCGCTCGGGTGTCGCCGCCTCACCCCCGGCGAGCGTGACGGCCGGGTCGCCGGGGATGAGGTAGACGAGCAGGAACACGGCGACGCTCAGGACCAGCAGGAGGGGCACCAGCCCCACCAGGCGCCGGACCACGAATCGCGTCATGTCCCTGCTCGCATGGCGCTACCGGCTCCTCACTCCGCGTTGATCTGCAGCTTGGTGAAGTCGACGCCCTGGCAGTTCTCGTTCTGCACGACCTCGCCGCCGACGTTGGAGCGCGCCGCGTGCAGCAGCGGCGCATAGGCCACGGGCAGGTCCAGCGCCTCGTCGACGACGATCTGCGACCCGTCCTGGAACAACGGCTGGCGCTCGTCCTGGTCGTCCGTGGCCAGGATCTGGTCCACGAGCCCGTTCAGCTCGTCGTTGGAGTACTCGCCGAGGTTGTTGAAGTTGCCGGGCGTGAACTGCACCCGCAGCGTGTCCACGGGGTCGGGCCGCGGCGGCCACAGGATCACCGTCGCGGGTTGGCCCTTGTCGGTGAAGTAGTCCTGCACGATGTCGGTGCTCTGGACGTACTCGACGTCGATGCCGACCTCGGCCAGCTGGGCCTGGATGACCTCGGCGAAGCGGGTGAACACGGGTGTCGGCGGGACGAAGGCGGTGAACGACGGGTCGTCGACGCCCGACTCCTCGAGCAGCCGCTGGGCCTCCTCGGGGTCGTAGTCGTAGACGCCCTCGACGTCTGGGCTGTAGCCGTAGAAGTCCTCGGGGAACGGCCCCCATGCCACCGATCCCATGCCCTCGAAGACCGCAGCCAGCACGGCCTCGCGGTCGATGGCGTGGTTGATCGCCTGCCGGAACTGCAGGTTGTCGAACGGCGGCTCGGCCAGGTTCCAGTTGAGCTTGTAGTAGGACCTCGCCGGCTGCTCGGCGATCTCGATGTTGGGGTCGCCCTCGAGTCCACCCAGCAGGTCGGGGCTGATCTGCGCCATGTCGATCTCCCCCGCCAGCAGCGCGTTGGTCGTGGGCGGGCCGGCCTCGGACTCCACCAACTCGACGCCGGCGAGGTGCACCTCGTCGGCGTTCCAGTAGTCCTCGTTCTTCTCGTACGTGAGCTGCTGTCCCGGCTGGTGCTCCGTCAGGCGGAACGGACCGGCGCCCACCGGCTCGGTGTCCGCCGTCTCCAGCGCGGACGGAGCGACGATCATGCCCTCCCGCCCGGACAGGATGGCCGGGATCGAGCCGGCCACCGGCTCGGACAGGTTGATGCGCACCGTCAGGTCGTCGACGGCCTCGATGGAGTCGATCGCGGTCAGGCTGGACCCGGTCTGGGCGGCGTCGGGCGCGGCGTTGCGCTCGAGCCCGGCCTTCACCGCCTCGGCATCGAACGGCGAGCCGTCGTGGAACGTCACGCCCTCGCGGAGGGTCAGCTCCACCGTCCGCTCGTCGACCACCTCCCAGCCGTCCGCCAGGCCGGGCTCGAGCTCCCCGTTCAGCGGGTTGGTGTGGGTCAGCGTGTCGTAGATGGGCGCCATGACGAGGACGTCGCACACCGACGTGCTCGCGAACGGCGCCAGCCGACCGCTCACGCCCTGGCCGCTCAACGACACGCCGTAGCGCAGCACGCCGTTGGGGTCGAAGTCGGCGGCCTCTTCGGAGGTGTCGCCGCCTTCCGGCGTGCCGGCGCCGCCGGCGTCATCGTCGTCGCCGCACGCGGCGGCCACGGTGGCCAGGACCAGGAGAACGGCCCAGATGCGCTTGTACATGTTCCCCCCTTAAGAGCCAGCGGCCACCGCGCCCGACGGCCCGGCGACGTGGCCCTGCTGTCGTGATCCGCGACGTCGGCGCTGCCTCACTCGTTGGGCAGCGACAGCTCCGCGGTGCCCTTCGCCATGACGGCGTCGTTCTGGTTCGTCATCGTGTACTCGACGAACACGAGGTGTTGCCCCGTGCTCGGGTCGATGTCCTTGCCGGTGACCGAACCGTTCAGGAACGTGGCGTCACCGGTGAAGGCGGGATTGCGGTATTGCGCGTTGGAATGGACGATCTCGCCCCACTCGCCGGCCCAGTTGGTGAGGTAGTCGAGGATCCAGGCGCCCATGGTGGCGCCGTAGCCGTAGCCGCGAGGCAGGCCGATGAGCTGCGCGTAGCGCGGTTGCACGTGGCCCCGCGACGCGCCGTGGTAGAGGCCGTCGGCCTTGGCGGGATCGATGGCCGCCTGGCGCGGATCCCGGCTCATCTCCGGCAGCCAGCCCGCGGCGTCGGTCGTCGACACGCCCCAGTAGTCGACGGCACCCCAGATGTTCATGTTGAAGGCCCGCCACTCGGTGGTGAAGCTCATGATCGTATGGGGCCCGATGGGGCGGGTCGGCAGACGATCGCCCTCGTTCACGTCCTTCCACAGGAGCTTGTCGTGGCCCCGGAAGGTGGCGTAGTAGGCGAACTTCTGCTCCTCGATGTCCGCGAGCGCGTCGTCGCTCCACTCCGGGTCCCGCTTCTCGGAGAACTGCGCCCGCTTCCGCGCCTGCTCCGCCAGGTAGCGGATCGATGTCGACCGCTGCTTCGCCACCATCTCGCCGCGCTGGTTGATGTAGGTGGTATCCCCCCGCGAGAACATGGTGGGCCCGGCGAACTTCGTCTCGGTGACGCGGTAGTCGTAGAGCATCCGCTCCTGTCGGAGGTGGTCACCGGGCTCGATGCGGGGACCGAAGAACCACCACTCGTCGCCGCCGAAGATCATGTGCGACCCAGGGATCGTCCCCTGGATGGCCGGCGTGGCGCCGTGGCCGACGTCGGTCCCCACCGCGAACGACTGGGGGGCGACGATCCGGCCGAAGCGGCCCTCGGCGGCGAAGCGGTCGTCGTAGTACTGCGGGTTGGGGTTCTGCATCCCCTGGGCCCAACGCCGGATGTCGTTGACGTGCACGGGGTCCTTGAGATAGCCACCACCGAGCGGCACGCCGACCCAGCGGTCGACGTCCGTGGTGTCGAGCGTTACGTCCCCCATGCGAGAGCCCCTCCTGGCGGTACCCGGTTCCCGTGCTCGGCAGTTCCGAAGAATTGTCGCCTTTGATCTATAAGAATGCAAGTTTGCAGCTGACAGCTGCGTCAGCGCCGCCACGGCGTGGGTGGCCGGGTCACTAGTGTTCCGGCCGAGCGGGACACGCCGGGAGTGCAGCGGCGCCCGCGAGTCGTTGCTGGGAGTGTGAGGCGGTATGGGTCGATCGTCGCGGTCATGGTCGGGCGGGCGCGCGAAGTCGCTGGTCGCGGCGGCGGTCGGTGCGCTGGCGGTGGCGGCCGTGGTCGCCCGCCGCCGGGGCGGGTCGCAGCCGGTCCAGCCAGGACCGGTCGCAGACGTTTCGCCGGCGCCAGGCCCAAAACCTGTGGCGGATGAGCCGGCCCCCG
>OCZV010000405.1_pt1 | contig 15806 bp, 18 predicted proteins | sample 1539051 | NCBI WGS metagenome assembly OCZV01 (sample SAMEA3113581, study PRJEB22503) | soil metagenome
CCCACACATTTACGAGTTCAGAGCTCGGCGTGGACACCGGCACGGTAGCTCCGGGAGAGTCCGCCACGGTCACCTTCACGGTGCCCGATCAGGCGGTGGAATTCCTCTGCTCCTTCCACGCCGGCGGGGGCATGACGGGAGTCATCGTTCCCCAGTAAGGATGGGAAACCGTGAGATGTGAACCAGGAACCAGATGTCGGCGCTCGGTTCACATCTCACGGATAAACCGCCTTACGGATCGGTGACTGCGGCGCTGCCTCCCCCTCGGCGCACCGGTTCGGCCGCCGCCTGCACCCGGCCGTCCGGAAGGAATGCGATGCCGGTGGCGGCCCCGATCTCGGCTATCTGGGAGAACGTATGGCCCCGAGCCATCAATGCAGCGGCTTCCGGCGTCTCGAGGAACGCGGGCTCGGCGAGCGTGGACACTGTGTTGCGCTGGGACAGCCTCGGCTCGACAATTGCGTCCGGCAGCGCCATCTCGAAGTCGATCGAGTTCATGAGTATCTGCAGCACGGTGGTGATTATGGTCGACCCGCCCGGCGATCCCAGCGCCAGCACCGGCGCGCCGTCGGCCAACACGATGGTCGGGGCCATGCTGCTGCGCGGGCGCTTGCGTGCTTCCGGCGCGTTCGGGTGCGGCGGCACGGGATCGAAGTCGGTGAGTTCGTTGTTCAGCAGGAATCCGTAACCCGGGACGGTGATCCCGCTTCCGCCTATGGACTCGATGGTGAACGTGTACGAGACGACGTTGCCATCGGCGTCCGAAACGGTGAGGTGCGTGGTCGCGCCGCCCACTCCCGCAGCGGCCGTCACCGGAGGCGATCCCGACGGGCTCGGGTCATCCTCGTACGGGAACGGGTCGCCGGGCAGGACGGGGCTCGTCGCAGCCTCGGCACCGATCTCCTCGCGACGCTCGTCGGCAAAACCATCGGAGAGGAGGCCGTTGAGCGGGATGTCGACGAATTCAGGATCCCCGAGGTACGCACCGCGATCCGCGTAGGCGAGCCTGGAGGACTCGAGGTAGTAGTGAAGCGCCTCTTCCCGAGGCACTCCCGAGAGGTCGAATCCCTCCATGATGTTGAGGCTCTCCCCCACCGTCGATCCCCCGCTGGAGGGCGGCCCCATCCCGTAGACATCGAAGCCGCGGTATCCGACGGCCGTGGGGCGGCGGATCCGCGCCTCGTATTCGGCCATGTCCTCGACCGTCATCAAACCGGGACGCACGTTCAGGGTCGCGTCCGGTTCAAGCGGAGGATCGGTAACAACATCGACGATCGTCTCCGCTATAGGTCCGTCGTAGAAGACCTTGATTCCATTCTTCGCCACTTCCTGGTAAGTGCGGGCGAGATCGAGATTCCTGAAGGTCGAGCCTGCAGGACGGGGATCTCCCTCGGGTGTGAGGAAGAGCTCAGCGGTCGGTGTGATCGCGCGGAAGCGGTCCAAGTTGCCCGCAGTCTGCTGCTCTAGCGTGGAGTCGACGATGAATCCTCTCCGGGCCAGTTTTATGGCCGGTTGCAGCGCCTTGGCCAGCGAGATCGTCCCGTACCTATCGAGCGACTCCATCCAACCGCGAAGGGTTCCCGGTACCCCAACGCCGAGCCCGCTCGTAACTCGCTCGGCAAAGGGAATCGGAGCGCCGGTGGCTGGATCGATGAAGACTTCGGGGTGGTAGGCCTCCGGCGATATCTCTCTCGAGTCCACCGTCGCGACACGCTCGCGGTCTGCTCGGTAGACCACCATGAATCCGCCACCACCGATGCCACACGAATAGGGCTCGACGAGACCCAGCACGGCGGCAGCGGTTACAGCCGCGTCGATCGCGTTGCCCCCCTGTTCCAATGTCCGAATCGCAGCCTGGGTTGCGTACGGATCCACCGAGGCCGCCGCGCCCCCGGTGCCCACGGCAATCGGCTCGGCCGGAGGTGGCGCCGCTTGGGCGGCTGCCGGAATCCCGCTGCCTACTGAGGAGAGCGCGCCCACTATCAGCAGACACGCGAGTAACCAGGTACGAAGTCGCATTTCCATCCCCCCTCGGATGCACGACGGCAGTACGCTTCTTAGTGCCCACGATACTCGCCGAGCAATCACATGCTGACGGCGGCCGTGCGCTTATTGGGAGCGCTTGCGAAGCGAGTCGATATCGAGAACCGTGATGGCGCGCCGGTGCGTTTCGATCCAGCCACGGTTTCGGAGTGCTCTCAGCGCCTTGCTCACGGCTTCCCGCGAGGAACCGGTCCAGCCCGCCAGCTCCTCCTGCGACAGTGGGAGCGTGATGCGTATCCCGTCGCCACCGTCGGTTTCGCCGAAGTCCTCGGCCAACTCCACGATCCTGCGCGCCACCCTGCCGAGGGTGTCGAACGCGGAAAACTCGATGCGCTTGCGATCGGAGTCACGAAGTCTGCGGCTCATGTTCCTTAGGAGCATGAGGGCGACGCGTGGGTGTCGCTGAAGGTATTCCATAAACGAGTCCACGGGCACGACGAGTGCTTCGATCGGCTCGAGAGCGGTGACGGTGGCAGACACCGGTTCCTCGTCGATCGCGGACATGTCGCCGATCAGCGCGCCAGGTCCACGAATTGCCAGTACGACTTCGTCGCCGTCGTCGGTGAAATAGGAAGCTTTCACCCGGCCCCTGACGACTGAGGCGACGAAGTCGGAGCGGCCCCCTTCGTTGAAGATCGCAGCCCCCCGAGGCCACCGCCGCCGGCGACCGCGGCCCTCGAAATCGTCCCTCTCCTCTGGCGTCAGGCCGTCCCCGAAGCTCTCGGGGCTCGGCTCTGCAAGTACTCTGCCGGTGCCGGGTCTCGTTGCCATCGTCATATACAAGCATGCGGCACTAGCATCGGGATCACGCTTTTGGGGTGAGGGAGGTAAATGAGGGTCGCTGAAGAATCGGCAGGTCCGCGCGAGGTGGTGCTGGAGCCTGATACCAAAGCGCCGATACGCCGCGGCGGCGCGGTCCGCGTGGCTGTCTGGGTGTTCCACATGGCTCTGCCGCTACTCGTGTTGTGGCTGCTCCGCGGCGTTCGCGAAGCGGATGTGACATGGGAGCACCATCCGTCCCATTTCTGGCTCGTGCTATCGGTCGCGGGCGTAAATGTGTTCCTCAGCCTGCGCGTCGGGCGCGAGGCAGCGCGGCGAAACGACCTCCGTCTCCTGTTCGTGGCGATGGCTTTTCTTTCGAGCGCCGGATTCCTGTTTCTTCACGCCTTGTCGACTCCGGCTGTTGTGGTTCCCAACCCAAACGCAGGTTTCACCGTTGCAACGCTTGTCGGCCTCGTTCTGGCCTCGGTTTTTGCGGTGGTGTCGTCCCTGGAGTTCGATACCGGAACGGTGCGCGCAGTTATGGCCCGAAGGAACCTGGTTGTCGGGTCCTTGATCGCGCTGTTGGTGCTTTGGGCGTTGGGGTCTGTCCTCGAGCTCGCCCCTCTGTCAAACGCCCCTCCCAGCACCGAGGCGAGCGGACCCCTAGCACTTCTGGCTGCGGCGGGCGTCGCCCTGTACGTGCTCGCGGCGGCTCGTTACTTCTTCCTTTACAGGCGCAGACCGTCGGCCGTTCTCATAGGGATCATCACGTCGTTCGTGCTCCTTGCCGAGAGCCTCGTTGTGGTCGTATTCGCCCAGAGCTGGAAGCTGTCCTGGTGGGAGTGGCATTTTCTTCTGACCCTTGCGTACGGCTTCGTCGCTTACAGCGCGCACCTGCAACGGGTCCGGGAGGGTTCGAACACCGGGCTGTTCAACAGCATCGCGATGGACCAAACGATCCGGCGTGTTCAAGCCGAATATGGGGCCGCGCTCGAGACTCTCGTCGCAGCGATGCAACGCGGCGAGCAGATGGGATGGACCCAAGAGGAAATGAGTCTCATTACGAGCGGCCTTGCCGCGCGCTTTTCGCTCACCGAGGGACAGATCGATGTCTTGCGGCGAGCCGCCGCCGCTCTGGCAAACGAGCGCGATCAAATACAGCGGCTGGATACCCTTGTCGCAGTCGGCGGCGAGGCCAGCGTTATCAATGACGAGGAAAGCCTCCTGGCCGTAGCGCTGGACCGGGTACGCGAGGGCTTTCGTGGAGACGTATTGAGGATCGGCCTCGTACGCGAGGGACGTCTCGACTACCCACCCCACCTTTCGACGGCGCAGCCGTGGAACGACGCGGATGCCGATCGAAGCCGTACGGCGGCCCAGGCCGCGCTCACCACCTTGAAGCCGGCGCGCGTCGGCAACGACATCTTCGTCATGCCTCTGTCCGTAAAGGGAACCGCTGCAGGCATCCTCGAGGTCGTGCGACCCGGCGGGCAACTTGCTGAACGAGACACGGCGCTGTTGTTGTCGCTCGCGTCGCAACTCTCCATCGCTCTCGAGAACGCGCGCCTCTACCAGCAGATCGACGGTCTGTTCCGCCAGTACCTCTCTCCCGCCGTGGCAACGACGCTGATCGCGGATCCATCACAAGCGGCGCTGGGCGGCGCAGTTGTGGATCTGACGACCATGTTCGCCGACCTCCGAGGATTCACAACGTTTTCGGAGCGTTCTACTCCCGAGGAGGTCGTCTTTGCTCTGAACAAGATCTTTGGCGTCGCGACACCGTGCATTCTCCGTGAAGGCGGGACGATACTTCAGTTCGTCGGGGATGCCATCATGGCCGCCTTCAATGCTCCGGTGCGGCAACCCGATCATGCGCTACGAGCTGCGCGGGCAGCCCTTGAAATGCAGCGATCGCTCGACGGTGTTGCACACGAGTTCCCCGAGTTCCCTCGGTTCCGCGTGGGTATCAACACCGGTCGGGCACTCGTAGGAAACATCGGAAGCGATCAACAACGTAGTTACAACGCAATGGGCGATGCCGTGAACGTTGCGGCACGACTCGAATCGATCGCAGAGCCGGGCCAGGTTCTGATCGGTGGATCGACGTACGAGCTGATCCGGGATGTTGCCGTGGCGCGCCGGATAGGCGAAATCGAGGTGAAGGGCCGAGAGAAACTCGTGGAGACCTACGTCCTCGAGGATCTCCGGGCGTAGGGCGAGGGATTCATTTGCGGCGCGGCGCAGCCTCGCCCGGGCGGCGGGAATGCGATGGAGCCAACGTGCGCCAGCAAGAAGCGTTCTTCCGCGGCGAGTGCTCTCATGAAATCGTCACCGTAAGCATCGAACAACGCCGTCATCTGACTCGCGTGAGCGCGGATCGCTTCCACCTTTGCATCTAGGAAGCTCCCGTGCAGGCTGACCGTGAGGTCGGCCTCGGCTGCTGCCACCGGATGCCCCGGCCAGAACATGTCGAACTCGTTCAGGGGAGCGACAAACGATTCCCTCCACTTCGGAGATATAGCCGAGTGGTAGACGCGCGCTCCCGGCTTGTTCCACAAACTGAATGCCGCCGCGACCCATGTAGAAAGGGTGGTGTGATCGGGGTTTCCGGTGAATCCATCGGGCCCGAACGTGACGATTTCGTCGGGGTGGATCGTGGCCATCGCGTGGTAGATGCGACCGATCGCTTCTTCGGCAGGAACATCGGCGAGCCCGCCATCCGGATAGCCGAAGAAGTGCTGTTCCGTCACGCCGATGTGCTCGAGCGAAGCACAGAGTTCATGCCGGCGGACGTCCTCCAAGGTGGCCGGATCGATCGGCCTGCGGAAGTAGAGACCGGCTTCGCCGCAGGTCATGTGAAGACAGACCACTCGATCGCCCCGGCGCACTGCGTCGGCCATCAGTCCGCCGGAAACGAATACTTCATCGTCCGGATGAGCCCAGATTCCGAGGATGGTGGCCATCGCTATCTGTGGAGAGATGATCGAAGGGCGGCCAGGAGCAGGGACCCGCGCCTGCGCTGGCGGGCGGTCCGAACCGAGCGAGTGGAGCGTGCGAGGCGAACGGCAGCCGCCTCTGCTGTGAGTGCGGAGATCTTCTGGTCTGCGAACTCGCTGGCTAGAACGTGGTTCATTTTGCGGCCTCCTCACTGTCTCGTCGTTGTTTGTAAGACCGGTGGGGACGGCAGAACTAATCGGTCGCGCTCCCAGCGGATGATTTTCGTCGTCGGACACCATAAAAAGGGGTGGCCGTCCGAAAATCGTTACGGGAGGCAGAAACCCCTTCAATCCGGAAGAAGAGGCACGGACAGGCCCTGATCCCGGCCGAGCAGCACCGCCCTGGTGATGGCGTTGGTTCCGAACCGATCGCGCAGCTGGTCGAGTGCCGCATCGAGTGCTCCGGCGTGGTTCCGGTCGAATGGCAGGGCTAGTTGAATGGCGCGGTCGTTCTGCAGATTGCTGAGAGTCAGACCCACGAGAGTGATGCCGCGGCTCCGGATCATCGGCATCGCAGTCCGCAGGAGCTCCCTCGCCGTGACGAGGATCGTCTGGGTGTGAGCGGTGGCTTCCGGGATGGTGTGTGAGCGGGTGGCTCGTTCGAAGTCGTCGAACCGAAGCCGCAGCGTGACGGTGCGGCAAACGCGGTGCGCCGCGCGGAGCCTGCGGCCGAGCCGGTCGACTATGCCCACAACGATGGCGTCGAGTTCCTCGGGCGATCGCCGCTTGCGGCCGAGCGCTCGCTGCGACCCCATGGAACGGCGGCGGCGTTTGGTCTCCACGGGACGGGGATCGAGGTTGTGCGCCAGCGCGAACAGGTGGCGGCCCAAGGCCCGTCCGAGCATCGACACCAGGACCGGCTCCCCCACGCGCGCTATCTGCCCGACGGAGGTGATGCCGGTCTCATGCAGTTTTGTTGCTGTGGCAGCGCCGACTCCCCATAGGCGCTCGACCGGCAGCGGGTGCAGGAATGCCGTTTCCCGGTCCGGGGGCACCACCAGGAGGCCGTCGGGTTTCGCAACGCCGCTCGCGACCTTTGCGAGGAACTTCGTCCTCGCCACGCCGACGGTGATCGGAAGCCCGACTCGCTCCCGCACCTCACGCCGCAGACGTACTGCGATCTCCGTCGGAGTTCCCGAGATCCGCCGTATCCCCCGGACGTCGAGGAAGGCCTCGTCTATGGAAAGCGCCTGGACCATCGGCGTGGTGTCCTCGAACACCTCGAACATCGCCTTGCTCGCTTCGGAGTAGGCGGACATCCGAGGATCAACGACGACGGCATGGGGGCACAGGCGACGCGCCTGCGAACCACCCATGGGTGTGCGCACTCCGTAGGCCTTTGCCTCGTAGCTGGCGGCGAGGACTACGCCGCGGCCGACGATTACGGGACGGCCGCGCAAGCGAGGGTCGTCTCGTTGTTCGACCGACGCATAGAACGAGTCGACGTCCGCATGCAGGATCGCGGCCTCGGCTGCCATCGAACATATGTTCGCACAGGGTCAGCCCGTCTGCCTGCCCTCCTCGGCGCGTGCCTGTTTCGCGGCCTCGACGCTGGCCTTCAGGGCATCCATCAGGTCTGTGACAGTGGCTCCCGCAGGCTCTTCTTCCCCGGGCTCGGGGACATGTACGGCAAACCCGGACTTGCCGTGGATGAGGTCGAGCAACCGCTCGCGATGTCCGTCGCGGTGGCGCTCCGGCCGCCACGGCCCCTCGAGGCCCTCGACGAACTGCCGGGCGAGCGTGAGCTCTCGCTCCGAGGGTTCCTGCACCGGCGGGACCCAGAGCTGCTCCGGATCGCGGACCTCGTCTGCGTAAAAGAGGGTCTCGAGCATGAGGAGGTGCTCGGTGGGACGTACGGCCACGAGGTATTCCTTGGTCCGCATGACGAAGCGGCCGACGGCGACTTTCCCGCTCTCCTGCATCGCGCGATGGAGAAGCCAGTACGGGCGCTCGGTCGCGGCACCCCGTTGGGGAACGACGTAGTAGCTCTTTTCGAAGTGGACCGGGTCGATATCGCCGAGATCCACGAACAGCTCCACCTCGAGCATGCGGCTCCGCTCGGGCGCTACCGACTCGAGTTCCTCGGTCTCCACGGTCACCACTCGTCCAGGTTCGACCTCGTAACCCCTGACGATCCGCTCCCACGGCACTTCTGCTTCGGGCTCCTCCCGTTCGAGTTCGGGCTCCTCCTCTCGCCGCCACACAGGTGGTGCCGTGGGTTCCGAGACCTCGAAGCTCGGAGGCTCCTCCTCGGTGGGCTCATCGGGCAGCGACTCGACGGGTGCGGGTGGCGGGCCTTCTGCGACGCGGCGGTAGCGGATGCGTCGCCCGGTTCCCGCTTCGTACTGGTGGAACCGCACGCGCTTCGGCGAAGTCGCCGTGTACAGCTTGACCGGGATGTTCACGAGGCCGAAGCCGAGGTCGCCCGTCCACACTGCCTGTGGCATAGGGAGAACCTACCCGCCGGCCCGCTCCCCGCACCCGTAAGGGCCGGAGAGATTCGGACAGACGTGTGGCTCGGGGGCGTCGATCCCGATGTACGTCTCTGCAGAGTCGGGGTGGTGGTCGGGATGCACGAGATCCCACTGAATGGAAGGCGGCGCGCCGAGCAGCATCTTGCTCCTCCTGTCAGCGATGCAGTCGGTATATAGACGGCTCGGCGCGCAGAAAATGAGCGCCCGTTCGGTCAGCATTGGGCGCTTTTCGTCTCTATCGCGGCAATCTTTCCTTCGCATGTGACTCCGAGGCCAGCTCCTCTCCCCCGGTGCGATCTTTAAGGACCACGTCTCGGAAGACGACTGACAGCCCCTGTTCCGTATCTCCTCCGGCGCGCCGAAGAAGAGACGCGGTCGGGTACAACGCCAGGATCGTGGTGACGAAGGCCCAGGCCTCGGGGGACAACAGAAGCTGCACGGGCTGATACGAACCGGGATTCGAGAACAGGTTCACGAGATAGACCAGTGATACCCCAAGTCCGTCTGGGTAGTTCCGGAAGAATTCATGGCCCTCGGAGAGGGCACTGGCGAATCCGGAATCGACCCGAACTATGGTCACGTTCCCTGCGTCTCCTTACTAGAAGCGACTCCGGGAGGCGACAAATGGCAAGGAAGACCGTATGCGTCACCGTGGCTGTCGGGTGGTTTCTCGCGGCATGTGGGGGCCCTGAGCCCATCGAGACTGATCTTCTCTACCTCCAGCAGGGCGATGCCGTCAGCATCGTTGCAGCCGGTGACTCAAGTGAATCGTTCCGGGCGGTTACTGCCGTGCCGTCCCACGACTGGTCGACCGTAGTGAGGACGGAGACATCCGGGGAGTCCGTGCGCGTCGTGGCATTGGATCCGTCGACCGGGAAGGAGATGTGGTCTCAGGCGACCACCGGCCGCCTCGCAGTGAAGGTCGTGTCCGCGGATGGAAGCGCAGCTGTGCTGGAACCTGAGGGCGGCCGCTATATGAGGAGTCCAACGAGAACGAAGTTTTTGATCGCCCGACGGAGCACAGTTGCACCCCAGACCATCGAGTTGGAGGGCAACTTTGCACCGGAGGCTTTCTCGACGGACACGCAGAGTTTGTTCGTCGTGCAGTACCTCCCCGCGCGGACGCCCAACCGCTACCAGGTACGGCGATTGGACCTCACGACGGGTGAGGTGACGGATGTCTATTCCGTCGATGCCGAGCTTCAAGAGGCGATGAGAGGAACCGCGCGCATCCAGGCAATGAGTCCCGACGGCACTCGCCTGTACACGCTGTACACGGTGAAGAACCGGGGTGCGTCGTACGCGTTCATTCACGTCCTGAGCCTCGACGAACTGTGGGCACACTGTGTGGATCTCCCGGAGGAGTTCGCGACCGCTCCGCAGAAGGCAAGCGCACTGGCCGTGTCACCAGATGGCCAACATCTGTACGTCGCCAATGGGCGTGAGCGAATACTTGCGGAGGTGGATACGCAGGCGCTCACGGTGACGCGCACGGCTCCGGTTGATTTTGCGAACGGCGCTCGCGCGCATGCTCTCCATTCATCGGGTGACAAGCTCTATCTCGCGGGCGGAACCAAGGTTTCCGTCGTCGATCTGGAGACGCTCGAGGTCGTCAATTGGTGGGAAACCAATGGGCCGATCACCGGACTCCAGGCGAGAGCGGACGACACGCGCGTCTACGTGGGTCGAACGACGGGGGTTGATGTCTACGACCCCGCCACCGGAAATTCGGTCGGGTTCGTCGATCCACCGGGCAGTGGCACCGTGGGGCGGCTGGGGCCGGTGGCGCGGGGGCTGGATCCCGCGCGGGCCAAATACGTGTGCGCCTGCTGAGAGTGCGCTCGTGAGCCGGCGCGCCGCTCGATTTGTTGCTACACAGAGGGCTCTGACGGCGCCTCCCTGTGACAACGAACACGAAGCGGCGCGCTGGTGCGGACCGTCACGCGGGCAGCACCTGCCGAGCGTGTCGGCGCTACCAGGGCACCGGGCGGCCGTCCCGGAAGAAGCCGCCGGTCGGTCCATCATCATCGAGCACGACCGCCCACATGATGCTCGCCGCTCCGAGCTCTACGGACCTTCCGCCTGGGCCGCCCATGTCTGTGGCCACCCAGCCGGGACAGATGGAATTGACGAGGATGCCGGTTCCGTCGAGCTCGGCGGCAAGAACTCGAGTCATCGCATTCAGCGCCGCCTTTGAGACCGAATACGCCGGAGTCCCCCCGCCCATTGAGGCGAGCGACCCACCTCCGCTGGACACATTGACGATGCGGCCCCATCGGTTGCGCAGCATCAGTGGAACGGCAAGCTGGGCCGCGCGCCATGCACCAAACACATTGGTTTCGAATGCCTCGTGCACGATCTCTAGATCCGCATCTATCCCGCGTTGCCAAGTGTCGTAGTGGATGGCAGCATTGTTGATCAATACGTCGAGCCGGCCATAACTTTGCTCGAGTGTTCGGAAGCAGGCATCAATGCTCTCGATGTGACTGACATCGAGGGTCGCGAAGTCCGCACTCAGCCCGCGTGCTGCGCCTCGGGCGCGCCCCTCGTCCCTGGCCGTCAGAATCGTCCTGAATCCCTCTGCGACGAGCTGCCGAACTACCTCGCGCCCGATACCGCGGTTCGCCCCGGTGACTAGCGCGACTCTGTCTGTGTTAGCGACCATGGCCGGAGTGTCGCATCGGGGTTCGAAGCACGTCCGCGGCGGAACGGGTGTCGGGAGAAATCGGTCCGGGAAAGAACTCACGCGCTGCTTCTAGTAGACGATCCACACCGGGCCACCATGGACCCTGCGGAAGCGAACCCATCGCCGACAGAAGCCTAAGGGCCAGCTCTCCTGGCGACTCGACGGCGGGAACCAGAACGACTCGCCCGGGGCGTTGTGATTTCAGGAAGCCGAGGTGCCAGTCGGCCTCCTGTACCTCATCTCCGGTCAGAACGATGTAGTAGTCGGGAAGCTGAAAGCGGCCCGATTTCCATTCGGCTAAGAGGTGCCCGGCGGCGCCCTCGAACGAGTGCTCGCTCGACCCGGGAGTCCACATCGCCGACCACTCCTCGGCGACCTCAGCGAGCGGGTCCACCGCGACCACAACGTAGGGCGAAGCCGCACCTTCAGCTCGAGCAAGCGTTGTAGCAGCCCGTTCCAAACCGGGGCCTTCGCCGTGAAGGGCCGCTACGTTCGGTGCACGTCCCAGCGCCTCGAGCAGGGTTTCCGGCACTGCCCCCACGACCGCAACTACTGTGGATGACCCTCTGCGCATGCGCGAAAGATAACCCCGGTACCTCGTTACTCTCGGCGGATGAAGGTGCTGTACCTGTTGCGCCACGCCAAGTCCAGTTGGGACGCTCCGTCCATCCCCGACCACGACCGTCCCCTCAACGACCGGGGCCGGCGCGCCGCGGCCGTTATGGGTGACCAGATAAACACCCGAGGTATCCGGCCGGAGGTAGTCCTGTGTTCAACGGCTCGCAGGGCGGTCGAAACGCTAGAGGCTTTCAGCGACATGTTCGCGGAGTCAGCCGACGTCCACATCGAACGGGAACTGTATCTGGCCGGTGTCGGAGAGCTAACCGATCGGGTGAACGAACTATCTCAGCACGTGGGCTCGGTGATGCTGATAGGCCATAACCCAGGCATGCACGATTTCGCGGCAACCCTTGCGGGTCGAGGTGATCAACTCGACGGGCTCCGCAGCAAGTTTCCCACCGGTGCACTTGCGGTGCTGGAGTTTGACCAGGAGGGCTGGGACCTCAAACCCGGCACCGGGAACCTGCGGGAGTTCTTGTTACCGCGCGCCCTCGAGTGATTCCGATCCAGATAGCCGGACCCGCCGCGGAAGCTGGTCGGGCGACGAGATGGAGAACACGATTGCGGCACGTTTGTGGAAGCCCGGTACGCCTCGGTGTCCGTTGTGGCGCTTCATTTCGCTCGCCAGGCACGAGGTACACAACTCCAGGCGGTATCGGATCTTGCCGGCTTGATAGATGACCTCCTTCGCCGACTTGTCGGGGATCTCCGCTCCACAGGCGTCACACAGAATCAACGTCGAGTGTCCAAGCATGCTGCCCTCCTCCCGATCGGTTATCGCCCATGCTACTGCGGCCTGCGCTGTTCGGCGGGGCGGGCCTTGTCAAAGGGTGGGCTTCGTCACCATGAAGAAGATGATGACGAGCACGAGTACCCCGGTTACGCCGCCCAGCCTTGAACTACGTTTCGCCACCTCCCGGTACTCCTCGGAGTCGACTTGTCCGGTTTCGGCCAGTTGGACTTGGCGTTGCAGGGAAGGTGTGAAGCCAACTATCGCCAGCCCCACGACCACGACGTACAGGACCAATGAAGCAGCGATCCAGAATGTGCCGAATCCGAGCCCGCCCTCCCAGACCATTGCCACTCCAAGTACAAGCAACAAGACATAGGCAGGAGTTGCGAAACGGTCGTCCAGGATCTTGATCCCTCGGACGACGTGTCCGGCGTGTTCGGGCTCCCGAGCCGCCCTCGCCAGCCAGATGCCATAGGAGGCGTTGAAGCCGACGGCCACGACCGCTGCCAAGACGTGAAGAAACTTCAGGAACGAATACAGAGTCAGATCCACAACAATCCCCCTCAGACTCGGTTAATCCTCCGCGGCATCACGCAGGCTAACGGGTTCCGTCGACGGGCTGCCGGATAAATGACTCAACTCCGCCAACGGTTTTTCAGTGCCCACAGGGGCACGCGCCACAGGGCCTCGATCACCACCGCTCCGCTCATTTTGGATTTTCCGGCGCGCCGTTCCGTGAACGTAATCGGAACCTCGGTGATGCGTCCTCCTCCGAAGTGAACGCGAGCTGTCATCTCGATTTGAAACGCATACCCCTCCGAGCGAACGGTGGAAAGGTCCTGAGACGCCAGGGTCGCGCTGCGATAGGCGCGGAATCCGCCTGTGGCGTCGCGCACACTCCAACCCATCCACATGCGTGCGTACAGGTTGCCGGCCTGCGAGAGAAGGCGCCGGAGGAGGCCCCAGTTCTCCGTGCGGCCCCCCGCCACATAACGCGAGCCGATAACGAGATCAGCGCCGCGTGCAAGGGCCGATAGGAGCTCGGGGACCACACCGGGATCGTGCGATAGGTCGGCGTCCATCTCTACTACGGCCGCATAATCCCGCTCGAGGGCCCACCGGAAGCCGGCTACGTACGCGCTTGCCAGACCCTGTTTGTGACTTCTCTCGACGACCTCGGTCCGCCCCACTGCGCGCGCTGCCCTGCGTGCGGCCTCAGCAGTGCCGTCGGGCGATCGATCGTCGATTACCAACAGGTGCACGTGCTCTCCGGCTGCCGCAAAGAGCCTGTCGATCACCTCGCCGATGTTTTCCCGCTCCTGGTAGGTCGGGACGATTACGAGTGCTGGAGCGAGATCACTCAAGTGGGGACCTCGAGTCCATTACGTCGCCGCTGCACCACTGTTCGACCGACCACCACGATCGTTGTGCCGATGCACAGCAGCGGGAGCCAGTCCCCCAGCCGGGCGTATGGAGTGATGCCTTCGGCGAACGTCATCCGGTTCACGATAGCGGTGCGCGTCCACAGCGGAGTAGATTGCAGCACCTCCCCGTTGGGTGCAACGAACGCGGAGATCCCGCTGACGGCTGCGTGCACGACGCCCACGCCGTTCTCGACGGCGCGGAGCTGACTGAACGCCACATGCTGGGCGGAGGCCCATGACTCCCGCCAGGTTGACGTGTTGGTGGCAACCACCAGGAGCCGTCCGCCGTGGGCGATTCGTCCGCGCACGAGCGATCCGAAGTCTCCTTCGAACGAGATAACGGGAGCAACTTTTCCATCCGCAACGTCGAACACGACCGGTTCTTTTCCGGGGATCGCGTCCCGGGGAACCTGGTCCAACATCGGGATCCATTCAAGCAGCGGACGCCCCGGAATGTATTCGCCGAACGGAACCAGGTGTGTCTTTTGATAACGATCGATGACCTCCCCCTCGGCCGAAACGAGGAACGCCATTACCCGGTAGTTGTCCGGGCCGGCATCGAGGTCTCCCCCGACGATCATCGGAGCTTCCACCGCGCGTGCGGCCTGCGCGATCTGCTCAGCGACGAAGGGGTCGTTGTCGAGGTCGATGCCGACGGCACTCTCCGACCAGACCACGAGGTCGATGTCTTCACCGGCAAGCTCTTGCGTAGCATTCACGTGATTTTCGAGGATCGTCTGCCTTTTCTCGAAGCCCGTTCCCGTCCAGTCGCGCGGCACGTTTCCTTGGACGATCGCAACGTTGATCGGCGGCCCGTCCGCAGTGTTTGCCGGAAGCAGGGCGGGAGCCGCTATCAACGCGATACATGCCGCGAGTGGGGGCCCAACCGCGGCGGCGCGCCGCTCCCTTGCAACGAGCACGATATGAGCAATGGTCGCATTGACGGCGACCACGATTCCGGTGACCAACCAGGCGCCGCCGAGTGCCGCGGGGCGGATGAACCACAACAGATCGTGCTGACTCTGCGCAAGCTGACCCCAAGTGAAGCCAAAGACCGGGAACACCGATCTGAGGAAATCGATGGCAACCCAGAGGAACGGGGCCGAGATGAGTGCCGTACGGGCACCCGCGTTGCGTGAGAGCCAGGCAAAGACCCATGCGAACGCCACGAGTGAAGCGACCTGGAAGGACACGAGCGCGAACCACGCAGCCCAGCCAACGATGCCGACCCAGATCATGAGCGTGCCGAAAAAGGCGTACCCGAATGCCGCTCCCAAACCGAGAGCGCTGCGTGTCGAGCGTTCCTGGAGCAGGATCAACAATGGCACGAGGGCAACCCATGCAACCGGTGCGAGGTCCGCCTCGGGGAATGCGAAGGCCAGTGCCGCGCCTGACAGCGCTACTACCCCGGTTGCGACGGGGGTGGTTGTGCCTGGGCGGCTCCGCCCTGAAGAAACCTCGAGCTTCACACGCAGTCGCGGCACAGGCCGCGCTGCGCGTCCGCGAGCTGGCTCTTTGCTTTGACGAGGTGACAGCGGTTGCAGACGAATTCCTGGCGATCCTTCATCGGGATCACGCGCGTCGTGATGGCCTCGGAGACAGGCTCGTCCCCCTCTGAGGCGAGGCCCAGCAGCGCATCGTCGTCGTCTGCGTCGTCGCTTCCCCGGCGCGCCGCGGCGCGCTGGGCCAGGAGTTCGTCGAGGCTGGTGGAATCATCCTCGTCGTCGTCTGCCGCGGCTTCGGCCTCTTCCTCTTCGGCCTCTTCGTCCTCGTCTTCGCCTATGAGCTCGTCCTCGTCGGCGTCCTCGAATTCCTCTTCGGCTTCGGGCGCCTCGAGCTCTTCCTGTTCATTGGGATTGACCGACATCTCTCCGATTGCTCTCCCGCTGAGGGTTCCGGCGGCGATAACCCTAATCCGGCAGGGGCTGAAAGAGAACAGTTGGCTACCCAGAAATCGCTGGAAGCATCAGGCTGGAGCGCCTCTTCACGAATTCACAAAGATCGGTTCCCACATGGACTGCGGGGACTATTCACATCCGAAGAGGGTCGCTCCTGCGCCCCCTCCCC
>OCZV010000406.1_pt1 | contig 15780 bp, 9 predicted proteins | sample 1539051 | NCBI WGS metagenome assembly OCZV01 (sample SAMEA3113581, study PRJEB22503) | soil metagenome
CTATCATAAAGGTCGTTTGCAAATTCTTCTGTTTTGTCTCTTAGATCAGGCCTTCCTACGCCATCTACAAACAGGGTATCGCCAGTGAATAGATAGGGACCGTAGGCGCCACCCAAACTTAACTTAAGAGACATACTCCCCTTTGTATGACCGGGTACATGTATAGCATGAAGTTGAATCCCATTGCTTATAGTTATCTTATCGTCATCTTTAATCTGATGTACAGTTAATCCATTACCGTCTCTAATTTCATATTCTTCTATCGAGCTCACATAAAGATCAGCGCCAGTCACTCTAGCAAGCCTAGATGCACCTGATACATGATCTGCGTGCATATGAGTGTCGATCACCTTTGTTATATTCAAACGATTATCCCTAGCGACTTTCATAAAAGATTCCTCAATTGCACATGTCGGATCTATTACAACAGCATTTTTATCAATATTCGAACTAATTATGTATCCCATGCACCCTTTGGATACTCGTCTTATTTGCCATATAGTCACGGCTAAATTCTTGTAACTTGGCATCATTGCAATATCGTATATATTGTTCCATTGAGCCATTCCTCCCTTCAAACTCTTTACATCATATCCAAACTGTGACAGGACCCTTGCAGCCATCATTGATCGATTACCATGGGCGCAGACTGTAATAATCTCCTTATCTTTTGGAATATGTTTCATCGCAACCTGGATTGATGACAACAGCTGGTCAATCGGTATTAGAGGCGGATCCTTGTGTTTGTTATATGAAATCTTCCACGCTTGGTACTCTTGTGGTGTTCGAACGTCCAGAATATAAACTTCATCTTTCCTGTCTATCTTTTGTTTTAATTCGCCCGCTTCAATTTCCATATATTAATCCCTATATCCTAAGCCTATATATCATGATTCGCCATATTAAAATTGTATTTCCGAAGGCTCATTAATTCACACATTCACTAATCTGTGCGAACAAATATTGTCATCAAACGCAAATCCTCGAATCCATTGTCTCAATAGACTGTTTTATTCCAAAACTATACTGTTATACGGTCTAGTAAAAAGATAAAATAAGGAACTTGGACCTATACAAGATCTGGGCTTGAGCTACCCAGGTTTTATAGCCTGTAACTGCGACGATACATTTATCGCATTGCGGATACCTGCGAGTATATAGGGCGGATAAATGCTTTCTTGAGCTTATAAGTATAAGTATACAATGACCATATATTGTGCTCATTGGGAACCGATAATCTCCACTATTTGATTGAAGATTGGAAAGCAAATGTTGTTAATTCTATTGTTTCTTCAAATCAGACAGATAGATTAGCAGAGTATTCTCTTCACGTTTCCAGACTTTTGGCGTATCCTGATTTGAATGTAAACACAAAATTAAAAGAAATAGATAGTATGAGTGACGAGCTCAGTTTATCAATAAAGAAGTTGACGCCCCTCAGGCCTACACAATTAATAGATGAGATCAATAATTATTTGTATAAGGAAAAGGAATTCAAGCCTAACCTACAGGACTATTATAATCCTCTAAATAGCTATCTTAACGTTGTTGTGGAACGCAAGACAGGAATACCCATTACCTTATCGATATTATACATGCGAATTGCCCATAATTTGGGGTTCATTCTATATCCAGTTAATTTCCCATCACACTTTCTATTGAAACACATTTTGGATGGAGACAATAGCGAGATAATTATTGATCCCTTCAATAAGGGCAGAATAATGGACGATTATTCTTTAAAGGAATTGCTTGATCAATTTTACCCCCAGAGAAGCGTTCCTTTGACTCGTAGTTTTGTTGAAAAGGCTACAGCAGCTCAGGTCATAATTCGCATGCTAAATAACCTTAAGAGTAGCTATTACGAGTCACAGGATATAGATAAGGCGGAAATTGCAAACGAGATGATAATTTCCATAGATCAGCATAACCCAGATGCTATAAGAGATGGTGGCATGATTTCATTAAAGAGAGGAAAACCAAGTGAAGCACTGGAAATGTTAAATTCATACCTTGAGCTCGATCCAGAGGCTGCTGATGCAGATGCCGTACTTGATATTATAAGACAGATTCGGTCAGAATCAAATAAATAGAAATAGATTTTGAATGTAGTGGAAATGACCAACCTATATATCTAGTACTCCTAACAAACAACGTGTAATGATCGATAAGATTAACTAACGGAAAACGAATAGCCTTAATGGACTAGCAGGAAAAGGTAGGTAGAGAATAATATAAAATTCAAGTCCTAAGATAATTCATTTGACATTTTGTTATCATGAGTTATCTGGACAGTTGCTTCTGCAATTTTAGGAACAATTCCTTCGCGTTTTTCCTCGATTCTTCAGTCAGCTCTTCGTTGAATATCGTATTACTGAGAGCATCCAGTACTATTTGCCATTCTGATTCATTTAGAGATACATGCTCCTTGCTGTTTGTCATTCCTTATACATGCTGCAGTTTATGACTCTAATAAAATCCTACTCATACCGTATAGAGTTGTACAAGAAATAAATCCCAAACCTTTAGGATAACACAATAAGGTAATCATCCCCTACGAACTCATAAATTGCGGTATAGCTCAACAAATAAATTAGAAGCTCATTGGGTCACAGCAGATCCTAGTATGGTATGGCACTTATGCCGTAACTTTTTTTGATCAACATTAAATCTAATGTATGACTATTACATTTAGAGCAATTGGCTTCTTAGAGATTATTATCTGTTCATCTGTTGTTGCATATCACGTGGCGGTATTCGTATTTGTATTATTTTTACCCATGTAATAAGTGACTTTTGTAGGTAGATTAGGATTCCCAAATTCCTGCGAGTATGCCGAATAAAGTGGGATTTTCTGTCCATGTTTTATCTCATAGATTGTTATAGGATTTACAACCATCTTGTATTCATCCTTGAGTGCAATTAATTGGCTGGCTAAGGGATCTGCGAGCAAAATATGCATATTATCACCTAAATCCATGACCCGGCGGGCGATAATAATTCCCGGTCCCCATACATTTTGGTTACCACTAATATCACTCACGATAAAAACTGGACCTGAGCTTATCCCAATGCGCACAGCAATCGAATCCTCTTTAGATTTTTTACCATAATTGTGTGTGTGAAGTTTTTTATGAAGCTCAATGCTGAGTTTGATGGGGAGTTCGGGATTCAAAAGGGAACCTATGGCCATTCCGTCACCTGTCGGTAATACTATTTTCTTATCGCTTGTTGATTTCACAAATACATCACATGATGTAATCATTCTGTTCAAGTTTTCAATTTTTGCTATTTGTTTTTTGACAGATAAGGAGGGATCAGAAAGACCTACAATATCTATAAAGAAAAAGTTTACGTTCAATACTTCTGATGGCAACCCAATCTCAGAAATGTTCGAACCATAAACTCCTGCTAGCTTCCTATATGTTTCCAAACAATTCCGAGTATCGAATGTGAACTCTGAATCAAATATCGGCGCTCCAGTTATTACCTTTCCACATAGCGCACATACAAATGAAGAGGAAGGTAGGTGATCAGGAAATACAATACTACCATTTTCCAGGATTTCAAAGTTCACCCAAGAAGGATCATGATGAAGACCTTTAATTGAGAGTAGCCTAATGCTTCTTTTTGGAGAATCATTAACATTATTATTTTTGTCTCCTTGACTAAGCCTCATCTCTATTATTCCATCGAAAACAGAACTTAGGATATTTACCATGTTCTTTGATGAAGAAGTCGAAGATGATTCATCACCATCATCTGCTGTCAGAGTAAAAATAGCCATTGCTTCAGCATCATGCAGAATAAGTGACAATTCGGTGAGGAATTTTATTATGGCTGTCTCTCCAAATAGCACAAAAAGATGTGTTAATGAATCAACTACAAGGCGAATAGATCCTCTTTTGCCTGTCGCATCATCATTAGTTTTCTTTAATTCATCAATTGTTTCAACCAAACTAGTAAGTGTTTGACTAAGTTTATCTTCAAATCCCCCTGCAGAATATCTTAAAGGGTTTACGAATTTCGTTCTCTCGCTCAGGGTGGATCCTTTGATGGTTGAGAACATATTTCGGTACTGATTTTCAGTAGAATTCGAGCTTACATATATGCAATAATCCCCTGCATCTACCCCATCTAGAATAAACTTCCTGCAATAAACGCTTTTGCCTGAGCCAATAGGACCACAGACCAGTATCAGTCCATTAGGAATATCTTTATCAATCAGAGAAGAAATACCTGGAATTTTTGGCTGGCTTGAGCGATCAACTTGCAAATACTGAACCTCTATCTCTTGATAAAATAGAGTAAAACGAGCATATATAAGATATACTATCAGTCAAGCCTATCCAATTCTCCAGAGTGAAGATGTCTCATATTTGGCCTGGGATGTTTTCACCATGTATTTTACCATGATTTGACCATGACCTTCGTCAATAGCCAGGTTAATGGTTAGTGAGCCACTTACGTGTCCATTTTTTGTTTTCGTTTGGTCGTTGGAAAAATATGCAGTTTGCTGGAGGAGCATCGCAGACAATTCTTCGGTTCAGCTATACCTAGATACGAAATGCAAAAACATGTTAAGCATTGAAACCTCGATAGAGGGATGTTAGTTCAAACCTTATAAATGATCACGACGAAATATCAGATTTTTGAGAACAGGATATATCATTCGTTTATTTTTTCTAGAGTATAATTTCTGTATCTCAAGTATAGAGTAATCAAATCATGGGCTAATAACTCACTTTTAAATTGTGTTATACCTTTATTTGACTGACGAACAAAATGATCATGAATATACCATTCAAGCTCCTTGATTTCTCTGTGTTCACGCAATTTGGGATACGATCACAGGTAATTTTTGTACGGTGCCCCTTAATAGTACAACTTATCCATTAGAAATATAATCAATGCTAGGTTTAATCCACAAAATCATAGCGTTTGATTAGCTATAATATCAGGATGGCAGCACTTATGACAGTAGTCCATAAACCGTCCTTATTCCCTTCTGCTGATTGAGTAAAATTCTGCGTCTTGTAAATTTTCCCAGAAAGTTTCCATTGTTCTTCTCTCTGATCCCATGTAAGCGTAGGATCGTTAGGTAAACCAAGGGTTGTTGCAAGCATTTCCATAGCCATATCCTCAGCGTAATCTCCAGCCCTTTGTGCAGTTTCGCCTGTTGAATGGTGTTCTGATAGATATCCATGTTGAGTACTATCGTCTGCAGGTCGTGCAAGACCAATAGATGCTGCAATCAAACGATTTGGTTCATTGGTAGAAGATCGGGCTAAAATCGTAAAAGCAACCTGTCCAGGTTTTAAATATCTTCTTCCTTCCTGCCTTGAGATTATTTTGCATTGTGGTGGTTTTATACTGGATACTGATACAAGATTTAGATCAGCAATATCTGCATCACGCAATGCCAGTTCAAAGCTCGTAAGGTAATCCTTATGCATTCCTTTTCCCTTCGTAAGAAACATCATCTTAGGAACGTATAGCATGGGATCTGATAATGGGACGGGTGAAGGCGGAGATGGAAGTGAAGTTGAAGGCTGCTGCGACTGAGGCGAGGATGTTGATATATTCGATTTGTTATTATTATTGTTATATTTTGTGGTTTCCATGGTAATCATTCACATTTTGTCTGAGCATTAAGAAGTCAGGCAGGCGGCTGATCCAAAGTAAAGATATTAAGCTGATTTTACACCGCAAAGATATTGATACATAAAGCTCCTCACAAATGAAATTATTATATCTTGTCATTTTTATAGGTTGACCAGGTAATATACCAAACAAACTATTAATCGCTTTATTGTTTAGTTTCATTGCTTGCATTTTCTTCTCCTCCTTCCAACAGACGGTTGTCCTTTTTGGAGAAAAAATCCAAGAACTCTTTGGATAAATCAGCTCGTTCAGCCAAGCTTAGCTGATCGGCATTATTATTGCTGTCCTCACGAATCCAGATAATATTCCCGTCGAGATCTGATTCTAATCTCTTTGATCTTTCTAAGTATCTTAATATTGTATTTATCTTGAAAAGATCCAAGCGCGGTCTAAGTAATTGTTGTAGGTCTCTAATCTTTGGATAGCGGCCTTCCACCGTCTTTAAAGATGCCAAGAAAAAGTTAATGTCATCGTCGGTGACCTCATAAGCTGGGATAAGTCTCCTCTTTTTAGATTTCTTTTGTCTAATAAGTATTCTACAGTACTGTTATTCTTAAGGCTTTGTAAGTGGAGCGAGGAAAATGAGGGAAGTGAGGTAGGAAGAAAGAAAGGAAGATGGATGCCATACTAGCAGCTTTTTCATTAATCTCAATTGTTCTATTTGTTGCAGTGTGTTAGTGCTCCCTTCCTTTTTTCAAATGTGATGTAATTATTACCAATACCATTATAACAGAATGATGATACGAAATTTCGAAATCATAATGTATTCTTTGCCCTAGGAATATTAAGCATAGAAATGCAATTAATAACTCCATAAATCACTTTGTGGAGTTATCATTGTGAAATTTGAAAATCCAATTTCCCGGATAAGGATAGGGAATAACTACCAACCAAAAAATATCTACCAACCCGCTTTAGCTATGTTTGCTTGTTTGCTCCTACTATTACCATCATTATTTTGATTTTTGATTTACCTGCCGCACAAGATGTATATGCACAGTGGCAGGAGACAACCACTACTACCAGTTCCCATGATTGAGAATTTATGTCCTTCTAGCACACTAAGTTATTCAAAGACTGGCTTCGTAAACTTAATCAGACCGTTTACAATCTTAAGCCTTCAAATAAAATTGAATAACTAACTTCAATCACACCATTACTACAAATAATGGATTTGCGTATGGTTTTATTAGCGCTATGAAGAGTGCTATAAGATTTACAATCGTACAAGCAGGAAAATTTCCGTTCTTTGCAGGGATAGCAATGACTGTGATTTTGATTCTGGTTGTGGTTATGGTTGTTGTTGTTATTGTTGTCTTAAATAGTTATAGTATTTTTTTCCCTATGAATGTCTCTGATATGGTAGAAGAACGACTGCTTTTTCGTTCTCCCATTTGGATGAACACAGCGTTTGCTGATCACGGAAGAGAAGTTTCAATAGAGCTAAATTCTGGAACCTTCATGCCTCTAACGTCTGCTGAAGGAAATCAAGTAAAACTGGGAGTAAACTATACAACGCTTAATGGTACTTTTATTGGAAATCCAATAAATGCCGTTATGAAAGTGTATGCTCCTAATACAACTGCTATAAAATCAACTTCATTTCCAAATGGATTTACTGCCAATAGATCAGGCACGCAAGAGATTAAAACCACTATAAGAGGCAACTCTACACAAAACGTAACCGCAGTTGTTCAGTTTACAGATTCAACTAAGACTCTCCCTGTATCAAATCCAGTACAAATGAGACTTAATTTGACTCAAGGTTCTTCTCGGGAGGCAACCCTAGTCGAAGAGCCAGAATATGAGATTGCTGCCTTACCACCACCATAATAATAACAGCAATATTGCTTTAGCCCATGTTCTTTATTCACTCATTCGTTATCCTAATTGTCTATGGGTACGCTAAAAGCAAAAGTAAATTCTCTTCAATTGTGATTGTTCTTAGCCCATCTTCCGCCATGCGCTTCTATGATGTTTTTAGATTTAAATAATTCAAGACTTGTACCTTTCTGATCCGATTTTGTAGCAATTTTGAGAATAGTCTGGGTAAGATTTCGCGTCAATGCCCGATCATGTGTCCTTTATTTTTAAAGCAGCTTCCAATTTTTTGTGATTCTTGTTATCGATATTATTATTATTGTTGTACTGTCGCCGTTAACATTATTAATTTTGTTATTATTATTGTTATTTTTATGATCGCTGTCAACCTCTACAGATATAGTTCCTGACTTGAATTAATCCTTCTTGTTCAAATAACCTTTCTCTAATATCAACCTCGGCAATATCCTGAAAAAGAAAATAGTCTACCTCAACCCTTTTGGGCGCTTAGATCATGGCAATTTAGTCTGTTTGAAGCTGTATTGTATTTTGGGGCTCACAGATGTCTGAATTTTTTACTTTTTGCCTCAAGACCATTATGAGGTATTGATAGTTCTTTACCGCATTTTTCGCAGTATAACAGGTTGCATGTACTACACGTGAGAATTTGTTTCCCATTTTCTATAGGTTCATGAGCTAAAACAAAGTCATGCTCATGAGTATAAACATAACCAATATGTATGCACGTGTACTCCTGGTGAATACATTTAACCAATCTTATTAGAAGGTAGAACATTGTACTGGAATATATATTTGTCACATAGCACAAAAACATCGTCTGAAACCGAATTCAGCACATTGCTTTGTATTGCTACAATGTTTTGGCAATCCCATGGCGCAGAGCTCATGGTATGAAAGGTATCTGCTTATAAAGACAGATACTCCAGGAATCTGCCTACTTCTAAATATTTTAAAATGAAACTCATGTAGACAACACATTCTTCGAACACATTTCATCGAATATAATTGAATTCTTCATTCATATTATTCAAATCGCCTAAGGCTTTGGTTGGGAGTACTATTATCATGGGGCGTCTAGAGTGTCTACGCTAAATCATGGTAGCTAAAATTTTGTCAAAAACCTTCGCCGCTTTCATATTCTATTATTTAAATGAATCTACAATATTCCTTGTATGGTCTACAACATCTATGAGATAAATATAGTATATATCTGATAATCAATTACTGATTTGGACAGCGAAGAAACTCCTGATGATATAAATATTCATAAGAAAATTTGGGGCAAAAATGCCGATGAGGTTGTATACGGTGGAAAAGGTGGACAGCAACGGGGCAAAGACAAATATGAACAAGAAAGATGTCCCTTTTGTGATTCCCGAATCGATGAATTTGGGTACTGTGCATGCGGGGGTGCTGTGGGATAATCCCTTATTGATCTATTCACAATCCGGAATTATTAACCAAGGGAAGACCAGCAAGAGTCAGACGCTATTGATAGACGATTATCAAGTCATTCGAGTCGATGATTTGAGAATTCTAAAGGCGTCTATCTCATCATCCACCATGAGCATTATTTTTTCGTTTTTAGCGTGACCTCTAATTGGTTCCAGTGGTCAATATATAGGGTACTTGGAAGAAAAGTTAAGTCTTAGAGCTATGCATATTGACTATATTCCAACCCTCCGCTACACGTACCATCGAGAATATCGTAGGATATGCAGCCATCGTCCTCTTTTATCCTAGAATTAGCGAACGATATTGGATACTGCTTTGCCGCTCCTTCGGAATGGGGGATTAGAGCATCATATGGCCGAAAAAGTATTGAATTTGGATCGGAAGATCCAGCATCATTTAATCCGTATAGAAGTTGTGATATTTCTACATGGTATCTTACAGGATACGGAAAGCTTCCGATTTTATTCCACCACTCTATTCCTGTAAACTGATTTAATACCTGGAAGTCAAATTTAAATCTCTTGTTATGGCTATTATTATCTCTCGGTAATTCAAAAAGTTCTGTGTGGTCTGTTGTCCTATCGCTTAAAACGTAACCGATAAGACTATTTGCTTGATTCATAATAATTTGACGCTGATATGAATGGCCAACCAGGGGTTTCACTTCTTTGAATCGATGCTGGTTTCTGCCTTGAAAAATGGCTTCAAAATAATTCTGACCATCAAATTGACAAATTAAATTGAGTTCGCAGGCGACACTTTGTGAATTGAAAATTTCAAGCAGATATAGCATCCATGATTTGTCAGGTATTCTATTTCCCAAATCGTTAAGCAATGTTATAATATCTGACACGGCGACAGTTCGTTTTGGAAAATAATATCTTCCATTCGAGGCGCAGCGACAAAATGAACCTGTCCAGAAATGGTTCTGCAATCTACTACTTTATCTCATTTTTACTTTTTATTTATATTTTTATTATTTTATTATTCTTGCTAATGCAAAACCAACCCATGAAATACGATCCTACGATTTAGTTGGAAACAATTCTATATATATTCCCATGTCCAAGCGAGACTACATAGAGATAGCCATCATAGGGTCCCACCTCCAGATCAGAGATTCCACCAAACCCTTCTCCAAAGATTATGTCCTGATTTTCCATGGAATTATTCGACATTTTATCGGCAAGAAGACCATCAAGAATTAGATTCGTCCTATTACCTATTAAATCAAAATGGTAGATGTTTCCTTGTGTAATATCTGATACAAAGATATCATTTTTGTACTGGTTTCCCAATCTATCGGAGCCGAAAAATTTTATCGCAGTAGGACCCACGGTATCAGTCCACACAAATTCTGGATCACTATAATTGCCCTTTCCTTGAAAGTTTTCTAGATCTTCAATATTAAAATTATCAGGCGCCATCCCTTGAACTTGCAACCACCCGCTATTAAATCCCGGTTCAATGAAATTGATTTCGTCACCATAAGAGGCTCCATTTTCGGTATCCCACAATTTGCCAGTTACCGGGTCAAAATCCATACCAAAGCTATTTCTTAGGCCGTAGGCATAGTACTTTTTGCTTATTCCGCTCTCACCTAACATACCTTGTCCCACGGCTTGACCATCCTGTGTTATCTTTAATATAGCGCTACTTCCATCAAGTCCACTTGCGCCTTTTATATTTTGAGCTGAGGTGATGTGACCGTCAAGGTCACCAACAGACACATATAGATTATTGTCCGGTCCGATCATAATATTTCCGGCATTGTGTCGTGGTCCTGGTACCGCAGGAAGGTCCAAGAGTAGTACAGGGTTGACCAATTTCTCATTTGTTAATTCGTATCTGTAAAGACGACTGGCAACAGGTTCTCCTCCCTCTGACTCAGTATAATACAAAAATACATTGGACTTACCGGTCTGATTGTCTTGTGAAGTAGCAATTCCTAGCATACCCCTTTCTACCTCAGACGAGACGTTAACGCGGAGTAATGGTTCGGCTAACATTTGTCCATTTACGATTCTTTGGACTGTTCCTTTATTCTTCTCTAGAACTAATATATCATTTGGACCTATAAAGGCCATCGTGGTAGGGAGTGCAAGCCCTGTTGCGACTGTTTCTACTTTGAGATTAAGATCTTTGATAGTTGGTTCCCCCTTGCCTATGGACGCTACGACACCTGGTATTTTTTGTTGTGCAGATGCGGAGTGTGATAAAGGCATGAAGACTAAGACGAATAAAAGGGTCAGGGCTAGAAATACTCTAGGCAACGACGATAATCTCGAGTTAAGATATTCATTACAGGCCATAGACGTATAATAACGCTAAGTAGTTGTTGTTATTATTATATCCTACCGATTTGTTTCTTGTCATAAAGTGAGATTATATTTGGACCAAAAATTAAGAGCAGTATACTAGCTATGACGGCAATATACCTTTTGAAGATAACCTCAAGTGAGAAAGGGAAATGAGTTTTTTATTAAGTCTCATCATTTTCCTTTCCCTTGAGCCTGTCTTTTGTCCTATGATAGGTTAAATGGTCAGTGGATTCCTTGTATACTTTAGAAACGACAAAACATTATTAGACAAAAGCCTTCATTGATCGCAAAGTTATCTACATATGGAGGATCAAGAGAATAGACCTTGAAGTACTATGTTGGCTGTTCAGGCTTTACCTATTCATCGTGGACGGAGTTCTATCCTATCACCCTAAATTCTGATGACTATCTTGCCTATTATTCCAAAGTATTTAACTTCGTAGAAATAGATCTTGACAAGTTTGAGCTACAACAAAAGAAACAGGCTAATGGGAGTGAGAATAATGAGCATAGCTTAAAGAATAATAATGATGATGATAATTATAATTCTAACTATAATCACCAGAAAAGCAGGAACAATAAGGCAGTCAATTATCATTATTCTCCTTATGCTTTACCTGATAAAAAGATAATCGAGAAATGGTCTCATGAAACTCCTAACGATTTTCGCTTCAGTTTCAAATTGCCTTTTAGCCTTACCAATAAGCTAGACAAGGTCGGGAATTTTCTAGAGGAACTTGCCCCACTCGAGGAGAAGATTCTTGCAATAAGGATTCATCAGACCGTGTTAACTTTAAAGGACGGCAGACAATGGCTGGAGGAGCTTTTAGATATCTGTACTTATCATGGCTACTCAGCAGCATTGGAATTTGATCATTATTCGTGGTATCAGGACTTGACCTATCATCTCTTGAAAAGGTACAATGCTGCACTGATTTGGTCAGATATGGCTGGTCATACAAGACATTATTACTACCCTGCAGTAACGGCCGATTTTGTTTATCTAAGAATAAATGAAAATGAAAGAAAATGGGTCCAAAAAGTGAAAGAAGAAGAAAAGAGACAATCCAAAGAGGGTGTAGAAAATGGAAATGGGCAGGAGAAAGGAACTAATCGGAATCACTTGGGAAATGAGGGTTTAGCGTTTGCAATAGTTGTGGTTGACAAGCCCCCTGAAGTAAACAAAGTTCTAAACTTGCTATCTTTACCGCAGAGACAATATGGTCATAGTCAATGGATTGGCAGAATAATATTGTGTGTTGACCTAAATGCATTCTTTCCGTCATGTGAAGAGCTAAGAGATCCATCATTACTAGGAAAGCCACATGCGGTAATCATGACCGATCAAAACAAGGAGAGTATAACTAAAGGGGCAGTAGCGTCTTGCTCCTATGAAGCTAGGAGGTATGGCATCAGATCGGCCATGTCCCTCTCAAAGGCCAAGGAACTGTATCCCAACCTTATCGTGAATCCGGTTGACATACCATATTATAGAGAAATATCTGACAAAGTGATGAGAATATTAGAAGAGTATGCCGATTCTTTGGAGCAGTCTAGTATAGATGAAGCGTACATGGACTGTACCCTCAAAATCAATTCTAATCCATGTATCACTATTGAAGACTATGCATTACAAATCAAGAAATCACTAAAAGAACAATGTGGACTTTTAACTTCTATAGGTGTAGCCAGTACTAAATCTATAGCAAAAATTGCATCTGATTTTCAAAAACCTGATGGTCTTACAGTTGTCTCACCTGATAGGTCGTCAAGCTTCCTTCAAAACTTGAGCGTAGATGCAATATCTGGTATAGGAATAAAAACAAGGCATATTTTAAGAGAGGAATTTGGTATTGAAACCATAGGACATCTTGCTAGGCAAGATGTTCAGAAACTAATAGAGAGGTTTGGTAAGAGGCATGGCCTATGGATGTGGCAAGTTGCCAACGGACATGATATGGAAGCAGTCATTCCTAGAGAAGACAACATTTCTATCAGCTCTGAGCAAACGCTTTACCCGTCTACCAAGGACAGGGAAAAGCTGTTGAAATACCTTAACGAACTAGTCGAAGAAGTGTACAGTAGAACAAGTAGAAAGGGTTACGAATTCAGAACAGTCAGTATCAAGATAGTTAAATCGGATTTCTCAATAGAAACCAGAGAAACGTCTTATTCTAGCTATCAAAATAAGCAGGAAAGTATAGCAAACGTTATTGAAAGTTTACTTGAAAAGTTTTCTATTCTATACCCTGAAAAGAACAACGTATCCATCAATGATAGTGGGTTGACTGTTAGAAAGGTAGGAATAAAGTTATCTAATCTAATTCGCACAGGGAAGATAAGACCACCAGAACAAAGAACAATGTTGGAATACTTGTGATGTTCTGGTCACACTGGTTACACTGTGATAGTCATGTTCACTAGCAAATATAAAACGATAGAGGGGAGGAAGAAGAAAAATACTCGATGCCATGAAGGTGTAGACGATTTTATAACAGTGAATCATAAATAGGAAGTAATAATGCTGTTGCATTTTAATACTTATTTGAAACAAAAGAGTTAAGTTGAATCTCCATCAACGTAATTCATACTCCCTTGCCCTGTTCTTCCGGGATTGTGACATTGCTATTGGTACTTTTCTTTATCTCCATTTTCATTGAATTCCAGAATCTTTTTTTCAATAGCATAACGCATTCTCCACAGACAACAACAGAAGATATGTCTCCGTCCTTGTTATCCATTTGATTTACGGGATCAAATAGTTTGCCGCAATCAATACAAACTTTTTTGTTGGTCATATCTCAGTCAAAATTCACTCAATACGATATCATAACGAATCAGCATATCTAATACCAGCCTAATTTAACCTTCATTTTAATATAGAGAAATAAGAGATATTTAATTACAAAGTAAACCCTATATATTGTTATTTTTTTTATTCGTAGTAAGCGATACTTTATGAACGACAAAGTCCTAAATCCCTTAAGCATGACAGTTTATTAACTCATTCTGTGTGATTAAGTGGATAATATTACGGATGAAAGAGATTACTTTAGAAAATAAGCATTATATTGACAACTCGCGACTTATGTTTAGAGATAATTCATATTTGCCGATATTATAAATGACTGTTGTAGATGCAAAGGCCAGATTGGGATACTTATTTTATGCTTCAAGCAGAAATAGCAAAACTAAGGTCAAATTGTCTTTCAAGACATGTTGGTGCGGTAATTGTAAAAGATAATAGACAAATAGCAACTGGCTATAATGGCACCCCATCTGGAATCAAGAATTGCTTTGAAGGTGGATGTCCCAGATGTGTAGCAAGAATGAATGGAGAGATCAAAACTGGCGAAAATCTGGATAGATGTCTGTGTACACACGCTGAGGCTAATGCAATAATGCAATGTGCGCTATTTGGAAACGCTGGAAGCACGAGAGGAGCAACGATGTATTCCACTCTTGCACCCTGTGTAGAATGCAGTAAAATGGCGATCAGCGTAGGTATTACAAGAATAGTAGTAATGACTGATTATTCTGAAGATGGAACAAAACTGCTCAGTGAAGCAAATATTGTGTTGACAAAATTAGATTTTGAGCTTTTAAAACCATGGGTTTCACTTCTAATTAAGGATCCCAAAGCATATTCTAGTATTGCTAAAAGCTAGAAATCCTAAATCATTGGTCATGTAATATCTTTCTTGGACGGTTCACTCAGAAGTCGAGTATTATCCCATGCTCAAGGGTCATGTAAGAAATGCTAAGATCCTCGATTAAAAAAAATATACGTCTGCACTGCTTACACCATATCTTTATGTCAGGATTATCAGCTATCATGACTCCTCAGTAAATAGCTCGTATATTTGGAGAATATTCTAATTTGCTATTAGCCATTAAGTAATTCTTTTTAACAGAAGTGCATAAACATATTGCTAGGCCTTTTTATTGTCCTAGATAAGCTGAGGTTACAGCCCTTGTGCTTGTTTTTCTCTACAAGAAGCCTACTGTTATTGTTTTATTCAGATCCACCAGACATCAACAGTAAAAGGAATACTCTAAGGCTCTAAATATTGTTTGTTCCATAAGTAATTCTGCTTAATAACTGGCCATAGTAAAATAGTTAGTATAGTAGTTATAAGAGTGGAAGAACGACAATAATGATGATTCATTTCATTGAAGATAAGACTGGCCAAAAAATCCGACAGAGATATTGTTCTTCAGTTTTGCACTGATACCTTCACATGGGGTGATTATATTGATAGGGTCTTTGATCTATGGTACCATGAGCCGTACGGAAAGTTATTTGTTGCTGAAGAGGATACCTTAAACAGAAACGATAACTACGTTTGCGACCCAAGTAAACAACACAAGACAGATGCTATCATCACAAACACTACGGCCAAGGTACAACCAATAGCACTAGCCCATGTTGTATTATGTCCAAACAAAACAGGGCTATGGATCGAAGGTATTCGAGTCAAACAAAATTATCGACGTA
>OCZV010000407.1_pt1 | contig 15767 bp, 14 predicted proteins | sample 1539051 | NCBI WGS metagenome assembly OCZV01 (sample SAMEA3113581, study PRJEB22503) | soil metagenome
ACATCATTGAATTATCCGAAAAACGCTGCTTCCTCTCTTGTTGCTCTTCTTTAAAGGTCCAATCACTGATATGCGATATCCGCAATTCGTACAATTGTTAGTTTTGTCAAGGTTCCATGATAAAATATCGTATCCGTATCGTTTTATTGCGACTTGCTTACATTCAGGACAATACGTGTGCTCTAATGGATGTCCAGGGACATTACCCAGATATGCATACCTTAGGCCCTCCTCCTTTGCTATAGAATGGTGCCTCTCTAATGTTTCAATAGGAGTATACCCGAAATCCATCATTTTGTAGTCGGGATGAAATCGCAGGAAGTGTATGGGAGTTTCAGGCCCTAATTCATCATAGACAAACCTACAAAGTCTCCTTGCCGCATCCAAGTCATCACCCACCTGAGGGACGATTAGATCGGTTACCTCAGTATGAATTGAGGTCCTTCCGTGTATTTCCTTTAATGTCTGGAAGACAGGATCCGCAGATGGTATACCAATATACTGTCTTACGAATTCTTGTTTTCCGCTTCCTTTAAAGTCCACAGTTATACAATCGAGAAACTTATCCATAAGGTTGACAGAATCAGGTGTATCGAATCCGTTTGATACGAAGATGTTAAAGAGGCCTTTCTTATGCGCCTCAAGACCGCAATCCCTGGCGAACTCGATGAATATGGAAGGTTCATTATACGTATACGCAATGCCATCTGCGCCATAGTCCAATGCCGTCTGAGCAACCTGTGATGGAGTCATGTCAATTCCCTCAACCTTGCGCCTCTGCGAGATGTCATAGTTCTGACAGTACTTGCATAGCCAATTACATCCAGTAGTAGCGACTGAGTAAATGGCGCTACCTGGCTTGTAATGGGTAACTGGCTTCTTTTCTATTGGATCAATATGCCCAGAGATGACCTTTCCATAGACATACAAAAATAATTTGTTACTGGCAACACCTCGAATGCCACATAAACCTGTCTTCCCCTCGGGTATTTCACAATACCTAGCACAGGCAGTACACTTGACTCTCCCGTTGGGAAGGTTCACAAAAAGCTCAGCCTGCTTTCCTAGTAGCTCGTCGCTAGACTGCATTACACAATTGTAATCAAACCGATCATATAAAACCTCTGCAGGTATGAGATCAGGCTAAATAAGAAATGAAGCTTGGTATCATATCTGACACTCATGATGACGTAAATAATGTGCGAGAAGCAATCGAAATTTTCAACCGAGAAGGCGTACAGTACGTTATACATGCCGGGGACTATGTCTTCCCAGGAATTGTAATGGAGTTCAAAAGGTTGAATGCAAAACTAATTGGGGTTCTGGGCAATAACGATGGGGAGAAAGGTCATCTCCTAAAATCCTTCTTGGAAATAGGGGGTGAGCTAAAGGGGGAACTAGGTGAAATGCATATCGGTGATCTCAAGATTGGAATTTATCACGGTACCTCTGCTGAGATAAAAGATCAACTTATCGAGAGTGGCCGGTACAATATCGTTATCTGTGGGCACACGCATAAAAAAGAGCCTGTTGGGGTCGAAATAGGAAGCTATTCCATTGATTCTCCGACACTTGTACTTAATCCAGGGACTGCACACAAAAAAGTTGAAAGCCTAGCGAGAGCCTTTATCGAGGGCGGAGTAATTATCCTGGATACGGAATCTCAAGAGTACAAACACATTGGATTGCCATAAAGCTGACGACTGCTAATTCCCGTCTCGTTCTTCATTAAACGATTTAATACACTCAAAATTAAAGGTGCCGTGAGCTCACTTTATATCTTCAGCGTAATAAATGAAAAGCCCCCGGCTGCCACGGATCTTTAGTGTCATTTAGCTGTCCAAGCGCAGTAACCAGTTGCAGACCACCACCAGCTGCCAGGGGAGGCAGCGACTTCTAGTGTTCTCAATAGTTGATAATAGGAAATAAATGCCTATTGAATTTGGCAAATAAAAAAGGAAAGGAAAGGAAAGGAAAAGTAAGGAAGGACTGACTGGACCGACTTAATTGTTGTCGTCAGCGTCTTCGTCAGCGTCTTCGTCAGCGTCTTCGTCAGCGTCGTCCTCGGTGGCTCCTCCGTCTGTGACATCAGGTACGACGGTACCCCGGATCTCCCCGCCTGGATTGGCCTCAGTATGCACATTCACGTATGCTTGCCCATCATCCATCAACTCCACCAAATCAGTCATGTTTTGTCCCTGCAATGGTCCTACAAAATCCTCAGCGGTAAAGTCGCCGGATTCTAATGTTCCATCCTCTTCGTCAGTAGGTTCTGTTGAGTTAAATAGCCATACAACCGGGTCCCCGTTCTCACCTTCGCTACCTTGATGGATGTGCGCCTGAGTAGCGCCCTCTATATCTTCTACCTGGATATCAAACGACATCTCATCGCCATCGTCGTTCAGCTCTAATTCAGCTAGCCCAGTAGCATTTGTAGTGACAGGCGGAACCTCCGAACTTCCCGTTAGATTGGCGTCATAATCTTGTTGCTGCTGCTGCTGCTGTGCAGCTGGTGTTTGTTCTGTAGTTCCTGCAGTTTGATTCTGCGCATTGGTGGCTGGAATGCCGAGAATTCCTACAGTTCCAGTTAATATGGTTGCTACCAGAAGTGTAGATAGTAACAAACCACGCAAACTAGTTCTTAACATATCCTGTAGAATAAATTGGTGGGTATATAAGAATGTTGTAGAATATGCCACTGGCAGTCAGTCTCTAGACACGTAAATGACATATGTATGTCATGCCATACCTTTTTGAAATTAGCGAACGAGGACTACAGTTCGAAGGCTTGAATTGTTTGGATCTATAATTGATTGAATCTGTTATCCAAAACATTCCTGTTTTTCGCATTACGGTTGCGTTCGGATCTGATCATCTTTCTTTTTCTTGCGGCTTGGTTTCGAATGCTTTGATTATCTACATCTTTCTCCATTAGTTTCTTAAATTCTTTTAACAATTTATCTTTCTTCCTTGCATTAATTGCAACACACCTAACCATAGTTTACGATTATTTGACTCAATTGAAACAAATGTATCAATCAATCAATAAAATACAAAAAAAGCTTTTCCTCAGCATATGTAGGACAGACCGATGATACATTAAATACTCAGGATCATTAGTTACAGATTTTTCGGGCTTGTTCAAGAGCTTTACTGATATCCTCTTTTTTCATTCCAATGTGTCTAGCAACTGTTTCTCTGAATAGCGCTTCAGTCTTATCGGAAATGACTACATTCATCTTAGTCACAGTATATGAATAAGCACGTTCAAGGTTAAAAAATATCTTCATTCTCATCCTGCCCTATAGAGCTTAACTGATCGTCCAACGATAGACTCAAGTTTTTGGATGGCTTCAGCAAATAATCTTCGCCTATAGCCTCTCATACTATAAATGCTAACCATTAGCCTTACAACACAATTTGCGGTTAGTTGGAGTAAAGATAATAAAAAATGAGCCAAGTAGTAATAATGATCGCTGAAATAGATCTCCGACACAATAGTTGAATCCTTATAGCGTAGCACGCATCTGATTTTGCTCATACTATACTAATGTGCGGGTTGAAACATATAAGATCATATATTCACAGGTGGCTTAAGCAGATCTGTCCAAAACCGACGCTTCTGCTGTGGAGGTTTCATTGTCAGCTCCTTCTGGCATTATATCTTCCCAACTACTCCAAAAAGCTCGGAAGAGTGTTACCCACCTTTTGAATAATCGATCTAAACTACTATTAGTATACCGATCCACCAAATGATAGATCCTAACCTCTCCTTAAGCAAAATATACACAGATCTCCAAAACTTGGATATAATTAGTCCAGAAATTCATGTGTTCATATAGTATTCCTGCAGCAAGTCTTAAAATCTGAATGCTTTAGAAACAGATTCCAAGTCCATTTGCCTTCAAAACTGAAGATCAAGAGGTTCTTGATATCTTTAGAGTTTATATCCAATGCTCCGTAGGAAACTCTTTCGTTCTCTGACATCCTGTTCTTTTTCTATCCCTTTTGGTTTGAATCCATCTACTACCCCTATCAAGGCTCTTCCCTGACCAGTCTCCATGATAAGGGCTTCTACCGGATTAGCAGTTGCACAATAGATGTTAGCAACTTCAGGTACGTCCTTTAACTTGGGTAAAATATTGATTGGAAAGGCATTACTCATGACTACAACTAGAAGATGTCCGCATCCAATCCCATTAGCGTACTGCGTCGCAAGCGACTCCAACTTACTATCATTGCCAGAGTGTCTTACAAGACAAAGCCCGCTAGCCTCGCAGAATCCTATTCCAAATTTAATATTAGGCACACAATTCACAAGGCATTCATGTACATCTTCTACAGTCTTAATAAAATGGCTTTGCGCCAAAATGATTTGAATGTCAGGCGGTAGATCGATCTTATGGGATTTAACCTCCATAAAAGAACTAATTAGATTTAAGGCTATAAATTTGGTCCTATCTTTTATTTTCTTATCTCCTTCTCCTTCTCCTTTTCCTTGTCAATTGCGACCAATACCGGGCGCAATGATTAGCTAGCAACAGGATTCAATTCAAGCCAATCATAATCAAGCTATGATAGTCCTGACATTGACCTAGAACACACCTCATGCATTAGGGTTACGTAAGTACTGCTAAATCTACATGAGTATCATTTGCCTTTATTTTTTTCCCTGGGACGGGATATATTTAGAACTAGGAGATCTGTTACCGGTGGCTGAAACGGCGTTGAGTCTGTTTACTTGCATAATACTGGTCTTTACACTTAAAACAACTTTCACATAAAAAACAGCACTAGCAAAAACACTCATCGCAATAAGCGGTCCTAGCAAATATTCATATCCTATATTAAATAATGGGGTAAAGAAAGTCTGTTCTTCTGGGAAGGATAATACTGTATTATTCGTAACCGCTCCTTGGTCTTGACCTCCAGCTGAGAGAGAGGCGGAAGGTGATGAAGCTGGTGAAGGGCTCTGCAAAAGGTTTACGGTTGGCGTAATATATCCGATTGCGTTTCCACGTTGTGCCGCAAACCAGATTTTCCCTTCGTTGTCAGTTGTTAAATACTGCACAAATGGAGTCGCTGATGGTAGTGTCACTTCTTTGCTTTTACCACTCATAGGATCGATTACTGTTAACCTATTGGTTACGTGTTCGGCTACCCATAGGTTCCGGTCATTGTCTAACGCCATACCAAATGGCAACGAATCCTCAGCCATAGGCGGAAAGTCAGTGAACGTTCTAAATAATGGATTGAATAGTGAAACTATGTGCCCATCATGCTCGGTGATATAGATGTTTCTTGTATATGGATCTATCAATAATGCAGTGGGGCTGATCAAGGTGTCATTTTCTGTCTCAGCTGCCCCGGTCCCAGCGCGAATACCGCTGCCGTTACCAGATACTGTGGGAGAAAATTCATTAACAGTAAAGTTGACAGAAGGGTCAATATGGGCAATTTTTCCTACGCCTTCCGCAACCCAGACTTGTCCATTAGTTGAGTCAATGGCAATTCCTAGTGGATTAGAATTAGAAGTCGGCAACGGTACTGAATTTGTAAAGTTTTCCAGGGCGGTGTCGAATATTAATACTTCGCCAGTAGATGGAGAGGTTACCCACACGGTCTCAGGGCTATCGCCAAATTGTTCTGCAACGTCTTCTCCTCCTATTACGTTACCACTAGTGGTTTCATTGAGGCCTGGCTCACCTGCAGAAATGGAGGTGGAGGCATCGCCCAGACTGTTATTATTAGGATTAACGAATGGAAATTCAGCGCTCCGAAACGCAACGGAAGAGGGAACTATACGATCGTTGGGAAAGCTATATAATTTGCTACTATTCGCTTGTGGATCATAGACCCCTAAAACCTTTGAAATTGGATCTATAAACCAGATTCTATCATTTGACTGATCCAAGGCCATGGTAGTAATTATATTTGTACCGTTGATCTTGTGCTCGTGGTATTGATTATTGGCATTATTGTATTCCAGGATTCTGCCAGAAGCCAGAGCAGTGTCCCCTACCCAGATCGAGTTCCGAGAAGAGTCATAAACTGGATAGAGAGGCTGGCTCCTATTATCAGGCATAGCGACCTGGGTAACTCTATAATCAATTTGATCTAGGTCAGGCTTGACAAAAAGGTTAAATGCTGCAACAAGGTTTAGTGAGTTTGCTTCATTCCTAACGCCTTCTATTAATAAGTCCCACGGCCCAGCAAGGCCAAATGAGGCATTAGCCGTAAAGAGTCCTCCAGACACTTTATTTGTCTGAATATCAATCGGCCCTATATTTTCGTCAGTTTGGGTTAACTTCAAATCGACTGTTCGCATGTCAATTGGATTGCCAGAGGGATCCAGAAATTCAATCTCAAAATTGTTGTTTCCTACACTGAAGGGTTCGATAGTAAGCTTAATCCTAGCTGTCGCATTGTCGAGGTATTGTGTAGCTGAATATCCAGCACCTCCCGTGCTTCCTTGAGCTGCAATCCCATTGGTGGCCCCAGAAGTCGTGATTAGCAGGTTTTCGATATCTGTTTGTGAGGCGACTTCCTCGGCCTGTTGGAGCTGGGCTTGGAACTCACTTGCTGGCAGACCGGTGTTTGTAAGCACGGCCACCGCAACCAGGAGCAATATTCCAAGAATAGCTTCGGTTCTAATACTCCTACTGAAACTAGAAATTGTCTTCTGCCATGTTACAGCAACATTTCTTTCCGATCGATGTTTGGTACAGTCAAATCCCTTCGTGTTTTTGCCCGGACTACCATGTATGTCATCATGGTAATCGATAGAATCATTGTAGTCGGGTTGCCCAAACTTCTTTTTGTTGTCGTGGTAATCATAACCTCGCTCTATTTGATCTCTTGTGTTTTTGTTCTTCCCTCCTGTAATATTCTCTCGTATGGTATGCATCAACCGGACTAGCCTATTCGGTAGTCTTGTGCCCTCTCTGTCGTTTGTATGCAAGTTTGTGGATATAGAAGTGGACGATGTTTGCAATCTCTTGGAATCCTTTGAACTTGAAATTACAACCTGTTGCTCTTTTCCTTTCATCTGTGAGGTTTGCAATACGTTAAGAGCTCTCCTGTGAATTATTCGCTGATTATATCCGCCAATTGCTATCATAATCGCCGCTAAGATCAATTTAGCAAGCAGTGCTTTTCCATACAAAGAAGCAAGTGTTAAATTTAGATCATCTTCTAGCAAGTAAAGCAAGAATGGACCTGTTATTACGATTATTCCTAGGACTACTATTGGTAACGTAGAGAAGCGAGGAATCATTATACTTAAAATGCTACACTTAATTCGTTCTTCTAGCTTGAGATCATTCTTTAACATAGGAACGGCAGCCAGCGCAAGATAGATCACGCCTCCAATCCAAATGGAAGCTGCCAGATTATGAACAAAATCTATTGTTATCGGTATTTGGTTTCCCGACGTGATAGCTGCCCCATGTCCCATTAGAGAAGTAGTCAGAAGTGTAAGGACGCCTACCATCAAGATTGACAATAACAATTTAGTGGAGACAATAGCCGAATTGGGTATTGGATTAGTAACGTATCCCGCAGAAGTAGCTTTAGTCTCCGAAATTCTTGATGATCTCTTTTTTTTTGCCTTTACGTAAACTATTAAAGTCAATGCTAATAACAAAAAGGAAATAGCAGTTCTCACAAACCAGATATTACCAAATTTGGTGGTCATTGCATCGACCATTCCTATGTTTAGGGAGTACGCCAAAGCATAAATCATCCCAAAGTCCGCGACCAGTACTATAGAAGCGCCGACCAACATAATCTTTACCAACCGTTGGTCAATGCTTTCTCTAAATTGGGTTGCTTCGTCGAACACTAATCCGAGCAAAGTTCTATTTTGCTTTTTCTTCCCATGTCCTAGCTCCTCCTTTCTAACACTATTATTAAACATAGTTAGCCTATTGAACGGCTTCCACAACCAGAGTGAGGCAAACGCTGCACCTACAACAACGACCTGACCCACCAAGGCGGGAAATCTGGCTATTGCATCTGGCAAAGATAATTGATCAAAGGATGGACCCGCTGCTGAATCTAGGTCTGTTTGGCCGGACGTGGATGAAGACACAGAGGTTCCTTCCCCGATACCAAAGACGAACGCATCGTCCGTTACATGTCCATCTATTTGGGAGAGCATCTTGGTGGAAACAGTATAAACACCATTTTCAAGCCCTTCATCGGGTAAGGTTACAACTAGGGTACTCTGGTCCCCCTCGAAGTGTTGCGTATCTTTATTGTCAATTTGGTTACCGTTTGGCCCTATGACCTTGACTTCACTGTATCTCTCATCAACAGGTTCGCTAAGAAAAACTTCAACCCTAGCTGGGGGCTCTTCCAAGTTTCCCGATCGGGGTGGTTCGCTATCCAAAACGAAGGCGTGACCTAGGACAATGCCTGCTGAAGGAAGTATAACTAGCGAAGCTATCAGAAAAAATAAAGAAAAAACGGCGAATAGTAAACAAGAACTAGTAGCCTGTGGAGAACAGGTAAATGATCTAAACTGGATCATATGAATATGTCTAAACTTAGGACAAAATGGAATTTATAGTATTGTAGAATGGTTGTCCACCTTCCAAAAACCTCTTTAATGGTCCTCGCATACATTTGTGGTCCGTGCTTCTTTCTGGGGGCAACTTTATCGTTCTTAAAGCTTCGTTCTATTCCAGTACGATTTAGAATTGGAATATAACGATAAGCATTGATGTATGCACAGCACCACAGGCTGTGGGAAAGAAATCGGACATATAAGTTATCCTTGACCAATCTCTGGAGCTTTGGCAATGCTTCAGAGAGTGGCTGTTGCAATTGTGTGGTCGCCAGGCTTGTTATCAATCCAATATTCTCCAGGACAGTGATCACACTGGGATAAGTGAAATTGTACTCACTTAAAACACTAAACCCATTTTTCTCAAATTCCTCTCTGAAATACTGATGACAGCCTGGATGTACATTTCCATCATTGTCCGAGACGCCGCTATATCTTTAGATCTAATTTTTTGGAATTGAATATTAAGAATGAATAGGTTATCAGCTACCAATATGCCTTGAATCGATAATTGGGTGAAAATGGGATTTAATGGTTTTGGTACAACATTAGAACAAACTGCAGATTTCAATTTGCAGTAAATTAGGATCCCCATACTGAAGAAACTGGATCCAAAGCGTTAACCCGTCGTGTTCCTTTTTCCTTTCTTGATCCTAGCCTTTTTCCTCTTCCATTGCAATTCATAAATCAAGATGGCCCCGATTATTGCAGCGCAGACCGGGGTAACAAAGTAGATCATTATCATTTTGAAATATTCTGATGTCTGGTCTCCCACATTTAGGTCAAATGAAGCGGTTAAAGGCTGAGTTTGAAATTTCGGGTCTCCGATAATTCTTGTTTCCAGAGTGATCAGGTACTCAGAGTTATTGCTGAATCTGTAAGGAAAAGTTATGTCACTATACATGTACTGCCTGTATGGGATCTGTGCTATAGTCTCGTTTGTTTTCTTATCCTGAATTATTAGGGCGGAGAATATGTTGTGTATATTTAAATTCTCTTCATCAAGTATACTAAAGTTTAGAGTTGTATTATCTCCAGCCATCGGGGCAAAAGGAAACGGTTGAAATACAACTTGATATCCATCACGGGTTATATTTTCGCCAAAGAAGTGCGCGTAGGCGAAAAATGAATCTCCTTCTTGATATGGGCTTGTGGAATGGATAATGCATAACACTAAAACAATCCCAAACATAGTAATAGCTTTGGGCAGAAACGACTCAGTAAGTATAGGCATGCTATCTGAATACGACAGTTCCTCTTTATTTTGGACTTATAACTTTTCAGGAAATTTTTTTGTAGCCAAGAGGAAATCATTAGGAAGGAGGGTGAATATATCCACACTTATGCCTAAATCTCTCTCTTGTCTTTGATTATAACGAGAGATTGACCTCAATCCCAACCTTCTTAAGAAAATTAAATATTTTTTTAATTTTACGATGCAGCCAAAATTTTTACATGATGCAAAAGAGTATTTGAAATCTTTCTGAAAAATAATTAGGATCGCATTTAAAAGTGACGATTACCTATATTAAGATACTTGAGTAATCAATTAGTCCAACAAAAGGAAGATGAAAAGGAGGACCTGATACCGTCCATCCCGGTATGTGCTGCGAATCTTTCTACACCCGTTGTTGACAGAGCGTATTACATAAACGAAATTCAATATAGAATAGGCGGAAGAATCTATATAGAGAACGCTGACTAAGTTCGATGACTGTCGGTCCCTATACTTTATTTTTTAGGATTTTCCGGGTCCCAGTGTAAGAGCACTATTCTAGTAGGAGATGGGCGCCATGGTGGATATGGAAAATCTAACTAATGAGTAGCCGACGGAGAAGGATGTTGAGGTTCATTAACTGCGTCCAAGATCTGCGACATCTCCAAGGAAAACTTTTCCAGAAAAGATACCGCATCTAGGTCAAGATTTAACCTGTACATGTTGACTTTACCAATTCTTCGGGTGTTGAAGATAAGCTGCCTTTCTTCAAGGTCAGGTATTTCTCGAAAAATTGTTCTGAAGGATAACCCTGTTTTTTTCGCTATCTCATTTGCAGAATAGTCAAATTCTTTATGATCTATAAAGAAATCCAGAATTTGTGCTACGGCCCTTGAACTAAATATCTTAGATAATACACCAAATTCGGTATTGGCTTCAGCTATAAGTTGCTCCATGGCTTCTATAATATCGCTAATATGTTGTCATATTTGTCTGTTTCGACGCCAAGACTATAAAAAAACAATGTCAAGAATTACCAGATTAGCGACAACTTTGTCAATAGGTATATATTTCTATATGCGCCAAGTTTGGTCGACGCATGAAGCCCGAGGAAATAGCAGTGCTTAGAATCTTGTACAAGTATAAGACGCCTCAAAAATTGTCCACTTTAGTAGGAGGCTTTCCTGACGAATCTAGTTATCTCATAAAGGATGCGATTTCTACACTTCAGTCTCTCTCATTGATATCTCTGATCGATTGTACTTCTGAATTATACGTCACTTTAAACCGAGACATGAAGAAGGCGGTGTTAAAGTTGATCGAAGGCGATCATCAGAAATACGGTTCAAGGAAATTATTAGATAATCGTGCCGAACAAGAATCTATGAGCTCAGAGGGGTTCACCATACAAGACAGCTTCCGACCAAAATCAGGTTTGATCAAGCGTGACGATAGAGAATTATTGCTTAGAATACCTAGGCGGGCAGTCAAGACAAGTGCAACTTTATTCTTATTATCAATCGTTTTTCTTGGAACCATTGCAATTTTGAATTCACAGACCACCGCCACAGGTAATGGCAGTTTTTATGATGGAATCAACGATGCACAGGTCGTTCTCAGTAGCCTTCCAGGCACTTCTACTCGGGAGGGAAATTTCAATGCGGCAACGCACGTATATACCGTTGTCTCGAATTCTGATGCTCCCTCTTATTATATTATACCTGCAGAAAAGACAATACTCGTTCTCCGGCAGGTTTCCCAAATTCCATCAAATTCAAACTTTTCCTCCTCGGTTTTTCCCAATGACCTTGAGAAAGTAATCGCATCCACTTAGGCATCCAAAGTTTCTTATCGTATCTTGACATTAATATTATGAGGAGTTGACCATGATGTCAAGACATAAATAATTGTATGTCAAAATAATCTATATGAAATTACATATTTTGATTGCTGTGTCGTTTCTCGTAATCGGTGCTTACTTGATGGGGAACCTATTGCCTTCGGATCCAGTAGTCACCAGCGATAAAGTTTCTACGCTTCCAACGGACAAGATAACAGAGTCAAAAATACCGACTTCGTCAGCACCATCATCATCCTCACCTTCGCAAAGTCCCTTAATAGTTAAAGCTCAACAGGAGTCTAGCAGCAGCAGTAATAGTGCCATAAACAATAGCGATCTTTCATCACCTTCTTCTTCGGAAATATCATTACCTGAAATCTTCAAGAAAACCGAAAATGCTGTAGTGCAAATAACAAGCACGAGGCCTGGATCGGATCAGACAGTAGTGCTAAATGGAAGAGAGATTCCTCAAAACAACATTGCGCTAGGTTCAGGATTTGTTTATGATCAAGAAGGCCGAATCATAACTAATCATCACGTTGCTTCCGAGGTTGATGAAGTAGATGTTAAATTTGTTGATGGTGATACTTATACAGCTAAGGTAATCGGAAAAGATCCTTATTCGGATATCGGTGTTTTGCAAATTACAGATAGAGCATTCTTTGACAAGAAAGTGGCACCTCTAACGATTGCAAATTCATCTGAGATAGAAGTAGGAGAGCAGATTATAGCCATTGGAAATCCATTCGGACTGAGTGGTACTTTGACTACTGGTGTAGTAAGTCAGATTGGCAGATTGTTACCAAATGATATTACTGGTTATTCTATTGCCAATACAATTCAGACTGACGCAGCAATAAATCCAGGCAATTCTGGTGGACCACTGCTCAATATGGAAGGTAAGGTGGTAGGGATGAACACAGCAATCTACTCAAATACGGGGGTCTATTCTGGAGTAGGTTTTGCAGTCCCTTCAAATATGCTACTGAAGGAAATACCTGTTCTAATAGAAAAAGGGAGCTATGTTCACCCTTGGCTTGGGTTTACAGCCACTGATGTATCACCAGATATTGCAGAGAGCCTTAATCTTCCAAGGAATTTTAAGGGGGCTGCAGTAGTATCCGTTGTAGAGAATAGCCCAGCGGATAAGGCTGGCATACGAGGTCAAGTAGTAAGAGAAAATTTAGTACGGAATGAGGAAGTTAGGACTGGAGATATTGTTACTAAAATAGATAACCAGCTTGTAAAATCAATGGATGATGTGATATCATATCTTGATGAGAGTAAGAAAATTGGAGATAAGGTATCCTTAACTATAAACAGGGAAGGCAAGAGTATGGAGGTGCCGGTTACTCTTGAGGAAAGGCCTTCAGGTTCACCTCGGTTATTGGCTGCGTCATCATCACAACCACAGGATAGAGGAGAAGAGGAGAAGGAATCTGATCCCAATCCACCTTTGTTCAAATTCCCAGAAATTCCTGGATTCCCGGAATTACCAAAGCTTTTTCCATGATAGAAAATAAAGCCGGATGCCGGCTTCAAGCCAGCTCATTGGAAGACTTGCGCTTACAAGATGTGATCTTGCAGGGAGACTGGTTGTAGGTTTAGTCAACGAAATATCTAACCCGAAATTCCCCAAGTCCACTCAGGAGATGCTTTTGCATGATCTAGTGCAAATGCTAATAGATTTAAGTCTGGTTTCACCTCTACAGAACTCGTACAATAAACAATTGCTTCTCTCTAAGCTCGTTGATATTTTTGAAAAGATGGAGGAGACCAGGAGCAGGCTACTGCTTACCGATCATCTTGTTTCACTGTTGAAACAAACTGAATGTAGAATAATTGATAAGGTTATTTATCTAATTCAAGGAAGGCTTGGGCCCCCCTATGAAGGGCTAGAGCTGGGACTGGCAGAAAAAATGGCAATTCGTGCCCTCGCTCTATCATCGGGCAAGAATGTTACAGAAATACTAGCAATCTATCGGCAAAAGGGAGACTTGGGCGACACAGCTTCAGAGGTGATGAAAACTAAAAATCAAAACACCTTGATCCCTCAAGATATGACTGTCGACAGGGTATTCACTACTTTGCTGAAGATAGCAAAGACTACTGGCTCCGGTTCCCAAGAAACCAAACTAAGACTTGTCAGCAGCCTTCTTAATGAAACCACCCCACGAGAGGCAAGATACATTATGAAATTTCTTATGGGAACATTGAGACTAGGAATCGCTGACTTTACCGTTTTAGATTCTTTATCAATAGCCTTTACTAATGAGAAGTCAAACCGTTCCGTATTGGAGAATGCCTATAACGTTTCAGGGGACCTTGGTCTGGTCGCAAGAGAACTATGCTCAAATGGAGTCGAAGCGGTTCGCTCAATACAGATAACTCTTTTTAAGCCGATCAGGCCAATGCTTGCTGAAAGGGCATCGTCGATTGAAGAGGGGCTAGATAGAATGGACGGGATCGCTTCCGCCGAATACAAACTTGATGGGGAAAGAGTTCAGATACATAAATGTGAAGAAAGAGTTGAGCTTTTTTCGCGGCGGCTTGAAAATATCACGAACCACTACCCGGATATAGTGCAAGCCATCAGAAAAATGGATAATTTAAGGAGAGTGATACTAGAGGGAGAGATCATTGCCATCGATCCTAGCACTTCTGAGCTTCTTCCCTTTCAAGAGCTTATGCATAGAAGGAGAAAGTATGGGGTGGAGGAAGCTATGCAAAATTACCCTGTGATAGTCAGTGTTTTTGATGTCTTATTTAGTGATTCTAAATCAGTAACCAGCTCTCCTTACGAAGAACGACAACTGATACTAGGGCGGCTCTTCCAGATCGGGCATGCGAACCGTGGAGGCGATGCAAGCATCGGTGAAGATAGTTCTAATTTAAAGGGAATAAGAGCAGGTAAGGGAAGGAAGAATAGGAAAAATTTAGTTACTGCAGAGGAATGGATAGCAACTGAAAACCCACAACAAAAACAACAAAAAAAGAATGTTGCGAAAGTATTGACAGAAAAAAGTGGGACCAAAGTTCAAAAAGAGAAAACTTTGCCGAGCAATTATAAACTGTCAGTGGACTATAATGAGTTAAAAGGCAGCGCACAACAAAGTTCGAAGGATATCAGTTCAAACAAAATACAACTAATAACTCAATTTCTGTCAAGCGATAAGAAAGAGATTCAGAGATTTATGGATTCGGCCATTGAGGCGGGATGTGAGGGTATCATGCTTAAAAACCCAAAGAGTGTATACAGAGCTGGAAGCCGAGAATATCTTTGGATTAAAGTAAAGCGCGAGTATAGGAGCGAGCTGGCCGACACCCTCGACCTAGTGATAGTGGGCGCCTTGCACGGAAGGGGGAGAAGGGTAGGAAAGTACGGTGCCCTTTTGCTTGCAGCATATGATGAAAAAGAGGATCTTTTCAGAAGCGTAAGCAAGGTTGGAACTGGATTTACGGATCAGCATCTTGAAAGTTTCTATAATAGCCTTGAAAGTTTGCGAATCGGACATAGGTCTCCTAGAGTTGACACAAGGATGGAGCAAATGGATGTGTGGTTTGAACCGAAGATTGTTATCGAGGTAATCGCATCAGAAATAACACTAAGTCCAGCTCACACGGCTGGCCTCAATTCGGTTAGGGAGGGATATGGTCTTGCGTTGCGATTTCCTAAATTTACTGGAAAAATTAGAGATGACAAGAGTCCGGAAGATGCGACGTCAGTTCAAGAATTAACTGAAATGTTTAAGCAGCAACTTAAGATTCAGACAAAGAAGAAGTAAAACATTTTCATATTCTGTTAACTATGATCCGAAAATAATCCTATCGGTAGTATAGTGATGATAGAGGAGGCAGTAGATGTATTATCAAGCAGTATTACATACAATAATATTACTATGTGTTGGACCTGTTACTACTACTGGTAGAAAGAATGATATAGATTGTGATATGTGTATCTTGTTGAAAACGTCTTTGGCATTTACGCCACAGATTGTGACGACCGTAAAATGAAATTCTCAGTCCAAAATGTACACAAATCTTATTGAAATATTCCTTTGCGGAGAATTTAATATCCCTCGGGAAAAGGTGGGATTCATTGAACAATAAATGGAACTGGCCGTTCTTTCGCATTAGCTCGT
>OCZV010000408.1_pt1 | contig 15760 bp, 15 predicted proteins | sample 1539051 | NCBI WGS metagenome assembly OCZV01 (sample SAMEA3113581, study PRJEB22503) | soil metagenome
TTTGTAATAAGTACTCTCTCTGGACATCTGGGAGGAGCCAACTCATTGACCAAATCAATTGCAGATATACTGAATTCAACTCCTGTCATCACCACAGCTGCCGATGTCAATGAAACGATAGCAGTAGATCTTTTAGGTTCCGAATTTAAATGGCGTATTGAAAATTTTGAAAACGTTACTAAGATTAGTGCTTTTATGGTTAATGAAGAAAAAATAGGTGTCTATCAGGATACAGGTGAAACAAAATGGTGGAACAAAGAATTACCAAAAAATGTATCAATAGTAAAGGATATTGATGAATTAAGATCAGATGATTTCAAAGCCGGTTTAATAATTTCTGACAAGATCATTACAGATCCACTCCTTGTCAATAAATCCGTAATTTATAGGCCAAAGACTCTTGTAGTGGGGTTAGGTTTTCACTGGGATACAACTCAGAAGGAAATAGAGGATGGGATATTGAAAGTCTTAATGGAAAATAGATTGTCTTTTCTTAGCATTAGAAATCTCTCAACCATAAATAGAGGTAAATCTCCTGCTTCATTAGGATCTTTTTCAGACAAGTATGGAATCCCTTTAGAGTTTTTTGACAAAGAAAAGTTAGACAAGATTATGGTTCCAAATCCTTCAGACGTGGTAAAAAAATACGAAGGAACATCAAGTGTATCGGAAGCCTCGTCAATACTTAGCTCAGGTGGTGAACTAATAGTGACAAAGCAAAAGTTCCCTCCTAACCTCACAGTCGCAGTGTCTAGGATAAATTACAAGGTAGATATCTAATATGAACAAGGCTTTGTTACTGATCGATAGAGGCAGCAGGGAACCAGAGGCAAAAGAGGAGCTTGCCCAATTATGTACTATGATCAGGGATGAAAGTGAATATGCCTATGTAGATCATTGCTTTCTTGAAGTTGTACCGCCATACATCGAAGAAGGGATTAACAAGTGCATTTCCAACAATGTAGATTCTATCACCGTAATGCCCTATTTCTTATATCCTGGGATGAAGTTAAAAGATTCTGTAAAAAAAACTGCGAGAATCTGTTATGACAGAAAGATAAAGGTAGTAATTACAAAACCCTTGAGCTACCATACTACACTTGAATCGCTCATTAGAGATAGAATTCGTACTGTAAGAGAAAAAAATAATGTTTTATTACCAAATGATAAGTGCGACATACTTGTAATAGGTCATGGAAGCAGTGACAGGAGTGCTAGAACTGCATTTGTACATACGGTTAACAGTCTAAAGCCAGATTTCAGAAGTGTTACATTTTGTTTTCTTGAATTAGATGAACCACGTATAGCCAACGGAATAGATAAGATTATTTCCAACAAACCGAGTACAGTGATAATCGTTCCCTATTTCCTACACAAGGGAGCGCATATAAAAAATGACGTTGTAAAAGATATCAATTCTTCATTGGAAAACTATAATCTAGAGAATATCAAGGTTCATATTACAGAGCATTTTGGAGTAGACCCCAAGCTAGTGAACTTAGTGCTAGAAAGGGCAAAAGAGGCGGAAGGAAAAGTTGATTGAAAGTAGTGATAAAACCGAGAGAGCAGTAAGGGCAAAGTCCAGGGATATGTCTGAATCTTCACTTGGTATAGAAGAAAACAGTATGAAAATCATTGAATCTGAGATAGGGACTCATGGTTACAGTGAACTACAATGGAATGTTGTTAGACGTGTGATCCATGCGACAGCTGATTTTGATTTTGCAAAACCTGATAAGAACGGAATTATCTTTTCAGCTAGCGCCATCGAAAATGCTTTCGAAGCGTTTAGGAAGAAGCGACACATAGTTGTTGATGTTGACATGGTACAGTCAGGCATAAACAATAAATCTGTAGCAAAAATTGGGAATAGTCTTGTATGCAATATATCGAATAAGGCGGTAATCGACATATCTAAAAATGAAAATAAGACTCGATCCACAGTGACAATGAGATACTCATCTAAAGAAATCGATGGTGGTATTGTTGTGATAGGAAATGCTCCAACAGCATTGTATGAGGTAATCAAGATGATAAATGAAAATGCAGTAAAACCAGCACTTGTAATTGGAATACCTGTAGGATTTGTTTCAGCAGCAGAATCAAAATCTGAACTTTCAACGACGAACGTGGAGTTTATTACAAATATTGGAAGAAAGGGTGGAAGCCCTGCAGCGTCATCAATAATCAACGCCTTAATGCTCCTGTATATTAGTAACTTGAATTGATGATGGGTATGGACACGAGAGCAGCGCATACTGCAGAGCATGCCTTTATAGGATCGCTGCAAAAAATATTAAAAAGGACATTAAGCGTGAGAAAAGTAGAACATAAGGATCCATACAATATTGCGTTCATAAGAAAATCAGAAGTAGAACTGGATTTTGAAAAGATAACTTCTGCTGAGAAGGAAGTTAATCAACTAATCTTGGAAGGCAGAAAAATATCACGTCACTCATTTTCCTCACTACAAGTAGCCAAGAAGGTATTCCCAGCTCTGAGAGCTAATGATACAAGATTGGAGAATACAGATACCATCACAGTAGTTGAAATAGAAAACCACGATCTTTCTGCATGCTCAATGGAACATGTTAATAATTTATCTGAATGTATATTTTTCTTGGTAACTAATATGTCATTGAACGGATCTGATTATGAGATCAGGTTTATAGTTGGCAAAAATGCGATGGACGAGGCAGTTAGAATAACAGAAAAGATTAATAATATTTGTATTCAAACCGGAGCAAATTATAATACAGTAGAGGCCACTATAAAGAAGCTATACAATGAAAGAGAACAATATCACAATCGTTTAAAAAAATTGACAAATAAGTTACTGGGTGATATACCGGTTCGGACTATTGACAATCAGAACATAAATCTAATTACAACAATCCTGCATGATATGGATTGGCGAACCATTCAAAATTTTGCAGGAGAACAAATACTTAAATCAGGAACAATTGTTGTTCTTGTCAATACAGTTGACAATGACATGGCATCTCTTATTTTTGCAAGGAGTGATGATATTAATTTAGATTGTGCTAAAATCTTTGAAGAACTGAGAAAAGATGAGAATATGGGGAGCGGTGGGGGAAAACCTAATTTCATAAACGCAAGAATAATCGGATCAAAATCAGACAAAGTCGTAGAAGAATTAGTTAATAGATCATTGAAGTTCATATCTTCATAAATCATTATGAAATGCATCTCGATTTCTTAAAGCACAGTAAATCATTGAATCAGTAAGCACAGATCAAATACAGGAAATCACCACTACAATATGTTATTCTACTCAACTGCTCTCGCAATGTAAATTATTCTTACCAGTTTCAACACTGCTTTTTCGAAACTCTAATTCTCAAAATAATTCAATAACGAATCCTGTCCTGAGATATCCTTTAGATCAGATACTACAATACCAATCCTCCTAATGTTGTCAAGAGAGATGGAATTATTACTAATGATTTCATTTATGATTGATAATGAATTCTTATGCAATTCATCAAGGGATGCTGAATATAGTTTTAGGCTTTTAGAAAATGAAACATGTTGAAGGTTTTCTAAAATTAATATTATGGTGAGAACTCTGAAGGCCTGTCGTTTATTTTCTAAATTTTCTAATACAGAAGTACAAAGATTTTCCACTGTCAATTTTATCTGTTCCAAAGATGTTGTATCCTTTTTTAGGGTAACTATTTTGCCAATTTGCTTTGAAGTTCCACGAACTTTTATCTGTGAATAATCAATTGCATTTGACGCATTCACCAGAAAAGTTGCATTCTTATAACCTAGAGCATCTCTTAATTCAAAAATACCTTTTTTTGATATATCAGATACCGATTTTATCCCTAATGATTCCAGTTTCTTGGATGTTTTTGGACCAACTCCAGGGATATCGCCAATCTTAAAATTTGAGATAAATTGTCTGGCATCTTCTATACGTACAACTGTTATTCCATTGGGCTTATTAATGCCTGATGCTATTTTTGCAATTAGTTTATTGGGTCCCACCCCAATTGAACATGTCAATTTAATCTGGTTCTTGATATTTTTTTGTAAAGATACAGCAAAAATTTTTGCATCATCAAAATCTGAATTCGTTATCTTTGTAAAGTCCATATAACATTCATCTACACTGACTTGCTCAAACAGTTCCCCGTAATTTTGAATTATCCTCATAGCTTTTGTGGATATTTCATGGTAATAGGGCATGTCAGTAGGAAGAAAGATTGAATGAACATCTTTTAATTTTGACTTTGCCAATCTAATGGGCATTGCCGCCCTGACACCATATTTTCGTGCCTCATAATTGCATGTACTGACGACACCTGAATCTTCTTCCCGGCCTGAATATACGCAAACGACGCTTGGAATATTTCTTAATTCTGGCTTTCTTATTTCTTCACATTGTGCATAGAAATAGTCAAAATCAATATGAAATATTATTCTCTTTTCTATCTCACTTAAGGAAATATTCTCATTCAATAGTACTTGATAAATTGATTCTTGGAAGAATAAAAAATTATTCCAAGCATCATAAATTTTATGAAAACTTCAAGTAAATATTTCAATGGCAGCCAATTGATTTATACATATTATGGTATTTTCTTATAGTCAATGAAGTTATTTTCCTGTTGTTGATTTCAGTAATTTTTTCGACATTCCGTATATATAAAAGATTAACAATAAGTTTTGAATCAAGTCTTGATACAATCGTTAAACCGGAATAAGAAACACGTTTTACTCTCGTCAATTTTGATCATGATGCTCATTACTTCTCTTGAAAGCTCTATACTGTTAACCGCTACCGCAGAGTCCGATGAAAAAAGCGAAAAATCAGCAGATACCAAAAAAGCAGATGTTGAGAGTAATACAGATGCTGATAGTAATACAGATGTTGAGAGTAATACAGATGCTGATAGTAATACAGATGTTGAGAGTATTAAGATGGAGATTAATGTTCCAGTTGCCAAAATGGTCTATCAAAACAAGTCCTATGAAATGTCCCCATTCGTAGTTATGGAAAATGAAAACTTGGAAAGAATTAATTTTCCGCATTTACCAGATGATTTTGAACCTGAAGTCACGATATCGTCAGAAGATTCCATTTCATTTAGTTTTATAACAAAACCTCGCGAAATTAATGCGTTCTATGTTGATTACGACGCAGATACAACAGAGATGACTCCGCTTCACAGAGTTGGAAAAACTCAATTTAGTTTTGCAGATGTATATGGTCCAAATACTTTAGAACTCAGAGTAATATATCCTGACGGAAAATATGTTACTTATACTTGCTTGGTAGAAGTTGAAAAGCCCGAAGTAAAAGAAGTAGCCTTGGATTCAAGTAATATTAGTACCATGAGTACTGATGATAATATCAATATTATGAGTACTGATGACAATAATATTAAGAGTACAGATATGCTAAATAGTAACAATAATGATGATAATTCATTTCAAAGTTTTGAATCAGACGATCCTGATTCATCTAGTTTTGGACAAGTATCTCCAACAGAGGAACATGTAGTAACTCAGTATGATAATTTAGTGGATACAACAAATGGACTTCAACAGAAAGAATTAGATTTCTTTAATAGCGAGCATCAATCGACTAACACATGTGAATATAATGAAATTCCCATAATGGATGTACAAACTGATACCAACAATGTTAACAATACCAACAATACCAACGGGAATTCCACCGAATCACATAAACCAAGGTGGACCGCATTGGACTTAGGACAGGAACAAAACATATGCGGGCTTAAAGTCAGCTTTGCTAACGTAGACAATGAGATAAAATTCTTTACGCTTGAATTCTCTAATGATGGAGAAAATTATACCCCGGCCGAATATTACTCATCAACTGGGACTAACTCACCTTCAGAAATTTATGACCTAAAAGACGGTCCAATCAAGGCTCGGTTCATCAAAATAAGTGAGTTGGATATAACTGAATCAATTCAATGGATATCAGATCTCATAGTACTGGGAAACACAGACCTATAAAGACGCTCGAAATGAGAATCAAATTAATCATTGATGAAAATGCAACATACCTTCCATAATTTCGCATAGAATTTATTTTATCAAATAGATGGTATAAGCGTGGAATACCCTGTTATTGTTGAAAAAGATGGCATAAAGATCAAACCTGAAGATATGATTGTTGATAAAATGTATTATTGCATTTACGATAACAAAGTCTATATTTTTTATAAAGATGGAGAAAATCTTACACATTGTTATGAAGTAGATAATGCTAAAGTAGTTCAAGAAATAGTAGACAATCCAGATAATTTAGAGGACATACTGCTAAAACATTCTAAAGAATGATATCGAAAATTTTTGTACTTATTTAGTTACCCAAAAAGAAATTGCAAAAAATCTTACAAACAACTTACCGGTGGGATTATGGAGTTGAAACAAATAATCCCACCAGCATTTGTCTCAAATTGTTTTAGGAAGTAAATGTACTATTGAAACTAAATATAATAACTTGGCTTACCTTAGTTTACTCACTTTAAATATCATAATTGAATAAAAGATAAATTAAAAATTTTCAAGAATCTGTATAAGCTATTTGTATAAACTTTATTTAGGATTTCGTGTTCTGCATTTATACATGTCTTCTAGTGCTGAACCAAGGAGAGCTGGCAATGTAATTTTGATAGGAAAGAAACCTTTGATGACCTATGTTACAGCAACCTTGGTTCAATTAGCGAGTGAACCGACTGTCATTGTAAAGGCCAGAGGAAAAAGTATTGCGCGGGCAGTAGATGTGGCACAAATTATTGTTAAGCGCATGGACAATATGGGATACAAAATTGGACCCGTGAAAATAGGCTCACAAACACTTCAATCTGAAGATGGTAGGGAGCGAAATGTTTCAACCATAGAGGTTCAAATATCTAGATAAAATTCAGGTCGTTGATTATTTTTATTATAGCTTGACAATGGGATCAACCTAAAAATGTCACCAAAAGTACCTTCTCTTAATTATGACAAGTTTGGAATCGGATTCTCTTTTGTATTCAATTAGGTATTGATAATGAGAACATTTCATGAAAATGCCTTCGTCATTCACTCTTGAAAGCAACTAGAATATGTTTATTCGTCTGTCTTGAAGTAACAGGTAGTTCCTGTCAATAACCATTCCGACATATTTTACACTTGCCTTCTGAAACACTACTGCAATTTGGGAAATAATGCTTATGTTTCCATTGGGCAATCTGCCTTCCTTTTGTGCGATAGAAATTTCATCAGGATGAATGAACAGTGGCATGTTGGATACTTTTAGTTTTTTTTCCTCTCTCATGTGATTTAGCATTTTCATAACAAGTTCCAAATCATGATCCACATTGGGTAGTTCAATATTATCTCTAAATTTGATATTTTTAACAGTATCACCATCAGTGTTGCTTAGCCATGCAATTCTATAGATATTAGGTACTTTAGTCCAACTATCATTGAATTCTGTAATTTCGGAAACAAGATTTTGAACAACTGAAACTGATGTTTCTAAGTTTGACTTGATCTGTTTTTGGTGATTTAAAATCATGTGGATAATTTGCTCTTTGACATCTTCAATATTCTTTATCTCTGGATTTTTAGGAAATAGCAAATTAAAGACCTATTCAGTATTGACTAATCATGAATTCCTGCCTTCAAATCTCACAAGGTAAATGAGGTATCGACAAATATATTCAAGCCTTGGGCACTTTGAGGTCAAGAAAATTTCAAACCACTTGGACTCGTATAGCCTCTAAGGTCCTCACCGTTAACTACATCTTCTTCGGGTGGAACATATTCTATGACACCATGTCTTTCTGTTCCAGGATACTTCTTCTGAGTTGCTAGCGCTACAATGACAAATGCCACAAATGATACTACTGGTGGTATCATTGTATCAAGACCGGGAAGCACTATGGGCATAACAAAGAATAACAATCTAAGGCCAGTTCCTAAGACTAACGATGTGATCGCAGCTGGCAAATTTGCCTTTCTCCAAAACAGACCAAGTGTAAGAGGAGCCCAGGCACCTGCGAACACAATATCAAAGGCCAAAATGAGGTAGACACCAGGTTGAGGTAATAAATACCCAAGAATAAATGCTGCAGCCATCATCGGAATGGTGAAAATCCTTGTCGTTCTCAATAGCTTCCTGTCATCCATGCCTGGTCTCTTGAACCATTTTTTCAATATGTCTCGTTGTATAATGTTCCTTGACATGACACTTGATATAGCAAGCAAACCTCCATTAGCTGTTGACATCGATGCTCCCAAAACTCCCATCAATAATGCAATTCCTATTGCAAATGGTACGTGATTTATGGCCAAATTAGGATATGCTGTAAATGGATCAACTAAATTCGGAAGGAAATATAGCGCTACTATACCCATCATAGTTGTTGGTATGACTGTAAACAATGTCAATCCTCCTCCCATAAATGCTCCTCTTCGCGCAGTCTTACCATCTTTTGCTGCGAAAACTCTTTCCATAAAATCAAGCGCTACTATGTCACCCAACGCCAAAGCCATAATTCCTGCCCAATTAATAAGCGCCCCATTTCCCATATCAGTTAATCCGGAGAGATCAATATACGAGGGTGGTGCATTACCTAAGATAGTACCAAAGTCGATTCCAGAAAATCCTCCAGCAAAAAATATGAAAGCTGCCCAAAATGCACCTATTGCTAAATATATTTGGAATATGTCTGTGTACGCCGAAGAAAAGAGACCTCCAGCAAAGGTGTACACTAGTACTACTAGTGCCGCTATAAGTACTGCCCAAAAGAAGTCAATGTGGAATACAGCAGTAAGGATATATCCACTAGCAGCAAAGTTACCAGCTACAAGAACTATAAAACTAATCATCATAAGTATTCCTGATATACCTTCTGCTCCTGCTCCGAACCTTCTGTAATAAAAGTCAGGAAGAGTAAGCATTGACATCTTGTTCAATTTTTTACCATAAAATGCTCCTGTAAGTATCAAACATACTCCAAGTCCAATAGGAATAGCAGCTCCAGCCCAAATACCAAATTGATATACTAGAGAAGCATTACCAAGAGAAGAATTACCATCTACTGCCTGGGCGGCCAACATTGTTCCAACAAAAAAAAGCGGAAGACTCTTACCAGCAACCATGTATCTTCTACTACTTTTCTTTACTAACTTTGAGGTTAATGTTCCAACAATCAAAGACGCAGCCAAAAATGCAATAACACCGACTCCATACCAGTCAAGTGAAACCATCCAAACTTGTTAATTTAATCTGTATTTAAAGATTTAGTGAAAAAGTAAAATTATTACACAAAGAATTAGAATTATTAAATTATTTTTAATATTTATTTCCAGAATATTACAACATGAATAGAACTCTAGTTTAATAGCTAGAAATTAAATGATTTAGAAATATTTAAAAAATACATCAACTCAGTTGAATGGATTAAGCATGGGTATGGAATTTTACGGTAATTCTTACAAAGGTAACGATGAGCCAATTTTTGTGGGAATTCCAACATTTCTGAAGCTGCCTTGGATAAGAAGTCACGAAGAGCTAAAAAGTGTTAGACCCGATGTAGCAATAATTGGAGAACCTTTTGACTTTGGTACTACTATTCGTCCTGGAGCAAGATACGGTCCCCGCGCTATAAGGGCGGCGTCTACAGTTCCATCTCCACCATACGAGCATTTTAACATAGAAACAGGAGTCGATCCATTTGGAGTCTTTAGAACTGTTGACTATGGTGACGTAAATATATCTCCTGGCGATGTCGTTGAATCACATAGGAGAATGACAGATAAAGTTAAAGAAGTTTTAGATTTGGATGGTATACCCGTTATGCTGGGAGGGGATCATTCGATAACTTTTGCAAACGTTCGTGCGTTTGCCAAGAAGTATAAGAATATTGGAATGATTCATATTGATACACATGCCGATTGTGCCCCACAAGGTTTGACTGGATTCAAGTATGATCATGGTGCACATATTAGAAGAATAATGGAGCTTGGATGTCTCAAAGGAAAGAACTATACTCTGATAGGACCACGTGGATACTGGCCTGGACCCGACTTGTATAAATGGATGGCTGATCAGGATTTCCAGTGGTTCACAATGCTAGATGTTGAAGAGTTAGGTATTGACAAGATTGCAAAAGAGGCTGCGGACAGGGCGAATGACAACGTTGACGCAGTCTACATAAGCTGGGATATAGACACATTCGATCCTGCATTTGCACCTGGTACAGGAGAACCTGAACCAAATGGATTGACATCTAGAGAGGGTATGAGATTGATGAGACTTCTTTCTACCTCGTTTGATCCAGACAGATTTGCATTTGATTTGGTTGAAGTAGCTCCCAATTACGATGTAAGCGACGGCAATTCGTATAATGGTGGTATCACATCTGGTTTAGCAAACAGACTCATTGTAGAACTACTGGCAGGCTTGTCACTGACAAAGAAAGGTTTGAGTGAGGGGAACCCAGTGAGACCAAACTTCTACAGAGGTCTTGGTAATACTTATGACTTTGGTAACGGACCTAAAGCTAAGGTTCCAAAGAGACCTCCACTAGACTACGGAAAAGACACCAAAAAATAATTTATGGATCGGTTAGGCAATTCTGATAGAAGCTAGAATTACAATACAAGGAGAACCTGATACCGTATCAATAACCAGAATCTTTCATTTTCACAACAACACAGACTATGTTATTCTGGAAAATTCAATCAAGACTATAAAAAATAAACTATCAAAAAAAATGAGGATAAATATCAATGAGACTTTGAATATCTACCTCAGTTACATAATCAATCAATTACAGTTACATAAGAAAAGTAATGAAATAACATCAAATCTTTCAAAGCTATTATCACCGGATCAAGTCATGATTGGCGTTCCAGAAAGCCTCAGAAAGATTAATTTCAAAATAATTCGTGAGAAAAAACAAAAACTATGCATCACAATAAAGGAACCTATTTCAACATCAAGTTATGTTTTATCTCCCTGATCTTGAAAATAGCGTTGTAATGGTAAACAATCCTTTTTTAGGAATGTTATCTAACATGTAATAGTAATAACCTAAAACCTAACAGGATACTTGTGTTTTGCTCAGTAATAATGGTGCATAGGTCTCTGTACTTTTCCTAATCTATCGAAATGATCATGCGGTTTACTTCCTCCCTTATGAGAATGTGTTGTTCCGTCCAAATGAGTGTGAGTATGTCCATGCATTTCAACTGGCTTTTTCATGACTACATCATCAACTCTCATAAGCAATACAATCGATTCGGTTGCTGTTATAAGAACCTGTTCTTTTACCATAAGTGGTTCTATAACATGCAAATTCATCATGTCATCTACTTTTCTATCAATGGCAAGAACCTGTTCTTTTACCATAAGTGGTTCTACGACATGCAAATTCATCATGTCATCTATTTTTCTATCAATGGCATTGATACCATACCAGTAACGATTGTTGTATAGCCCATTTTCCTTACTTCTTATCTTACCCTTTGATGAGGTTTGAGAATAAATCTTTCCTCTCAAATGCGTTCCTATGTCTATAGTATTCATCCCGGCATTTCTGGCAATTGTTAGGGGAATTTCTTCAAGAGCTTCTGCATATTTTTGAATTACAATCTGTTCCTTACCTGGATATTGGTAAGATCTTTCTTTTATAACCATAGCAACGAAGGCCTCAACCGCACCTCCTCCAGGAACGATTTTTGGTTCCATGATAAAATCTCTCAATACATAAATGGAATCAAGGATCGTACGACGAAATTCATCAAGTATCTTCTTTGAGGTAGCACGTAAAAGAAGAGTAATTGACTTTGGATTTGTACATCCGTCAACAAAAACCATCTTGTCATCATTGACCATTCTTTCGTAGACTTTTGCAGCATAACCTATATCATCTTTGTTTATCTTATCAAGATCTCTAACAACTCTGGCTCCTGTTGCCTTGGATAACCATAGCAAATCATTTTCTTTAACTCTTTTAACTGTCAAGATCCTATTTTTGGAAAAATGATTTAATGCGAGAGGATCAATGCCTCCACGCGAAAATACAACGTTAGCGCCAGATTCGATTACATTTTGAATCTTTTGCAGCAAGTTACTAGTCTTGCTACTAAGGAATTGTTTAATTTCTCTGGGATCTGAAATCTTAATCTCAGCATCGGTCTTGGTTCGTTCATCTTGAATGTCATTATCAAGAAGCAAAATCCTTGCATTTTCAATAAGTTTAGGCATTGATGATTCGTCTATTGTTTTGTCCACAACTACTCCATGAATAAGCTCAGTTTCAGTACTACTTCCTATCTTTTCTTCAATTTTGATATCATCTACTTCAATATGCCCTTTTGAAAAATCGGCGATCCTGCAGATTCCATCGACAACCAGATTTGGAATCATCATCTCTTGGGTAAGTTGATTGATTGCTTTTGATTTCAAGCAAGTATCAGCGAGGTATTTCATTATATTTTTGTCATGATTTGCAGATTCTATAGCAACATCCCGGATAATTTCAATTGCCATTTGCATTGCATTGTAATAACCATCCGAAATTTTATGCGGAGGAATACCCATTTCTAATAAATCTTCTGCTTTCTCAACTAGCGCACCAGCAAGTACGACCACTGAAGTAGTACCATCTCCGACGGCATTATCCACAGCATTGGAAGCTTCGATTATTACCTTAGCGGCCGGATGTTCAACATCAATCTTTCTAAGGAAAGTTGCCCCGTCCTTAGTAACGGTCATTTCACCAAGAATATCAATAAACATTTTTTCAAGTCCTCTTGGACCCAAAAAACCTTTAACAAGGTCAGCTATCAATCTTGCGGCAAGAAGATTGTATCTCCGAGCTTCAGTACCGTATGTTCTTTTAACACCATTACCAAATAACTGCATATTTTTGTGATCCATGGAAAACTTATCTTTAATTGATAATTTGAGATCAATTATAAATATATGACTTTATAATAAATTTTTGAACTTAGAATGTTTTTGTCCCCACGAGATATTGATAAATTGTATATTTTCATGAGTGCAGAGGTCGCCCGAAAAAGAAAAATAAGAGGTTTGAAACTCAATTACCCCGAATCAGTAGCGCTAATAGCTGATCATATTCTTGAGGGTGCACGGGATGGCAAATCCGTTTCTGAGCTTATGAACTCAGGAAGACATGTCTTGCACAAAGAAGATGTACTGCCCGGAGTACCAGAACTGGTAGAGACTGTCCAAGTGGAAGCAACCTGACATGTCTTGCACAAAGAAGATGTATTGCCTGGAGTATCAGAACTGGTAGAAAGTGTACAAGTGGAAGCAACCTTCGATGATGGTACCAAATTAGTGACCGTTCATGACCCTATTGTTTGAATAATGAGGATAAAATCATGATCCCCGGCGAATATTTCTTATCAAAGAATCCAATAATTGCAAATGTAGGAAAAAAAACGATCAAGATTAATATAAAAAATACAGGGGATAGACCAATTCAAGTAGGTTCTCACACGCATTTTTTCGAAACAAACAGGGCTCTCATGTTTCAGAGGAATAAAACCTTTGGTTATCACCTAAATATACCGTCAGGAACATCGCTTAGATTTGAACCAGGGGATTCTAGGTTTGTAGAGCTAACTGAATTTGGTGGAAAAAAAATTATCTTTGGTTTAATGGTAAACTTACAAGAAAACAAAAGGAGCTATCTGTTTCGAAGTTAAAGAAAAATGGATTCATGGTAGATGAATAGTCATGGTTCTAAAAATTCCTAGAAAACAATATGCGGAGTTATACGGGCCAACAAAGGGAGACAGAATCAGATTGGGAGATACAGATCTCATAATAGAGATAGAAAAAGATCTTAATACATATGGTGACGAACTTGTTTTTGGAGGAGGCAAGAGTATCCGAGATGGCATGGGACAGGCCAGCAAAAGCAAGAATTCTCTAGATCTTGTGATTACTAATGCCATCCTGATGGATCCAATGCTGGGCATTATCAAGACAGATATAGGCATCAAAGATGGATTGATTTTGGGTATCGGCAAGGCGGGTAATCCCAATGTTATGGACGGAGTATCTGAAAACATGGTAGTCTCCTCAAATACTGAAGTTATTTCAGGCGAACACACGATATGTACTGCAGGAACCATTGATACTCATATACATTTTATCTCACCTCAGCAAATAGTAGAGGCAATTTGTAGCGGTACCACCACAATGATTGGTGGAGGAACTGGTCCTTCTGAAGGAACTAAAGCCACAACATGCACTCCTGGTCCATGGAATATTCATAGAATGTTAGAATCCCTTGATGAATTTCCGGTCAATTTTGGGTTGTTGGGGAAAGGAAATGACTCATTAGAACTTGGTCTCATGGAACAAATTAATGAGGGGGCTTGTGGTCTAAAGCTTCATGAAGATTGGGGATCAACTCCAGCTACCATAGATGCGGCCCTAGAGGTTGCAGATAAAACAGACACACAGGTAGCGATACATACCGATACTCTCAATGAGTGTGGATATGTAGATGATACAATAAAAGCAATTTCTGGTAGGACGATTCACACGTATCATACAGAAGGCGCTGGTGGGGGGCACGCACCAGATATACTTAAAATTGCAGGTGAACTCAATATATTGCCTTCGTCGACAAATCCAACAAGGCCATTTACTGTTAACACTCTTGAAGAACATCTTGATATGATGATGGTATGCCATCACCTAAATCCTTCAATTTCAGAAGATGTAGCATTTGCTGAATCGAGGATAAGAGCCGAAACAATAGCTGCAGAAGATGTCATGCACGATATTGGAGCAATTAGCATGTATTCATCTGATAGTCAAGCTATGGGTAGAGTTGGTGAGGTAACAACAAGGGCATGGCAAACTGCAGACAAAATGAAAAAGATGTCAGGAAGATTAATACAAGAAAAAGGCGAAAATGATAATCTCCGTGTTAAAAGATATTTGGCAAAGCTTACCATTAATCCAGCAATTACACATGGAATTTCAGATTATGTAGGCTCACTTCAAAAAGGAAAATTAGCCGATATTGTAATTTGGACCCCACAATTCTTTGGTATAAAACCCAAACTCATTATTAAAGGAGGGTTTATTGCATATTCTCTAATGGGCGATCCAAATGCTTCTATTCCAACGCCTGAGCCTGTATATTATAGACCAATGTTTGGGGCTACAGGAAAAGCTAACTACTCTACATCAGTAACATTTACTTCAAAGAATGCCATAAGAAACGGTCTTCAAAAGAAATTGGGCCTAAAGAAAAAACTCTTGCCGGTGAAAAACTGCCGTAATATATCCAAGAAAGATATGGTATATAATAATTTGATACCTAAAATAGAAATCGATCCAGAGACATATGTTGTAAAAGTTGATGGAAAGGTGGCGACTACGCAAGCCGCGCAAAAGCTATCACTTTCACGACTCTACAATCTATTTTAGTTTTCAAATTATCTTATCTTTGAAAATAATAATGCTTATATATTTTGCAAATACACTTTGGTTTATGAATCCGGTCCACACCGAGAAGGAAGTTGAAGCAGCAGCAAGAAAAGCAACCGAAGCGCTGTATGGAGGCGATATTGATGCTTTTAGAATTAGAACTCTTCTTCCATTTCCAAATGAACAGAATAGAGAAGCCTGGGACGCTCAGGTAACTTTCTTACTTGGAGGATTACAATACACTGTAGACTTTTTGATTAGCGAAAAAGACGG
>OCZV010000409.1_pt1 | contig 15732 bp, 19 predicted proteins | sample 1539051 | NCBI WGS metagenome assembly OCZV01 (sample SAMEA3113581, study PRJEB22503) | soil metagenome
CCGCAAATTAGATGTTATATTTTCCACGATTTTTGTCGCTTCTTTGAGTCCATATGTCAATTTAAATGTTGTCTGTATTCTATGTTAATATCCATTGGACGTCTGGCTATGCAATTAGCTGTAATAGAAAATATATCAGATATATTTGAGAGTCCGATTTTTCATAATGTAGATAAAAATAATTCTCGCTCTAGCTATCAAATGAATTTCAAATACATTATGTTGGTGGCAGTGATAGCAGCAACATTAGTGGGAACAACCGTAATAGCAGCAGACAGCGCATATGCAACTAAATATCATAAGAATCAAGCAATCAGCCAAACTAACGCTTGTGGAAATGGCGAGTTACCATTGGACATATTCTGTCAAAACATTGACTCACAGGTTCAGGGCGAAGAAAACGCTGTAGCAATAGACGGCACACAGGGCCCAGCCCCTGAAGAATAAGTTAACTATCTTCTCTTTTTTTGTACTTCTAGTTGACAATATTCGAAACTTAATATTTCCCAAGTTGATGAAATCTCAGACTATCTAGTATATTATGGTAAGTATACCGTTCCTAAAAGAGGAGCTTAAACGAGAAATTTTACTGTAGGTCAGAATGTTTGGTACTCGTATAATTAATAAACAAGTATCACATCACCTAGTATTACCTTGATAAATAGCAAATATCCGTCGTACTAGGAATAGTTACAACATTATTGACAGCAGGGACTTTGGCAGTAGCTCTGTCAACTATGGAAGCAAATGATGCCGCTGCATACCCAAAGCAAAAGGGATACCATCATTATGGTGGACCGGCTGCATTAAAGCCTGGACAATATGCAGCTGGTACAATAGCTAGTCTTCAAAATGATGAAACTGGTAATCCAACTTGGATAGTGTCAGGACATTGGAAGGCGAGCCTAACTAATGATACAAAATCAGGAACTTATGGTGGCAGCAGCGGAAATCAGACAGTTAATCAAACTAATTTTTCAGCACCCACAAGTGTTAGTGCTGTTGAAGATAACCAGTTGCCTACTGGAGGGGGGTTTAAAGCAGTACTAGATATGGTAATGACAAATGGATCTGCAATGCACAACCACCAAATATACAACTTTACCCTAACGGATATATCAATGCCTGATAACTCCACCATGGTTTACAATGGGACTACGACTGTAACTATGAGAGATGGTCCTGTTTATGATGTACCTGTAAGTGCAAAGGTAATGGAAGGTAATGTCTTAAGCATATGGTTGGATCCGTCTAGAATAGACAACCATTTCGGTGACACTCCAATATATGGCACAATTACCAAAGCCATAGACGTAATGAAATAGATTTCAGTAAAAGCCCATCCAACGAGCGGATAACAAATCTGAACTAATTCTTTTTTTATTCTGAAAGCGTGACCAAAATCTGAATGTCTGAGAAGCTAAACTAGACATAAATATCTAAAATTAAAATATCTTCTATTATTTTGATTTCCTCTGTGTGTCTATAACAAAGATATCCCAAGACTTTGACCTTTAATTTTTTACTGGCGTTTTACGTGTCTGGCTTGTAATAGTGAGGCTAATAATTAGTTCATGGTTAACCTCTGGAATTCCTTTCTTTAGGTTTCAATCTATTATAGCCAGATACCAGGAATACGAAGGACACGTACTTACAGGCAATACATCTGAATTATTTCTTTAATAGGGAATTATGGCTTAGAATGCAGCACTATACCAGACATCAAATCTTAGCCAAAAATGTCTTAAGGGTTCTAGGAAGAGTAATATCGAGTAAATAGACTTAACATGACTCAAACTCAGCCTCAGTTCCAACGTCCTTAGGGTTGGGTCAATTGCATTCCTTGCAGGTGCCGTTATAACAATTGTATTTACCTTGCCTTCAACTGAAGAGTCAGATAACCATCTCCTTGTATTTACAACATATGCCAATGATGATTCATGGATAGCCGTTCATATTGGCCAATTTGTAGGTGTAATAATGGTTTTCGCTGGAGGATACGTAGCTCTCTACCGCCTGATTGTGCAATCAGAATCAAGTATGGCCTCTATACTAGCGTGGTTTGGTCTTGTACTTACTGTAATGACAGCCAGTGCCTTTGCCGTTCTCCAGGCTGTGGATGGAATAGCTAATAAGTTGGCAGTAGATTCTTGGGTTGCTGCTCCTCCTGAGGAAAAAGCGATCACCTTTAGAGTTGCAGAAGGAGTAAGATTTATTGAGCAAGGCACTAATAGTTTCTTTCGTATTCTCCAAGGTACAGTGGCGGTGATCTTTGGTGTTGCGATTGTAAAGAGCAGGGTTCTTAGCAAATGGATAGGTGGAGCAGGAGTTGTTATGGGTGCTGTCACCATTTATGCTGGCCTAGAAGTAGCTTATCTGGGTTTTGGTGGTCTAACAACTATAATTGGTATCTCCATGATAATTTATTTTATTTGGGTTGGAATCCTAGGTGGTTTTATGTGGGGAAAATCAATGTCAAAGAGGATCGGTTGAATACATATATCTCATAGTCCTGTTGTCTAACTAGCTAGAGCCAATAGGTGCTTTAAAATCTCTAACATGTTATAGCCTTTCATACAGCTCTGCTGCTCTTGCTCTTCTCCATAGTAATACTTCCTGCTTCTTGGATAGCCTTCAACTAACACCTAGCCTTAATACTTTATCTAATTTCTCTGTGGGAATAAGCTTCCTTACTGGTTTCAACCTTGTAGTTGTGGTTCTTCAAAAATAGCCTCAAAAAAAGCCGCTGGGAGGAACAAGAACTTATGGTGGCTCTATGTCGTTTTCTAAAATGCTTGTAATGTAAGAAAAGTACGCGGGCTCACTGACTAGATATTCGGTTACATTTATCTTATGTTTCTTTGTGTCGCGGTGCTGCTTTGCAAGGATTGAGTTGCCAAATACTGCATTACATTCTTCACACCACGCAGCGAAGTTCCTTCTGTACACATCAGGGCGACAGCTGGGCAATATTATACTACATAATTTTAGAGCGCTTCTCTTCCTTTAAGGTTTGTTATCTTGCTCTCAAGTGTGTATTGCTATTGGACTATTACATGCATGCTTGATCAACTACCGTTCTCATCTTTCTTTACCTTCGGAATTGAGTTCAAAGATATTACCAGATTGGAATTCGACAGGCTTTGAAGACATAGTCTTTGGAACAGGTTTCGGAGGAATCAGTAGTTTGAATATTGGTCCAGACGGCTTGTTGTATGTGGTTTCAGTTGAGCATGGTAAAGTCTATAGAATAATACCTACCAATCATTGAGTTCGCTAAATAGAAGATCTCAAATTCTGATTATTAAGTCGACACAAGCTATTCTCAAAGTTTTAACTGCATAACGCCATTAATTATTTTGTGATGGTCTGATGGTATTTCAGTTGTTATATAAACAAGGTGTTTATTATCGCTCAAAGGCATTGTTATTCTCTTTATTCTTTCATACTCCGCCAGAACATACTTTCCCCTCCCAATCTTAGGTGCAAGATCACTGCTTACCTTCCAGGCATTTATTGCTAGTTCAAGTGATCTCTTACTTTCCTCAGGTGTCAATAGGTTTCTTACACCTTCACGATGATCGGAATACATTATCTTCCCATCGTTAGTGCATATGGTAACAAGTCTAATACCTGGATCAAGACCCATTAGCTGTTGGTATAAACTTCTATAATCCATTGACATGATCAAGAGAAGCTTCTGCATCCTAATAAGATTTTCTCGCTCAGATTATGAAATAACACTGGCTGCTTACTTTAGCATTTCAGCTAAATTGATTCCTCAATTCGTGGCAAGACAACTGCTCAGCAAAGCAAGACTTCTTCAAGTACATACCAAACATGGCATAGGCATCCGCCAGTAATCGGCAAATGGTTGTGTGGTAAATGCTATGCAAACTACGTCAATGATCTTATTATTGATCTGTTTTGAAAGCTGGTATTGAACCATACCTTTGCGCGCCCCGATCCTGAACACCCAGAGGTCCAGAGCCCAACATGTGGGCTACAAGACTAATGTGAAAGATATGTGAAGGTAATCCTATGACAAAATCCACAAGAAATGACGATAGGAAAAATTTAGAGAACGACAATGTAGAAGAAGCCGTTGAAAAGATTGTAACAAATGTCTACAGAAGCCTCACCCCTGACCTAGAACACCGACTTATTATTGGCCAAACCTTGCAGCTTTTATCGAATGGCTCTCCTGTGACTTCAGACGAGATAGCCTGCCAACTCCAAGCCTCTCCAGAGAAGGTAACTTCTACGCTTAGGAAGTTTGGTGCAGAGTTTGACAAAGAAGGCAACATACTTAGACTCGGACTGACTCTGGTTACAACTCCGCACGTTTACAAAGTGAATGGCCGCAAGATGTACACATGGTGCGGAGCAGATGCATTAGCTTTCCCGGTCATTCTCGAACAGACAGCCCATATAGAATCTTCTGATCCTGTGACGGGCGACAAGGTTCAAATCCATGTAACACCTGATCGAGTAGAGAAAATCGAACCCAAGAGTGCTGTTGTGTCTTTTATAAAGAACATAGACGTTACAAATGTGCGAGGGACGTTCTGCAATAACGTAAATTTCTTCAGCTCCCCTGAAACAGCAGCAATATGGATCGCGGAACATCCCGAAATAACATTCTATCCAGCAAACGATGTTTACCATGCTTTCAAACATATACTTTTTAACAAGTACCGCGAATTCCTTCCACACAGTAAGGAAGAAGGAATAAGAATGTGCTGTTAATTTCTTCCTTAATCAATAGCTGTATACAACAGCTGAAAGAATACCTAGTGCCTTACTCTTTCTTCTTTTTTCTTTTATTCTCTTTCATAGAATTTAAAGATTGTTACCCGGCCATGACTCCAGCAACTAGCTTCCTTTCAGCCTTTCTAAGATGTTCAACAAATGTCGACTTGTCTACATCAAGATGTCTGGCCACTTCCTCGGAGGAGACTCTTCGAGGTACATCATAATAGCCAAGTCCATAAGCTGTGATCATTGCTTGTCTCTGCTTTAAAGTGAGTTTGGACAGATATGATTCTGGTCTCGGCTGAAGTGAGGTAAGTCCAAGAAGCTTTGATGGAGGATTCTTCAGTTTTGCTGAATACCGCAGAAACTTTTGTATTTCTCTTTCTTTGCCTACCACTTCTATCTTCATCTTGTCTATATCCAAAAATTCTGGTGGATAAGATGGTATTACCTTGAACTGAGCGTTCTGGGGAGGAGATGAGACACAAGGCTTTCCTTCTATAAAGACTACTAATGAGTCGTCCTTTTCCTCATAAAGAAGCTCTATATTTGTTAGAAGGCCATTTCCTTGTAATAACTGTTTGATGGTCATGTTCTTACCCTTCAGTCGTATTCTGCAAATTAGCATCAATCCTTGAGTGTCACACTTGAAGCATTTGAGGGCTTCAAGTACATCGATCTTGCGGGCATATGAGCCAAAGATCTCTTTCCATACCTTTTCATAATTAAATTCTAAGCTCGCACGTTTCATAATAAATGAGATATTACTTTCTATCATTATATGTGTAATGCCCCACCTGTTTGGTATAAGGGAAATATGCAACTTAATTATATATTATATGAAATATCATGGAAAAAAGGTTAAAGATCGTATCTGTTAAAGGAAAAGATATTACAGTCTTGATTTGGGTATCGATAGTAGCATATATGACGCTCACTGGCTTTCTGCTTCCTGATGTGTATTCACAGTTCGCTATTACTGCAGGTTGGTTTGCAGCTGGTCTAATGTGCTTATGGAATTTTAGGTCCTGTGGAAGATATCATTGTGCAATAACTGGACCAGGATTTCTTGGCATTGGCATTCTGTCATTGATTGAAGCACTGGACATAATTAATCTTCAAGCGTGGATTGAATGGTCTATATTTCTAGCCGTATTGGCAATTGGTTTTGGACTTGAATATGCTTACAAATTAAGAGAAGGGACATGTTATTGTAAATCACAATAACTGAAATAAGAAGATACAAGTGAGTATCTCTTTCATAAGGCAATAGAAAAAAGCTAGACTTACTCAAAATCGGATGATGCATAGATATATGAAATATAGTTGATATATTGAAAGCGTCTGTACTGTCAGGATATTCTAGAAGAAAGGATCCCATAGGGCTACTTTATTATTCTATAAATACGACCATCTGAGTAGGTTAAGACGTATACGAAGCCATCCGGCCCTGTCTCAATATCAGTGATCCTACCGTTAAATCCTTTAGCAAAGATTGCAGGAGATAGATCGTCTTGAATATCAGCAACCGAATCGGTCAGATCGATATGACCTGACGTAGAGGGATCAATTCTAATTCCGGTTCTGTTTTCATCTATTTTGAAAAAATACAGATCACCAGTGTTGATACCTCCTATGAAAATATTATTTGAGAATTTATCTCCAAGTTTAGATGAATTATAGAACTCTAGATCAGTAACCCCGATTGGTTTAATCCAACTAAATTTTGGATCAGAATAGTATGAATTATTTAGCATTACAAGCTCATCTCCGCTGAAGTTTTTGTTCCTAGATACTGGTCCCATAATCTTATACCAACCGCTATTAAATCCGGGTTTTACTAAGTTGGTTTCATCAAATTGATCCTCTCCATTTTCGGTATCCCAAAGATTTCCAGTGATAGGATCAAAGGATATGCCAAAGCTATTCCTGATCCCATAAGCGTAATAATAATCCAGATTGGAATTATCAATGATATCGCTTCGGCTCTGGTTCTTGAATGGATTACTTGATGTTGGATTTCCATTTAGGGGATTAATACGTATTATAACTGATGAATTATTTGGAGCAGCATCACTATCAGGTACGTGATTTTGTAGTATAGTAGAAGGACTAGTGAGATCACCAATTACTACATACAGCTGTTCGTCTGGACCAATCTTAACCTTGCCGCCATTATGATAGGGGCCAGGTACTCCTGGCAAATCTAGCAGAAGTACTGGATTAAAAAGGTCAGAACCGTTCCAATTGTATCTATAGACTCTATTCCTTGCACTATCTCCTTCCGTATTCCTATTTGTTTCCTCTGTCAAATAAATAAAGGCGTAATCGTCAATTTCTGTTTGTCCAATATCCCTCTTAAGTATATCGATGCCAAGTAAGCCACGTTCTGCTTTAGGATCAACTCTAACACTTAATACAGGATTTTTTTCAAGTTTTCCATTGTTTATTATTCGAACCATTCCGGTATCCTTTTCCAGAACCAAAATAGTATTTTCATCAACAAATGTCATACTGGTGGGCTGGGCCAAGCCATCGGCAAAAAGTTCAATTTTCAAGTCGTTGTCGTCGCTTTGATAAATGTAAGGGGCTTGAGATATTTCATCATAAAATCTAATCAAAGAGGGCAGATAACTGAGGGCTAATATGGAACTTGTTATTATTATTATTAAGATAATGATAACAAAGATCCTTGCTGATCTATTATTTTTAAGAAGATTAAACAAAGTTTTATCTTCGGTTTAGATCGGTGTGTAATTTAAGAATTTACCCAGAAATTTCTTGCCTATTATCAGTTTCTAAATAAAAAGATTATTTCCATTTAGACCTCCTTAATGGATGGGATGCGAAAATGTTGTAGTATAAAGGTTATTTATGGACAGATTGAATAGGAGTTTGCATTTTCTTCTGTAATATGATATTCGTTACTTTAGTTTTGTTCTGTCAAAGATCAACATGTCGTATTCAAATCCTTTTGTAGACGAGGTATTAGAGAAGGGTGAAAATCTGTAAATCATTGATGCTTAACTAAACACTCCAAATTCTATATTCCCACTCTGAAGAGGCTTACGAATCAAATATAAGTAATGTACTGTTTCACTCCTGCTTCTTCCTCTGTGAAATTCTTGCCAAAACATGCATTAACTTTTCTTATAGACAGAACTGGGAATAATGCTGCCGGCGGACTCAATATCAGATTAGTAGAATTCTCCCTTAATTGCTTCTGAAGGGATATTCTGGCATATAGATCAGCAACCCATTTTTATTGGATCATAGGTATCGGTCCTTAATCAGGATCTAGATACAATAGTTCTAGAACAAAAATTCTTGTTACCTAAAATTGACCATGCAATGGTGAACTAGGTGGTCCGATCAGTGGCTCTTAGAGGAGTTGTCCCAAGAAAATGAATTCAAAATAGATTGTACATTTCGATATCAACAATGATCTTTATACATTATTGTTATTCTAAACCGTTTGCGATAGTGGACTCTAGCTTGGCTAAAGTTTTATCAAATTAAGGAGATGATTGAGGGTTTCTTGCGAAAAAAAGAGGTTGATATCATAAACCTAATGCAACTTCCAATGAAGGGGATTAAAGTCACTATTTATACAATTTGATCTGCCATTAATGTGTGTGTAAAGGAGATTTCTCTAATTTTTACCATATCCTTTCCGATTACTTCCCGTAATAAATCCAAATCGCTCCCAGATAGCTTTACTACTATGTCATAGACTCCTGTGACTCGATTCACCTCTTCGACGCATGGTAGTTTAGCTATTTGTTCCATGGCTTTGTCCTCAAAGCCGATTTCACATGTGACCAACACATATGCTACTGGCATAATCTCCACACTTTTTATATATACAATAACTAGTTAATTAGTTGACAGGTTTCCTATGCGTTTAAACCTTATATAGAAGTTATTTAGTCGCAAGGTTGGTTGTATGGTATTGGACTAGTAACAATAAGAAAAGTTGGGTTCGTGTACTGTGAAATTTATCAGTGTCAGTTTTGACTATGATTTATGGTTAAGTTGTGCGTTGGTCCAGCGTTAATTGGTTTCGTTGATTTCACGTTCGAAGAGTCTTCAGTTAAACGTTAGTCTAGACATTTCTTTATCCAAGAAAGATAGAATTGGCCAAGATGTAAATATGAGTTTATCACCGATATTTTCTATAATCGAACATATATCTGAAGTTTTGGTGGTGAGATGGTGTAAAATATATAGCTTGGTCACGGCCTGAAGTCCATTCCTTTCCGCTCAAGTTCTCCATTAATTCTACATGAACTGCTTCATTAGATTCCTTACATAGTGTGTTCTACTTGTCATCTATTGATGAAAGTAGCAGAATTCAGATACTTAGTCGTTGTAATCTATAAGGCGATGTCAGAACACGAGTTATGACGGGTAAATTAACAGTTTAATGGACTCTCTCCCTGTATTATTATTTCTGAAGGTTGTGTTAGCGTCCTCAGGACTTTAGGGGATCCGGAGGAAATTAATAACACTTCTAGTTTCAGAGGTTCCGTGATGACATTGGTAAAGATAATTTTCTCGTTAGTGCTTGTATGTGTAGTCATTGGCTACTTTGATTCGAATATGGCTCTAGCAAGCACTATCCGTGTTACACAGCAACAAGCTGAACTCATAGAATGGTGTACTAAGGAGATGGTGAGAGTAACTGATGCTAGTATGGTCCAAGCTTTGAATGTTTGTGCAGAGTATTATCTAGTGGCAGAATAACAAGATTACTTGTCATGTAACGTTTGTTATTTGAACTGACGTAATAACTATGAGGTCATAAGCAAACTACCTGAAAGACTGTTAAAGCAACTTACTACCCGGCGTGAGAAAAAAAGGTTATGATTTCAAAATTGCGTCACATTCAGCTATTTGCAAAAAAATTCAATATACTACGGCTGTGATGTAAATTTGCGTATGCGACGACGTGGCTAACTCGCCCTCAGATAAAAAACCACCTAATTCATTATGTGTTATTACATACGGTTACTTTTCAAACTCGTTGTTATGCATTCTTTGACCATCACAATTACGAATGTAATTCAGGTTACGAAACTGCCTCGCACCTCAATCAATGTTAGCATACTCAGCTTTTTAGAATATGGGATTGGCGTAAAAATAGTGACACATACCTGAAGTGTTATGGGTATCATATTTATGCAAATCCTCAAATCACATAGAATCGATCATTTGTAATGACATGAATTTCCCATTCGATATTTAGATAGTCCTTAATTAGTTGTAAATTAGATACTGCAGCGATCATTCCTTCGTAGTTCTTAAATAAGCATTAAGATATCATTTTATAAACTGGAATTGTTTGGTTTGAGAAGGCGGCTACGTAATAGAAATTCCCTAGATATGAGAACAAGTGAAAAATTTTCGATACAAGCACTTAACAGTGATGATATGAACGAAATTAGAAGAATTCAAGACGTATTAAATCCCAATGAGAGCGTGATCATTGTTGCTCGCCAATCAAGAATATTGCCTGGAGGTTCCCACGTTACTCCTAATACTATTTACGCAACTGAAAAGCGGTTGATTATTAGAGACCCATATATGTTAGGCATAAAAGAAAATTTAATAGATATCCCCTATGATGTTGTTACAAGCATCAAGCTTGAAAAAGGATTGTTCTCATCCACTATAAGATTTGAAGCTCCTGCCTTAGTTGGTTCCAAAAGGTTAGGTATGATACATGGTATGATACATGGTAACAATGATCATGAAGGAGTGATACAAGCGATCCCAAAAGCGAAGGCAGAGGATTTAATAGAAGTAATACGGTTTGGAATGTACCACAAAGAACTTGAAAGCCTTCACAACACTGACAAGGAGAATTCCCCCGTCTTAGCCCTCAAGTCCAATCAACTAGGCGGTTTTTCAATTGCAGATGAATTGACTAAACTTATGAAATTAAAAGAACAAGGGGTATTAAACGAAGAAGAGTTTGGCCACCTCAAAAAAGATCTACTAGACAAGAAAGGGGAGTGATCAAGGGGTATTGGAATTCCCGACATGAAATGGACTATACCCATTCAGTTGATAATAGTAATCCCATATTTGCGTTCCCTCTTGACCTGATCGTGATGGTGTATTCTTCATCGTCATCATTATCATTACCATATTTATCATTTCCACTGCCATCATAGACACTTAGACTAACTTTTCAGAATCGGCGATGATTTTTCCTCTCTTCATTCCTAGTACGATATTACCTGTGAGTACGCCGCCGCTGTACACTTTAGCATATTCTTTACCCAGTCCAAGAAACGATTCAAGAAATTTGGATTTAGAATGATATCCAGCTTCCATTACTTTCATATTCAACTTGCTGCTCACCTTAACTGTTATATGACGGGCTGCAGACCAATCTCCTTCCCATGAAATTACTTCAAAAATTCCAAAGTTTACAGTTGATAGGGTATATCCGATAAGCTTCGCCTTAAATTTCTTGTTTCTCGTTGCCGCATAATTATTCATCCAGTTTATAGCCTTTTCTGCCTTACCCTTCTCAATAGCAAAGCTATCAGATCGTGCCAATTTAGTATGGATACACCAGAACTATATACACTATTAGTCCCATTTATTGTGAACTTGTTTATGGGAGAATTATGGCAAACATTCGTACAAAAAGTGCCCCGCATATCATCACATACTAAGCTCTTTAATTGATTTTAGTTAGATGTATGAGGTCCTTGTAAAAATATATTAGGAGAGTTGGGAATCAGGTCCATGTGCGGTAATGACTTTGAGGTCCTTTATCAAATTGATGGTATCATCAATATACTTGAAAGTTGAGGACGTTTATTATTTCAAATAGATGGCCACAACTCTAAGAGACATGATGAGAAAAAGGCTAGAGACTATTGATGATTCGGCTTCCGTCCAAGACGCAGCAAAAAAAATGAAGGACAAGGATGTCAGCTCGTTGATAGTAGTCAACAGAGATGGTAAACCTCAAGGTTTGGTGACCGAACGGGATTTGGTCACCAAAGTATGTGTCAATGATGCTTTTACTAGTACAATCACAAATAAGCAGATAATGTCAGTGCCCCTTATCACGATTGATTCGACTTCTACCCCTGCCATAGCCGCTGATACAATGTTGAGGTACAATGTAAGACATTTGCTTGTTATTGATGATAAAAAATAACAATGATAAATCCGATCCAAAACACTTTGTTGGGATAATTACCCCTCTCGATTTCGCAAGATATGAAGAATTTCCAAATGACGAAGTGGGTAAGAATGAAATCGAAAGGATGCTAGAGTACTATATTTGAGATCTACACTCTAGTGTTTGCGCAGAGCTAATTAACCAGATATATCGTATTACCTCTAGAGCTCATGATATCTAATAGAGGAATTAGGAATATCAGAACGATATTGCTTTCAATAGACGGGTCAGTGACTTCAATGAGGGCCGCTCGCTTTGGGATCAGTCTTGCTATGAGATTTAAATCAGATCTAATTGGTTTGACGGTGATTGATCTAATGTCACTGCCATACGGATATTTCGTTAGTGAGACTGGAACTCGCTCACACGAGGACGATGTATTGGAAGAAAAAAGAATGGAAGCAAAAAAAAAGTTGGAGGAGGTCGAAAGATCGATGTTAGATGCTTTGAAAGAGGCTGAAGATACAAAAATAAGATTTAGATCAGAAATTCTAGAAGACCCCTTCTCTAAGGTGGAAAAAGTAATTGTTGAATTTGCAGAAAAGGAAAATGTAGACCTTATAGTAATGGGGAGTAGAGGGAGATCAGGTTTTAGAAGAAGTCTTTTAGGAAGTGTTGCATTAGTTGTGTTATCGTATGCACGATGCCCTGTTTTGATTGTACGATGATCCTTTTTTAAGCTCCAATGATAAGATTCAGTAGTGCTTGGTGGTTTAATCCCTCTAAGAATACTATAAGACTATTGCAAATTCGATGCCAGGCAAGCAAACCGGATAGATCAGGAAGATTGGGTAGGAACTGGGATGAAAAGATCTCAGACTGACTTTAAGCAAAGGCTTACATTAGTTAATTGTCCTTATCGATGTGGTACCAGACGTAATGATTGATACTAGATGTAATGATTGTGAGTTATCATAATTCCTTGTAGATGATTACGAAAAAACATTAAAGCGTCTAGTTTAGCGTTAATTTCTGCTTTAATGCTTAGGTATGGATTACTAGCTCCGCCTTTGCAAATCTTTCGCCTATGGCAGTTATTTTCACTCGCACTTTGTCACCGACCTTTCCGCCTTTGACGAATATTACTAATCCTTGAATCTTGGCAATTCCATCTGCTGACCCACTCTTTCCTCGGTCAATGATCTCTACTTCATACTCATTCCCTATTTCGACAGGCTTCGAAAGCCTTCCATGGGTTCCGAGACTGCTAATACGATGTGTGTCGTTCTCGCGTACCTTCATTTGAAGGATCCAATTTGAGATTCATAGGCTCGCACAAAAATATATTGGCCTGAAGGTAAAGCAGAGAAACAGGTTTTAGTTTCATATCTTAGGTTCAGAAGGACAACACAACCGTTCAAACTTCGTAAACTGTGATAGGTTTTCCTACAATATCATCATATTTTTCGAAGAATGCGTAATCTGATTTCTCATTCATAAATAACAGATGTAATCCTTCTCCCATAAGGGTTTCCACACTGACACCAATCTCTTCTTTCGTAGTAATAGACGAGTACGATAAAGAATCAGTTACAAGTATTAGGTTCGTGTTATCGTAACTGTCAATAACATCATACAAGATTGATTCTAAATGCCCAAAGAATCCGAGATCATAGTCTTGAATTTTTGGGTTAATAACGCATACGGTAGTGGTAATTTTACTAGTATCCCCCCCAAACACTCCCGATGCTTTTCGCTCACCTTCCATCGACTTGTCCTCTTGATTCTGCGTTCGAGTGTAATCTTTGTCTTGCTCTTGATATACAGGTTCCCCCAGGTGGTGTTGGGATGAATCTCTATATCCTACTACAGGGGAAATGAACGGATATGCGCCCTGATTGAAAGTCTGGTTAAATTCAATCCTTTGGTAACCACTCAATTTAATGAATTTCTCTGCTCCTAGTATTAACTGACCTTCAGTAAGCCAGAGATCATTTCTTCCAAGGTTGTCGCTGGTTCTTCTCGAAGTTCTAGCATGATCCAACCTGAGAAAAAGAGACCTTACGCTCATCATCTTATTCGTTGACAACTGCATTTTATTGGTGCCTCCGTGTCAATAAAAGGCTATTGCTGGGTTTCTCACTTGAAAATATCATGCCTAGTTATCGATAATGTACTGCATATTCACAGAGCAAAAAAATATCACATAGAAGTACGTGAAAATGCCTCCTGATTTTATAATTTTTTCGATAGCAGAGATGACGGAGAATTGTTGAACATGATCTAGATATGGATTTAGGGAGATCATCGCTGTTGGAAGGCCAGTGATTGGTTTTCATTTTGATAATTTCTTGATGCGGCGTTTAGTGCAAAGGCCTTTTTTAAACAATGCTATTTAGCATTCATTTTTTTGCTTGTGTAATGTACAAGAACTAGTACAGGTGTGGACTCGACAAAGTGGGAGTTTGTCAATCAACTATTCCTTACACTTACCTCGAGAGCGTCTTTGACATTCTTTGTAAATTCTAGTGTGGTTTCAGTTGATTGACTCTTGTATCTCCCGGAAGTCCTAACATATTGAAGGTAGTCCTGCATCTCATTCGCGTATAGCAGAACGTTGTCTGCAACTACCACCACCCTATCACTTAACAGATTATTCTCCTCTGCTAGCTTAAGATACTTCAAGTATTCAGATTTTATAGCATCCAAAAACATTAGATCAAACTTTTGTTTTTGAAGCAGTGGGATGCCCTTCAGCCCATCTTCATTAATGACCTCAATAATGTGGGACAGCCCAGCATCTTCAACATTCTTCATCGTGATACTAAAGAGATTTGTATCTTTCTCTATGGTAATTAGCTTTCCGTCGTCTGGTAACATATCAGCCATCAAAATTGCAGAATACCCATGTAGTGTTCCAATCTCGAGTATCGTCTTAGGTTTATATTTTGAAATAATGTCCCTCAAAATCTCCCCCTTTACTGGGCCTATAGATGGTAAACTCTGTCTCTTTGCTATTTGCTCTAAATCTTGTAATACCTGAACAACTTTCAAATTATGAGTCAAGATCTGTATCAAATATGGCCATCTGATTATTCAAATGTTTCCTATTTTTTAAGGATAGCCATGCTTCTTCATTTGATGTTCACTTCAGTTACGATCATTATCTTTCAATTCATTCTTCAAAACCCTAAATTCCGACCTAAACTCCTTCAATGTGTCACCATCTATGATACAAAATTCTACAATTTCTACAGTAGATCCTAACTTGTTGTCACTATGAAGGAGAAAGTTCAGAGATTCACGCATTAATATAGCGGCACATTTATCCTTAGGGAAACCAAATATCCCCGAGCTTATCGCAGGAATCGCAATGTCTCGGAACTTTCTTTCAGAAGCTAATAGAAGACTGGCCCGAATTGCACTTCTTAGCTTTATATCTTCATTCCCTTCACCCATTCTTGGCCCTACTGCATGAATAACTGCTTTACATGGTAATTTACCACAGGTTGTAATTGCCGCAGAACCTACTGGAACAAACCCTATCTTATTACTCTCTTCTTGTATTATATGTCCTCCTTTCCTTACTATTGCAGCTGCTACTCCTCCTCCGTGCTTAAGATTAGAGTTTGAGGCATTTACCACTGCGTCAACAGCTCTTGTAGTAATATCTCCTTTAACTAGCCGGATAATCTTGCCATTTTGTAGTTCAATCTGTTCTACTAGTACTGGACCCTCTCTCAAACTAATTTCCCAATATAATATTATTCAAATTAATATATTTTGCAGACATCAATATCTCGAATTGGCAGAGCAGCCGCGGATGTTGG
>OCZV010000410.1_pt1 | contig 15711 bp, 16 predicted proteins | sample 1539051 | NCBI WGS metagenome assembly OCZV01 (sample SAMEA3113581, study PRJEB22503) | soil metagenome
GGCTCACCGGTCGACGAATCGGGGTCCTCGCCGTCAAGCAAGGACCGGCCCACTTTCGCGGCGCTGACGCTACCGCTCCACACCCCGCTTAGATCCGAAGCGCCGGCAAAGTCGGCCAGCAGCACGGCTACTGCTGCGCGCCCGACCGGACCGGCGCGGATACGAGGTACCCATCGCTGCCTGATCGACGCCGGTTCGCGTGCTCGTGTCAGCGGTGGAGGACGGCGCGCAACGTTCCCTCGAGTATGGGGTGTCGAAAATCAAAGCCGTCAGCGAGCAGGGTCTGCGGTGCCACGCGTTGACCGTCGAATAGCAGCGCATCCGCTCGTTCACGACCGAGTAGCAGGCGTGGCGCGAATCTCGGCACCGGTAGTACGGACGGCCGCCGGAGCACGGAGCCAAGTGTGCTCGCGAACTCCCCGTTGGTTGCTGGGTTGGGCGTCACCAAGTTGACCGCGGCCGAAACCGGGTTGTCGAGCAGGTACTCGATCGCGGCGACTTCGTCGTGCAGCGAGATCCAGCTCATCCACTGCTGCCCGTTGCCGATCCGCCCTCCCAGTCCAACCTTGAACAGTGGGAGCAGCTTGGGCAACGCCCCGCCGTGACCGCTCAGCACGATTCCGGTGCGGAACGTCACGACGCGGATGCCAGCAGAGGCGGCCCGAGCGGTGGCGGCTTCCCACGCCACGCAGATCTCGCTGAGGAACCCCGAGCCAGGGGAGGACGACTCGTCGACTACCTCGTCGCCGCGATCGCGTAGTAGCCGATCGCCGAGGCGCTGACCAGTGTGGTCGGCCCACCTCCTCGTTGGACTGCTGTCGCCATCGAGTCGGCGATCAGCTCGGTACCCACGGTGCGGCTCTCGACCAACTCGCGTCGGTACTTGTCGGTCCACCGCCGATCGCCAATGCTGGCGCCGGCCAGGTGGACGATCGCATCGAGACTGGCCAGATCGCGCGGATCGAGGCGCCCCTCAGCGGGGTTCCACCCGATCTCGCCCGCGTCCGGTGCACGCCGCACAACCGGAAGGGCATCGTCACCGCGCTCGCACAGCCGAGTTCGAAGGGCAGTGCCGATTAGACCGGAGGCTCCGGTGATTCCGACGCGCATCCCGCGACCCTACGACGACCGACGACGTCGGCGACCCGCAACGCGTCCCTTCGACGTCACGCTCCCGGCGGTTCACCGTCGAGCCGCCGGCCGGCCGGCAGTGGCGACGGCCGGGCGGCCCCGCGCTTGCGGGCGACGTCGGCGACGAAGCCCGCGGTCTCCTCGGCGACGTGGCACTTCAGGAACCACCCCGCGGCCATGAACACGCCGAGCACTCGGAGCACCGGGTGGAGGTCGACCTGCACGGTGCAGGTAAACTCTGACGAGGAGTCCGTCTTCGGTGTGGCCTTGAGCCACCATCGCACGGATCCTCGTACGGGGACGAGGTGCAACAGGTAGATCCTGCTCGCCTGCGAGTACATCTCCACGTCGCCGCGGCCTGCGCGGACGGGACGGTAGTGCTGGACGATCAGGTTCCCGCCGATCGACTCGACGTTGACCATGCCCCGGCCGTGTTCATCGTTGTACGTGCCTGCCCCATGGTGCCCACGAGCACACGCTCGGTAGTCCTCGTCGGAGAGCCCGAACAACCAGCCCTCGAGATCGACGTCCGCGGCCGGCACGTTCAACGCCGCTGTCGTGGTGCGTCGCATGCTCATGGCATCCCCACAAGGCGGTGGGCGCGGATCAGCCACGCGAACTTCTCGAGCGGGCCGAGACACCCAGTGATGGCGTCCTGGGTGACGGAGTCGCCATCGAACGTCTCCACTGCTGCTCGGAGGCGGCCACTGACACCACCGAGGATCGTGTTGAGTGCCCTTGCGACGCCGAGATCCGGAATCAGTCCGTCGGCGAAGGTCGGGAGGTCGGACGTCGCGACCATCACCAGCCGCCCGTCAGGGTGGAACCCCACGGCTCGCGCCCGCTCGGTGTGCCGTCGGTCGGCTGCGCCCGCGCTGGCTAGCTCAAGATCTGCGGCGCGACCGCCTCCTTGAGTCCTTCCGAGGCTTGGATGTCGAGCGCCCGCGCGACCTCCTGGGAGTCCTCGAACACGTCGAGCGCGTGGATCTTCCCCCACTTCAACGTGATGAGGTGAACGGCGTGCTGCGTGTACGGCCCGCCGTCCAGCAGCGTCGCGCTGCCGTCCCACTGGACGACAACCGTGGTGTTCCACGGCCAGCCCTTCACCCAGATTCGGTTGATCCTCAGGTTGAGGCTCGGCAGCACACGACCCAGGCGCTGGAACCACAGCCGCAACGTGTCGCGGTCGTGACGCTCGCCGCCGATTGCATGTGCGCCGAGGAAGCGGTGATGGACGTTGGGCGCGATCGAGGCAAGGAGTTCGTCCCAGCGCTGGTTGTTGACGTTGTCGAAGCTCTGCTGGATCTTGCTCTTGACGATCAGGCTGTAGATCATGGTGTCGTTCTCCTCGATTCCTGCGGCCCGAAGTCCGGGCGACCTACTTGATGAAGCAGCGCCGCCTCAGCATCCAACGGGAACGGTCGGGATCGAATCCCTCGACCGCGTAGTCCGCGACGACGAGGCTGGCTTGCGTATCGTCTCGGACGCTCTGCACCGCGCCAAGCGCTGCGATGTGCCTTTGCGCGAGCGGTGGGCGCCACGGCGCCGACGTCGTGCCAACAAGCAGCCCACGGATGCGCAAGGCGATCAGTGACCCACAAGGTCGAGATCGCCTCGGTCCTCGCGTCTCAGCGCGGACGTGTGGTTCTCCGACGCCGACGCCGTCCGGCTGCGCCGCCGCAACCTTTGCCGCCGGCATCGCCCGCGGGGCCTCGTCGGCCGGGTTCACAACGGCGCCCGGGCTCACTCATGGGCCGAGTGTCGCCGCCTCACCTACCGGTCTTGCGTCCCCCTACCGCTGCCGTGTCCTGCAGCGGGTTGACGCGGCTCAATCGAGCGTTCACGAGACGACAGCGATGCATTCGATCTCAACGTCGTACCCGGGCAATGTCACCCCCAACGTCGTGCGTGTTGGGCGGTGTCCGGCGAAGGCCCGTTCGTAGACAGCGTTCACCTTCGGCAGATCATCGAGGTCGGCCAGGTAAAGGCCGCAGCGCACGACGTCATTGAGGGTCGCGCCAGCGTCTACGAGGATCGACTCGATGTTGGTGAGGACGAGCTCGACCTGCGCTTCGATAGGTCCGTCAATGATCCGACCGTCGCGGAGCGGGATCTGACCAGAGACGAAGATCAGTCCGCCTTGGGTGACGAGGCCCGGGACGTAGGGCCGTCCCGGAGCCGCGTCGGGGAGGAGGATCTTGATGGTCATGACTGCGACCAAGCGGCGGCGTCAGCGATGAGTTCCGCCGTCTCAGATGGATGGGACATACCGACGACATGCGAGGCACCTGCTATCTCGATGGTGCGCTTCGAGTTGGCGCGTTCGGCCATAGAGCGGAGCGCGCCGACCGGGATGTTGCGGTCGGCGTCGCCGAAGATGAACCAGCTCGGGATGTGCTTCCAGAGCGGGTCGGGCCCTGACGGCTCACCGAGGGCGGCCTCGGCGATGGGCCGCTGGGCGATGGCCATGAGACTGGCCTGGCCGGCAGGGAGGTCGGCGCAGAACTGTTCGTGGAACCGGGTCTGGTCGATGTAGGCGTCGGTGCCGCCGCCGGGGAGCGGAACGAAGGCGAGGGTCTCGCCGAGGATGCTGCCGGGAACGCTGTTCGCGGCGTCGCCGGCGCTCTCGTCTGCTTCGAGCGCGAAGGCTGCGACATAGACGAGACCGACGATGTCGCCGGCATCAGCGGGCACGTTGGTGATCACGGCGCCGCCGTAGGAGTGGCCGGCGAGCACGATGGGCCCGTCGATGGTGCGGACGAGCTCGCTCAGTCCCGCGGCGTCACCGGCGACGGATCGCAGGGGGTTCGCGTAGGCGACGATGTGGTGGCCATGGACAGTGAGCTGTTCGGTGACGTGGTTCCAGCTCGACGAGTCGGCGAATGCGCCGTGGACGACGATGACGGTGGCAGTCATGTTGGGTTCATTCCGGGTCGAGGGTGGGGCGCGGGTTCGGTCAGGCAAGGGAGCTGCGGAGCATCCAGGCCGCCTTCTCGTGTGCCTGGATGCGCTGGGTGAGGAGGTCGGCGGTGGGTTCGTCGTGTGCCAGCTCCACAGCCGGGAAGATCGACTTTGCCGTGTGGATGACTGCGTCTTGACCGGCGACGAGGCGCCGGATCATCTCGGTGGCGTCCGGCTGATCGCCTTCTTCGACGATGGTGGATCGGCTGGCGAACTCCCGGTAGCTGGCCGGCGCGAACGCGTCGAGGGCGCGGATCCGCTCGGCGACCAGGTCGACGGCGAGGGCGAGCTCGTTGTACTGCTCCTCGAAGAGCAGGTGGAGACTGTGGAACATCGGGCCGGTGACGTTCCAGTGGTAGTTGTGGGTCTTGAGGTAGAGCGTGTAGCTGTCCGCCAGCAAGCGGGCGAGCCCGTCGCTGACCGACTCGCCGTCGGGTCGGCGATCATGGTTCCGGGCTCGATCGGCAGCGCGGGCAGGGTGTCGGGGGTCGTGGTCATGGGCTTCTCCTTGTCATGCGTGCGATTGTCTCGACGAACTCGGATCGGCGCGCTTGGCCACCGAGGCCGTATCGACTCGCCCGGTAACAGAGTGCGTTTAACCCGATCGAGGCGCAGCCGCCATCTCCTTCGCAGCGGAGCAGCTTGAGCGGAAGGGCGAGGATTTCGAAACCGGCGTCTTCGATCGCCGCACCACTCGCCGCAGGAGCCGATCGACCGAATGGTCCGCGTGCAGGGTGACGACGACGCCGTCGGGACCATCGGTTGCCACCAGCCCATCATCGACAACGCGGAGGCGGTTCGAATCCCGTGGCCGCGTAGTCGATGATGGTCAGGCTCGTGACTCGACGCGGCAGAGCTCTGGCCGCGAGGTGATGTCGAGCTTGCGGATTCGTGGCCGAATGGTTCGGGTCGTGGACTACGCGCCCGGTGGATTCGATCGGTGTCTCGTGATGCGGATGCTCGAGGCCACTACCGAGCACCAAGGAGACCTCGACATGGGCTACGTGACCTCAAAGAGGCACCGCAATGGCTGACCAGCTGTATGCCCTGCCCGACCTGCCATACGACTACGCGGCGCTCGAGCCCCACATCAGCGGCCGCATCATGGAGTTGCACCACGACAAGCACCATGCCGCCTACGTGAACGGCGCCAACGAGACCCTGGAGAAGCTCCACGCGTCCCGTACCACCGGCGACTTCGCGACTATCTCGATGCTCGAAAAGGACCTCGCCTTCCACGTCTCCGGGCATGTGCTCCACTCGCTGTTCTGGACCAATCTGACGCCCGACGGCGGCGGCGAACCCGACCCCACCAGCGCAATCGCGTCCGTGCTCATCGAGGCCTTCGGCGGCTTCGACCGCTTCCGAGCCCAGATGACGGAGGCGGCCACCAGGGTGCAGGGTTCCGGGTGGGCTGTCGCGTCATGGGAGCCCGTCGCCGGCAGGCTCGTCGTCCAGCAGGTCCACGACCACCAGGGAAATCACGCACAGGGAACGGTCTCCCTCCTCGTCATCGACGCATGGGAGCACGCCTTCTACCTGCAGTACGAGAACCGGAAGGCGGAGTTCTTCGAGGCGATCTGGAGCGTCGTCAACTGGACCGACGTCCAAGCCCGCTTCGACCAGGCGCGGCTCCCGGCGTTGGCCACGAACTGAGTGGGACGGCAGCCATGGCGAATCAGGTCCAGACCGACCTCCCGTCGAGGCGAGGAGCCGCCCACGGAGGAACGCTGATCCTCGGCGGCGGGTTCGCCGGCGCGCACATCGCACGCTGCCTCGGCAAGCGCGGCGCGACGATCATCAGCCCCGAGAGCGCCATGCTCTACGCACCGATCCTGCCCGAGGTGGCGGCCGGCGCCATCGAAGCACGCCACGTCACCGTCCCGCTCCGTGTGATGTGCCCGCACGCCGAGGTCCTCCTCGGATGGGCGACCGCCCTCGACGAGGACACCCGGATCGTCACCGTGGAGACCGAGGGCGGCGAAATCGAGGTGTCGTACGACAACCTCGTCGTCGCTCTCGGCGCGGTCGCGTCGTGGCTCCCGATTCCTGGCCTCGCCCAGCACGCCTTGGGATTCAAGAACCTCGCCGACGCAATCCACCTGCGAGAGCACGTGCTGCACCAACTCGACACCGCCGCGACCGACCCCGGCCACGCGGCACGACACCTCGCGTTCGTGTTCGTGGGCGCCGGCTGCGCTGAGGTCGAAGCACTCGCCGAAGTGCGAGACCTCGTCCGCGATGCTCTGCGGCATCACCCGGCGCTACGGGACATTCCACAGCGGTGGGTCCTCGTCGACCTCGCGCCCAGGATCCTTCCCGAGGCACCCGGCGGCCTTGGCCTCCTCGAACGGTCCCACGCCACGACGCCCGTCGTCGCGGTCGACCTTCACGACGTCGGCGGCCCGCCACACTCGGACGTCCCAGACCAAGTCGCGCGCACCTCGACACGTTCCGAAGGAGATCGAGCATGACATTCACCAAGATCACCTGCGCAGGTGCCGGAACGATGGGCTCACAGGTCGCCTGGCAGATGGCGTTCCACGGCAAGTCCGTCACGGTCTACGACGCGGTTCCTGCCGGCCTTGAGAAGGGCCGGGCGTTTCATGTGCAGTACGCCAACCTCTTCATCGAGGAGCGCGGCGCCACCGCTGAACAGATCGATGGTGCTTTCGGACGTCTCGCCTACACCAGCGACCTTGCCGAGGCGGTCAGCGACGCCGACCTCGTCAGCGAGTCCGTTCCCGAATCCCTGACGATCAAGGAGGCGTTCTGGAGCGACGTCGCGCGTCACGCGCCCGAGCACACCGTGTTCACCACCAACACCTCGACCCTTGCGCCCAGTCAGCTCGTGCCCTTCGTCGACCGCCCGAACCGCTTTCTCGCCGTCCACTTCGCCATCGGCGTGTGGGACTCCAACATCGGTGAGGTGATGGGCCATCCCGGCACAGACCCGGAGGTCTTCGAGGACGTGCTCACCTTCGCACGGGAGATCGGCCTGGTGCCGATCCCGATCCACAAGGAGCAGAGCGGCTACATCATCAACAGCCTGCTCGTGCCCTGGTGCACCGCGGCACTCGACCTCCTGGTACGCGGTGTGAGCGACCACCAGAGCATCGATCGGACCTGGATGATCACCCTCCAGAGCGATCTCGGACCCTTCGGGATGATGGACCGCATGGGCCTCGGCGTCGTCCACCACGTCGCCACACTGCTGGGCGAGACCACCCAGGACACCCAGGCCATCGAGTCGGCCCACTACCTCGACGAGGAGCTCATTCGCCACGGCCGGCTCGGTGTCGCGACCGGCCAGGGGTTCTACAGCTACCCCGACCCTGCGTACGCTGCGCCGGGGTTCATCTGATCCGCTGGAGGATTGTCGACACAGGGGCCCGCGGGCGGCGCGAGCGCACGGCCGCTGATGGTCATCGCCCATGGCGTCCGGCCGGCCACGAGAGCCGCGCCGCACGATGGGTGAGCCAGCGCGACACGCTCGCCACTGCGCCCGGTGACCTCGGCGAACGAGCGGTGGCGTCGACGACGCGCGGGACCCTGCAACTACGAACTCGGCGTCCTACAGCGCCTCGGCGTACATTGCTTCGATCTCGGCTGCGTAGCGGGCGTTGACCCCGCGTCGCTTGAGCTTGGACGTCGGCGAGAGCACGTCGCCGTCGGCCAGCCATTCCTCGCCGACGAGCGTGAAGCGCTTGATCTGCGCCGCCTGGGCGAACTGCTTGTTGACCTCGTCCAGACCGGCCTGAACCTCTGCCCGTAGCTCCGGGTCGCCGGCCAGATTGACGATGCTTGCGCCCTCCTTGCCGTGCTTGCGTGCCCACACGGCCGCGTGCTCAGGGTCGAGTACCAGGATCGCCGAGACGAACTTGCGCTGGTCGCCGATGGCGGCGGCCTGGCCAACGAGCGGGATGGTCTTCAGCGCGGCTTCGAGGTTGGCGGGGCTGATGGTCTTGCCACCGGAGGTGATGATCAGGTCCTTCTTGCGATCGACGATGCGGAGGTATCCCTCGTCGTCGAGCTCGCCGATGTCGCCAGTGTGCAACCAGCCGTCAATCACGGTCTCGGCCGTTGTGTCGGGCTGCTTGAAGTAGCCACGGAACACGTTGCCGCCGCGGCAGATCACTTCTCCGTCATCGGCCAGCTTCACCTCGCACCCGGGGATCGCCTGGCCGACGCTCCCGGGCCTGTTCGCCTCGGGCGACCACGTCATCGGACCAGAGCTCTCGCTCATTCCATAGAGCTCGCTGAGGGGCACTCCAATGGCGTTGAACCACTCGAGCAGCGCGCGGGGGATCGGCGCCGCCCCGGTCATCGCCACCACGACTGCGTCCAGCCCCACCAGCGCGCGCACGTTGGCAAAGGAAACCTGGTCCAAGAGTTGCCACGTGTCGTGCTGTTCCCGGGATGGAGTGCCCGCTCGCTCGGCCGACTTGATGGCGAGCGCTACCTCGAGGTCCTGGTCGAACTGTGCCTTCCTCTCGGCATCACCGGCGATAGCAGCGATAGCGGCGTTGTAGATCCGCTCCCACACTCGTGGCACGCCGACGACGATCTCCGGGTGCGCCTCGCGCAGGTAGCTGGCCACCAGCCCGGGGTCAGGGCAGCAGTGCACGTCGAAGCCGAGCATGATGCCGAGGTAGTGCGTCATCATTCGCTCGGCGATGTGCGCCATTGGCAGGTAGCTGACGACCCGTCGGCCCTCCGTGTCATCGAACGGGAACAGCTGACGGAGCTGCTCCACTGTGCAGGTGACGTTCGCCTGGTCGATCATCACGCCCTTGGGTGGTCCGGTGGTACCGCTGGTGTATACGAGCGTCGCTATGTCGTCCGGTTGGACTGCGGCGGCCAGCCCGACGAGATCGAGCGAACCGTGCGCGCGCAGCTCGGCGGCATCGTGCACACCGTCTGGCAGGTCGTCGGGTGGTTCCAGGACGAGCACGTGCCGCAGTAGCGGCAGCCCGGCGCGCGCCTCGTGCAACCGGCCCAAGTGGACAGCGTCATCGACGACCGCTACCCGAGCTTCAGCGTGGCTGGCGAGGTACTGGATCTCCTTCGCGGAGCTGGAGTTGTAGATGCTCACCGGTGTGGCGCGCAGCATCTGCGCGGCGGTGTCCAGCCAATGAAAATCAGGCCGGTTGCGCATCATCAGCAGCACCCGGTGACCCGGCTCCACTCCGAACGCGCGCAACCCCGCCGCGTGCGTGGAGATCTGTTCGGCGAGTTGGGCGAACGTCCACGTCTCCCAACCCTCGTCCCCGAGCCGACGCAGAGCGGGCCGGCCCGCCCGGTGGTCCAACCGTCGAACGAACTCGCCCGGCACGGTCTGGCCCACTACCAGCGCCCTCAGCGCTCCGACGCTCATCCGCGGCATGGCGCGGATTCTCCCATCTCGGGGCCTGCCCTCAACAACAGTTCGAGGACGAACGGACATCGGGGGTCGACCGGGGCCGGCTCCGACGCTGATCGCGGCTGTCGAGTGCACGGGCCTCGCCGCGCAGGCCTGATCGCGGATACCTACGCTGCTCATCGACCCGTCGGACATCGGCCGCGAGGACAATGACGGCTCCATCTGGGGATCAAAGCGGTAGGACACAGGGAGTCGACGCGTACTCGCGTGACGCAGCGAAGATACGTCGCAGGCTGGCGTCAACCAACCGCGTGTCCGCATCGAACCGCTGGAAGCGAGGAACGACGCTCATCGCCAGCCACCGCCAGCGGTCATCGAAGCGGGTGATCCTCGGGAACGCCTGTGCGCGCAGAGCGACAGGGATTCCACGTCTGAGCGAATAGAGGTAGAACGAGGTGAAGTATGGAAGCTCTTGCCGCACTCCACGCACCTCGAACGTCGTGACAGAGCCGATCGACATGATCCTGGCAAACGCGCACGAAAGGCGATCGAAGTTGGGCTGTACCACAGCTCGTTGCTCGTGCTCGAGGAGCTGGAGGTTGCCCGCCCAAATGAGATCACTCCCCGTACGTCGAGCCTTCTCGGACACCACCGAGTCCGACAAGACGCGACGTCCTTGGTCGATCGTCTCGAAGCCAGAGAGCAGAGGCGCGTAGTGAGGCTCCGTTCGCAGGAGAGCGCGTAGGGTTTCGATCCCATCTTGGGCGGTGATGTACGCGAGGTGAACCCAATAGATGTCGTCGTAGATGGCGTTGTTCGTCGACCGGATCGTCTCGACGTCATCCGTCAACAACCTTCGACGCCCGCGGCCGCGCGGGAGGTCCACGTAGCCACTGCGATCGGCATGGAGTCGGAGCGGAAAGAGTGCGAGCCGAACGTGATGCGACGCGATGGCCGCCATCGCGGCCCACTTGAAGCAGGTGGGCTGATGCTTGTGGATCCACGCATAGCGTGAGGAGATCGCCGCGTTGCGGTGGAACGCGCAACATTGATTGCCAAGAAGGCCATCGCATAGCGCCCTCCACCCGTCGATCGTGTCCGGCATACCATCCGGGAGGACCACCTCGTGCAGTTCTGGAATGAACTTGTCCGGGGCGATCCAGTCAACCATCCGCCACTGCGCTCTAGGAGGTTCGCCTCCCATCGCTCTTGCGGTCATGGGTTGCTCCTTGTCTGGAGAGCAATCGTTTCGACGATCTGAAGGATGTCAGCTTCGCTATCGGTCAGGCGGTATCGATTAGCGAGGCAGGCGGGGGAGTTGTAGCTGACGAACACTTCGCCGGCATTGTCTTCGTAGATCAACAGCTTGAGGGGAAGGTCGATGGCAGTGCGGGGCTTGGCGAGTATGAGCTCGGCGGCACCTAGGGGATTCGCGAAGAGGACGAGCTTTGCGTCGGGTATGGCGAGGCCGAGGTCGGCAGGGTCGCCGCTGTGGTCGATCACTTCGAACACGTCAAGGCCATGCGCCTCGCTGCGAGCTACGGCGCGCCGCAGCAGTCGGTCGACGCTGTCGTTGCATCTCAGCGTGACCACGTCGGGGGGGTCGTCGGTTGCCACGTCATGACTGTGCGTCGCGTCGCGGTCGTTCGAATCCCCCGGCCGCGTAGTCAACGCCGGTCAGTCAGCCGACACCACTCGCGCGAGCTCGTATCGTGTCTTGATGCCGAGCTTTCGATACACCTTGCGGAGGTGATAGTCGACGGTGTTGGCGCTTATGAACAGGCGCTCGCCGATCTCGGAGTTGGTCGCCCCGGCCGCCACCAGGCGTGAGATCTGCCATTCCTGCGGTGTGAGGTCGAGGCGCGTCTCGTCGACGCGCTTGCGGGCACGTGCCCCGGTCGCGAGCAGCTCGACTCGGGCCCGCTCGGCGAAGCCGTTGGCGCCCGCGGCCACGAAGATGTCGCGTGCCGCCTCGAGTTGCGCTCGTGCGTCGCGGCGACGCTTCTGTCGGCGGAGCCATTCGCCGTATACGAGCTGGCTGCGCGCGAGGTGTACCTCCGCACCGTACGCCTCCAGCCTGGCGATCGAGTCACTGAAGTGATCCTCGGCTGTGGTGTCACTCGCCAGCAAGGCTTGGCTTCGACCCAGGAGCCCTAGATCGAGGCCGCTCTGAGTTGCGGCGGCACGTTCAGTCAGGTGGGCCACTGCCGCCAGCGCTGCGTCGCGGTTCCCGCTGCGAACGTGGGCCTCGACGGCGTCGGCGGCGCGAAGGCCGCCGAACATCACGTCCTGGTTCCAGGCGCCCCGCGCCAGTGATGACGCCGCCTGGTAGTTGCCGAGGCCGAGCTCCAAGGTCATGACGGCGTAGTCGGTCCAGATGGCCACGATGCCGAGCGGTGGTGCCTGGCTCGCGAGCTCAGCCGCCTGGGCGCGCACATCAGCCTCGCGGCCGCGCCACGCGGACACCATCAGCTTGCACGGTTCGCCTGGACCGTTTTGCCGGCGCAGCACCTCGTGGATCCCGATGACTTCGGTGAAGTAGTTCTCGGCCGCGTGGAGCGAACCAACTCGCAGTTCGCGAACACCGAGGTAGTCGAGGCCCTCTGGCAGCACTCGGAAGGCGCCCTGCTCGCGGCTGGTTTCAGCACACGCGCTCCCCAGTTCGTGCACCGCGTCGTCGTCGCTGAGCGCGAATGCGATCCAGCACGCCCTTGCGAGGTGACGCGGAAGTCCGCGGACCTCAGGGTCGTGTTGCACCGCGGTGAGCGCGTTGTGAAGCATCTCACGTGCCGAGCTGTACCCCTCCGCGAGCAGTTCAGCAATGGCGTCGAGCCCCAGATCAGCCGCTTGCGGCGCGGTTCCGGCGGGGAGCTTGAAGGACCGCGCGACCTGCGCGGCCTCGACCGTCGACACCGCGCTCAAGTCGCCGAAGTAGATCGCCATCTGGATCACGTCAAACGCGGCATCGCGCGCGAGGCGCACGTCCAGCGGCTCGAATGCTCGCGCGGCGTCGAGCATCATCGAGACGCTGTCGACCATCTGCTCCCGCGGGTCGGCGCCGATTCCCGCGCCCTGGACGGAGTCGAAGACTGCGATCGCGGCCTCGAGCTGCCGGACTCGGGCCACGAGCAGTGGATCGTGGAGATCGGGCAGGGCACGTGCCAGGTTCGCTTTCGCACGTGCGGGGTTTCCGGCAGTCACGTCGGCCCTTGCCGCGTGGACCAGCCTCGTCGCTCGTTGCTGGCTGTCGTGGGTCAACTGCGCGGCGCGTGCGAGTAGATCAGCTGATGCCGCGCAGCTCCCCCGCCGTCGCGCTCGGTGCGCGGCCTCCTCGAGCTCTGCGGCGACCTCGTCATCAGGGGATTGGGCAGCGGCGGCGCGGTGCCACGCTCTCCGGTCAGCGTCACCCCCTGCGTCGCTCGCGTCCGCCAAAGCCGCGTGGGCCCGGCGACGATCGGCGTGGCTCGCGCCTTGGTAGACGGCCGAGCGAATCAGCGGATGGCGGAACGCGATCTGCGGCCCAATCTCGAACAGTTCAGCTGCTTGGGCGGGCAGGATGGCGCTCTCGTCGAAGTCGAGTTCGCGCCCGGCACGCCAGATGGCACTAGCGTCACCCGTCGGCTCGGCCGCGGCGACGAGCAAGAACCTCTGGGTTGAAGCGGGAAGCGCACCAACCTGACGGAGGAAGTGCAGTTCGAATCTCCGGTCGACCGCCAACGGCTCAGGGAGTGGCGCCACCCCCGCGAGCTGGTCGGGCGACAGTTCCCGACCGAACTCGACGAGCGCGAGCGGGTTCCCGCGCGCCTCGGCCAGTAGTCGGGCCCGGACGTGGTTTGCCAGTGGCTTCCTCACGGCTGCGTCCAGGAGCACCACCGAGGCCGTTTCCGAGAGCGGACTGAGGTTGAGCAACGGTAGCCCTTCGAACAAATCGCGGCTTGCGTTCGAGTCACGTACCGACGCCAGCAGACAGACGGGGTCGGCGTGGAGCCGACGGGCGAGAAATCCGAGCGCGTCAGCGCTTTCCTGGTCCAACCACTGCGTATCGTCGATGACGATCAGCAAGGGCCGTCGTGTTGCGGCGACGGCGGAGACGAGCGTCAGGGCCGCGAGACCGACCAGGAACTGATCCGGCACCACGTCATCGCTGATCCCGAACGCCGCGCTCAGCGCCCGAGCCTGAGGTGGCGGCAACGAGTCGATGTCATCGAGGAAGGGCGCCAGCAGTTGGTGCAGGGCGGCGAAGCCCAGCCGCATCTCCGACTCGATGCCAACGAGGCGGACGACGTCGAAGCCGGTCGCTGACGAAGCCACCGCGTCGAGCAAGGACGTCTTGCCGATGCCCGCCTCGCCACGCACCACCAGCACTCCGCTCAGGCCGCTCCGCGCCTGCTCGACGAGACGGCCGAGCGCGGCTTGCTCCGACGTGCGTCCAACCAGCGAGATCCCACCATCACGACCCATGCGTCACCGACCCGGACCAGCGCGCGCATCCCCCTTCTCCGTCACGCATCAGGAGCCTAGCCCCGATTCTTCACGGGGCTCGGGGAGCTGACCCGGTCTCATCCGCGTAGATGCCCACCTGGCAAGGGATTCTGGTGTTGCGACACATCCAGATTCCGAGTCCAGGAGGGCACCTGCACGGTGAAGAGTAACTGCACGGTTCCGGTGGTGGTGGAAAGGGGGGGCGGTGTAGGCGCTGTGGCTCATGTCGGGTTGCACGCTCTCGGCGCGTTTGCGGACCGTCTCGGTCTCGGTGGTTTGCTGTCCGAGCGGATTGGGTGGACGGGTGAGCGGGCGCCGGTTCATGACCGTGGCAAGGTCCTGGTGCAGGCGATGTTGATGCTCGCCGGCGGCGGCGAGGCGTGCACCGACATCGAACATCTCCGCGCCCAGGGCGTTCTGTTCGGGTCGGTGCCGTCGGACTCGACACTGCATCGCTCGTTCCATCAACTCGACGCCGAGACGCGGTCGGGCCTGTGGGCCGCGATGGCCGCAGTCCGTGCCCAGGTGTGGTCGCGATCGACGGCCACGGCGACGGGCGAGGTGGTGTTGGACATCGACGCGTCGCTGCACGAGATCCACTCGGAGAACAAAGACGGAACCGCTGCGCACTACAAGGGCGGCTTCGGGTTCCACCCGATCTACTGCACTGCGGACGCTACCGGCGAGTGCCTGGGCGTGAAGCTGCGACCCGGGAACGCCGGCGCGAACACCATCGCCGACCACGTCGACGTGTTGGACCAAGCCGTCGCTGGGCTCCCTGAGGACATTGCGGTCGGCCACCGCCCCGGCGACGATGGCGATCTCGTCCGGCGGCGGCTGCGGGTGCGGACCGACTCGGCCGGGTGCACCAACTTCGTGCACCGCTGCCGGGACCGCAACGTCGGGTTCTCGGTCGTGGCCCGCTCGAATGCAAGTGTTCATGCGGCGATCAGCCGGGTCCGGTTCGACGACGAAGCCTGGCAGCCAGCGCTCACCCAGACCGGTGAACAACGCGATGGCGCAGCGGTCGCCGAGTTGACCGGCTTCGTCGACCTGACCGGCTGGCCTGAAGGCACCCGGCTGATCGGGCGCCGCGAACCGTTGCACCCCGGCGCCCAAGAATCGTTGTTCCCGTCGGAGCTGTTCCGCTACTGGGGCCACTACACCGACTCCGATCTTGACCCGGTCGCTGCTGATGTCGACATGCGCGGCCACGCCCGCGTCGAGGACAACATCCGTCGACTCAAGGACTCCTGCGCGTCACGGTTCCCGTTCACGAACCTCGACGCCAACCGGGCATGGCTCGACGTCGTCTGCTTCGCGGACGCGCTCGTCCGCTGGTTCCAACTGCTCTGCATCCCCGGCCGCTTCGCCGTCGCCGAGCCCAAGACACTGCGCTGGAACATCTGGCACACCCCCGCCCGGATCGCCAGCCACGCCCGCCAGACCATCGTGCGCATCCTCGACGGCTGGCCCACTACCAACGAGATCCTCACCGCCTACCGGCACATCGCACTCATCACCTGACCGGTGCGGTCCTCGCTACCGGACCCTGAACGATCCGGCCACCGGGCCAGCTTCGACGCGCCCCGAAGCGACCACCGAGACCCCCAAAGCCACCGGTTCGCTTCGAACGATCACGAAATCATCGCCGTCTCATCCGCGCCAGCACTGAACAAGCGATCCATGCCCAGCCGCTCATTCTCGTGAGCGATCGGGGCTAGCTCTTGAGCTAGGGGTGTTCCTCGGCGGCGTCGGCGTCGGCCCTGGTCTGG
>OCZV010000411.1_pt1 | contig 15703 bp, 13 predicted proteins | sample 1539051 | NCBI WGS metagenome assembly OCZV01 (sample SAMEA3113581, study PRJEB22503) | soil metagenome
GACCCCGCGATTACGAATCGCGTGCTCTGCCGAACTGAGCTACTCCGGCGCGCGTTCAGTCTAGCGCGGGCTCACCCGGCGACTTCGACCGCGGCCAGCCGGAGGAACGCTTCCTCCAGCACCATCCGCGCGTTGAGGTTGGTCTCATCGGCCAGGGCGGACCGGGCTCCTTCGAGGGCCTCCACCGCCCGGGCCGCCTCGGCCGGACGGATCGCCGGCGGCTCCCGGTCGAGGTTGATCGACCAATCCGGTTCTCCCCCCGAGCCCGCAAGCAGGCCGTCGCGGAACCACGACTCCAGCGCGAGGAGCGCGGCATCCAGGAACTCTCGTTCGGCCCGCCGTTCCTGCCGCTGGTGCCGCTGCTCCATCCGGCGGATCGCTCCTCGGTACTGCTCGAGCGGTTTCCCCGTCTCGGCGTCGAGGAACGGCTCCAGCTCCTCGTCCAGGCGGGAGGCCACCCGGGTCCGGTACTCCCCGGCCGCCGTTAGCAGCCGGTCCGCCGCGTCCAGGGCTCCCGCGGCGCCCTCGAGCCCGAGCGTGCCGAGCGCCACGTCCCGGAACGCCAGCCCCTCCGGGTCCTTGGCGATCCGCCGGGCCCGGCCCAGGTTGCCTCCGGCCAGCCGGGCAGCCAGGCGGGCTCGGGCATCGTCGACGCCTTCCGCGAGGAGCGCGTCGATCACGAACCCCTCGGAGAGGGGGCGGAACGTCACAACCTGGCAACGGGACAGCACCGTCTCGGGGACCTCGTCGGGCCGCGCCGATGACAGGATCAGCACCGTCTCGGGGGGCGGCTCCTCCAGCGCCTTCAGCAGAACGTCGGCCGCCTCCTCGGTCATCCGGTCGGCCTGGTCCACCCGGAACACCTTCCGGTTCGGCTCCGGCGCGGTCAGCGAGGCCCGGGCCACCAGCCACCGGGCCGTGCCGTCCTCGTCCGCGCTCTCGCCGACCCGGATGTCCCGTCCCTGGGGCTCGACCACGACCAGGTTCGGGTGGCGGTCCTCCAGGGCCAGCCGGCAGTCGCGACACTCCCCGCAGCCGCCGCGAGAACAGAGGAGCGCCGCGGCGAACGCCCGGGCCGCCTGCTGCTTGCCCGACCCCTCCGGCCCGGCGAACAGGTAGGCATGGTGCGGCCGCTCGGCGGCACGCTCCAGGAACGCCACCGCGTCGGGCTGGCCGGGCACCCGTCGGAGCACCTCGCTCACCCCGGACCCTCCTCGGAGTCCTTGGGGAAGAACGCCTCGAGCTCCTCGCGAACGCGCCCGTGGACCTGGTCGGGGGGACCGGCGGCGTCGATCACCCGGAAGCGCTCGGGGTGGTCCTCAGCGATGCGCAGGAACGCGTCGGCCACCTTGGCGTGGAACGCCTCGTCCTCGGATTCGATGCGGTCCTGGTCACCCTCGATCCGGGACAGCCCCCGGCCCGGCTCGAGGTGCAGCAGGATCACCAGGTCCGGGAACAGCCCCTGCGTGGCCCACACGTTCAGCGACAGGACATCCTGCTCGCCGAGGCCGCGGCCGGTGCCCTGGTACGCCAGCGACGAGTCGAGGTACCGATCGCACAGGACGACCTTCCCCTCCTCGAGGGCCGGGCGGATCACGTGCGACACGTGCTGGGCCCGGCTCGCCGCGAACAGGAGGGCCTCGGCCCGGGCGTCCACCGAGCTCTGGTCGTGCTCGAGCAGCGTGTCTCGGAGGTGCTCGCCGAGCCGGGTCCCGCCAGGCTCGCGGGTGACCAGCACGTCGTGACCCTCCGACTCCAGGAACTCCTTGGCCAGCCGGACCTGCGTCCCCTTCCCAGCTCCTTCGATCCCCTCGAAGGAGATGAAGGAGCCGCGGCGCTCGGTCTTGCGAAGCCGTGGGAACAGCCGGAGCGGCCGGGGACGGGTGAGGCGGCTCTTCGAGAGACCGCTCCTCGACCAGATCCCGCCCACGATCATCACCAGCGCTCCCGCCCAGAGTGCCAGGCGGGGGCCTCCGACGTCGAAGCCGCTGAATGCCTGGGCCAGTAGCGGGAAGCCCGCCAGCGACAGGAACAGCCCCAGACGGGCCAGGACCGTGAGCGAGCCGAACACCCGGCCGCGCAGCTCGTCGGTCACGTTCTCGTGGAGGAGGGTGTATCCGGTCACCCAGGTGGCCCCGGCGGCAGCTCCCATGACGATCGTGACCACCGCGGCCAGGGCCACGTTCGGCGTGGCTGCGAGGACGATCAGGGCGACGCCGCCGCCGAGGATCGCCAGTCCGAAGAGAGTGTCCTTGTCGACGACCTTGTAGATCTGCCCGACCACGGCCATGCCCAGCGCCAGTCCCACGCCCACGGCCGTGACCAGGAACCCCCAGGCCGTGGGCCCGCCGCCGAGCGTGGTCTGGGCGAAGATCGGCCCGACCGACATCACCGCGCCCGCGCCGGTGAACGCCAGGACGATCCCCACGGTCATGGCCCGGGCGAACGCGTGGTCCTTGAGGAACCGCACGCCCTCACGCATGTCGGCGAAGGCGTCCCCCGCGCCGAGCTTGCCGGCGCGGGGCCGCCGGGCCGCCGCCCGCACCGGGAGCCGCTGGATCATCCAGGCCGAGAACGCGAACGTCAGCGCATTGGCCCACAGCGCGATGGCCTGCGGGTTCTGATCGAAGTACTCGAAGCCCCCACCGAGGCTCGCACCGATCCCCGCGAGGGCCGTGTACACGATCCCCCCGAGCGGCAGCGTGCCGTACCCGGTGGCCAGCGCGATCGTGTTCGCGTTGGAGAGCTGCCGGCGCGGCACCAGGTTCGGGATCATGGCGTCCCGGGCCGGCGTCCACAGGAGCGACAGGCACTCGATCAGGAACGACATCGCGTAGATCCACGGCAGACGCGGGATCAGGGGCAGGGTGGCGTAGCCGATCCCTCGCACCACGTCGGCGATCACCATCAGCCGCTTCCGGTCGAACCGGTCGACCAGCACACCGGCGAACGGGCCGAACACGATCGACGGCAGCAGCCGGGCCAGCATGATGCCGGACACAGCGAACCCGGCGCTCCCACCGCCGATCCGGGTCACCAGGGCGACCACGGCCACGAAGCCGATCCAATCGCCGAGCGATGACACCAGGATGGCCCGGTAGAGCCGCGAGAAAACGGGATCTCTGAGGAGGGTGCGGAACGTGGCCGGCCGGGTGCCCCGGAGAGCGGCGATCTCCTCGGAGACGGTGGCCATCGGCTAGCCGGCCCTCAGGCGGCCTCGGTCGGACCCCCTCCCGCCTCGGCCTCGTAGTCGCCGTTCACGCACTTGATGCCCTTCGGGCCCTCGGTCAGCAGGCCGCCGCACTTGGGGCACGCCTCGGTCAGCGGCCGCTGGTTCACGGTGAAGTCGCACTCCGGATAGCGGTTGCAGCCGTAGAACACGCTCCCACGCCGGCGCCGGGCCCGCTTGACGACCAGCTCGCCCGGCGGCTCCCGTCCCTCCTCCTTGCACTTCGGGCAGGTGACCCCGGTCTTCTGCTCCTCGCGCTTCACGTACTTGCATTCCGGATACCTCGAGCACCCCACGAACGGACCGTACCGACCGTACCGCTTCACGAGGTCGCCGGGGGGGTCGCGGCCCTCCTCCTTGCACTGGGGACAGGTCTCGCCGATCGGCTCCGGCTCGGGCCGCTCCTTGCCGTCGAGGTCGCGAGAGTAGTCGCATTCCGGCCAGCGGTCGCAGGCCACGAACCGGCCGGCCTTCCCGAGCTTGATCACGAGCTGACCGGGGGGATCGCGACCCTCCTCCTTGCACTTCGGACACGTCTCGTCGAGCTCCTCCTTGGGCCGCTCGATCTCGTCCTCCTTCTTCTCGAGCAGCCGCTCGAAGGGGCCGTAGAACTCGTCGAGGACCTGGACCCACCGCATCTTTCCTTCCGCCACGTCGTCCAGCTCCTCTTCCATCCGGGCGGTGAAGTCATAGTCGACGATCTCCGAGAAGTGCTCGACGAGGAGGTCGATGACGACGAAGGCCACGTCCTCGGGGAACAGCCGGCGCTGCTCGACGTAGACGTATTTCCGGTCCTCGAGGTTCGAGATCGTCGGCGCGTACGTCGAGGGCCGCCCGATCCCCCGGCTCTCCAGCTCCTTGACCAGCGAGGCCTCCGTGTAGCGCGGCGGCGGCTGGGTGAAGTGCTGCTCGGGCACGATCTCCAGCAGCCGGAGCGCCTGCTCCTGGTCCAGCGCGGGCAGGCGGGCCTCGGCGTCGCGGTCGGGCGCATCGTCGGCCGACTCGAAGTACACCCGGCGGAACCCATCGAACTTGACGGTCTGGCCGGTGGCCCGCAGAAGGTATCGCGGCGCGGCGTCGGCCGTGGCCTCGATGTCGACCGAGACCTGGTCGAGGATGGCGTCGGCCATCTGGCTGGCCATGGCACGCTGCCACACCAGGCGGTAGAGCTTGGCCTGATCCTGGCTGAGGTGCGCCTCGACAGTGTCGGGGATACGGGCGGCCGAGGTGGGACGGATCGCCTCGTGGGCCTCCTGGGCGCCGCGCGAGGTGGTCTTGTACCGGCGCGGCTTCGAGAGCGTGTACCGCTCTCCATACTGCTGCTTCACCACCTGGCGGATCTCCCGCAGTGCCGACTCGGCCATCGTGGTCGAGTCGGTCCGCATGTAGGTGATCAGGCCGGTCTGGCCCTCGCCGGGGAGGCTCACGCCCTCGTACAGCTGCTGGGCCACCCGCATGGTCTTCCGGGCCGAGAACCCCAGCTTCCGACCGGCTTCCTGCTGAAGCGTCGAGGTGGTGAACGGCGGGGAGGGCCGGCGCTTGACCTCCTTCTTCCGGATCTCGGCGACCCGGTAGGCGGCCCGCTCGAGGTTGGCCGAGTGCTGCCGGGCATCGGCCTCCTTGAGCACGGTGCCCTTCTTCCGCTCGGTGGGCGTCTTGACCCGGTCCTCGCCGATCGAGTCGAGGTGAGCCACGAAGGCCAGGTCGTCGCCGTCGGGGGTGAGCCGGGCGTCGACCGTCCAGTACTCCTTCGGCTTGAACTTCTGGATCTCCCGCTCCCGATCGACGACCAGGCGGAGCGCCACAGACTGAACGCGCCCGGCCGACAGGCCGGTGCGCACCTTCTTCCACAGGATCGGGGACAGCTTGTACCCGACCAGACGGTCGAGGATCCGGCGGGCCTGCTGGGCCTCGACCAGGCGGACGTCGATCGTCCGGGGATCGGCGAATGCCGACCGCACCGCCTCCTTCGTGATCTCGGTGAACGTGACCCGCTTGGCCTCCTCGACGTCGACGTCGAGCAGCTCGGCGAGGTGGTACGCGATGGCCTCGCCCTCGCGGTCGAAGTCGGTGGCCAGCCACAGCTCGTCGGTGCCCTTGTGCGCGCGACGCAGCGCCGTGACCACCTTTTTCTTGGCGTCGGGCACGACGTACTCGGGCTCGAAGTTCCGTTCGGTGTCCACCCCGATCTTGCTCTCCGGCAGATCGCGGATGTGGCCCATCGAGGCCTTCACCGTGAACTCGCGCCCGAGGTACCGCTCCAAGGTCTTCGCCTTGGTCGGCGACTCCACGATCACCAGGTTCTTTGCCATCAAACGCGCCTCTGTACTCTTCCGGAGGGAGCCTGTCAAGTTGTCGGCTCGGCGGTGGAACGCGTTGAGCCCCCTCCTTTGTTCCCCGAGACGCCCAAATGCTAGCGCGGGGTGACGACTCGACCCTGTAGGCTGGCAGGCCCATGCTCGAGTGGCTTGAGCACGTCATCACCGACTACCTCGGCGCCTACGGGTATCCCGCGGTGTTCGTGCTCATGGTGCTGGAGTCCGCGTGCATCCCGATCCCGTCCGAGGTCACCATGGTGTTCGGCGGGTTCCTGGTCTCCCGGGGGGACCTCGACTTCGTGTGGGTGGCGCTGGTCGGGACGATCGCCAACGTGATCGGCTCGTGGCTGGCGTACTGGGTCGGGTACGTGGGCGGGCGGCCGCTGATCAACCGGTGGGGCCGGTACGTGCTCCTCCGCGAGCACGAGCTCGACCGTGCTCACGACTGGTTCGAGCGGCGGGGCGAGCTCGCGGTGTTCGTGTCCCGGCTGCTGCCGGTGATCCGCACCTTCATCTCGCTCCCCGCGGGCGTGGCCCGCATGAACTTCTGGAAGTTCACCCTGTACACGTTCCTGGGCTGCCTGCCCTGGACGTTCGCGCTGACGTGGGCGGGGATGCTGCTCGGGGCGAACTGGGAGAGCTTCCTCCGATACGGCAATCCGATCAGCTGGGCCATCGCCGCGATCACGGTCGCGGTCGTGGCGTGGTGGCTGATCCGACGCATCCGGGCCAGGCGGGCGGGGAGGGAGCCCTCGGAGCCGGTCAGTCCAGCGGGAACGGGACGCTCGACAGGATGACCCGAGGCTCGAACAAGAGCGCCCGCTTGATGAACAGGGCCCGGTTGTTGTGGAGGATCCGGTGCCACCACCGGGTCACCAGGAACTCCGGGACCACCACGGCCGCGACCGTCCCCGGCTCCGCCGTGACCCGGCGGACCTCCTCGAGCAGCGGCGGGCCGAGGTCGCGGAACGGCGCCTCGACGACGTCGAGCTGGACGCCGATGCCGCGAGCGGCCCACCCCTCCAGGATCCCGAGGGCATCCTCGGGCTCCGTCGCCAGGAACACCGCCCGGGTCTCCTCGGCGTCCAGCGTCCGCGCGTAGTTCACCGCCCGAACGGTGGCGTCATGCGGCGCCGCCACGAACACCAACGCCACCACCCGCTCGGGGATCAGCGGGCGGCCGTCGACCCCGTCAGGCCGTCCACCGCCGGACACAAGGGGCACGTCCGTGACCACCACGCCGTGCTCGCGGAGGAGCCTCAGCTTCAGCCGGAAGGTCACCGGCTTCCAGACCGCATGGAGCAGCGAGGGCTTGCGGAACATCTCGGGGATCACCGCCGTGATGAAGTCGTCCGCACCTCGAGGGATCCGGCGGAGGAAGTCCACCACGGCGCCGACGGGGTCCGCCCCATCGAGGACGTCGAGGGCGGGCCCGTTAGGGGCCAGCAGGTGCCAGGCACGTTCGGCATCCGCGCTCCCCGCGGAACCCACGTACACGACGTCGAGGGACGCCGGCCGGAACGAGCGCACGTATCCGAACGCCTCGGCCGCCGCAGCATCGACCTCGGTGAGGACGAGCACGACGTGATTGGTCCCGGCCTGCCCGTACCGGACGGCCCCGCGCTCGAGCACCCGCCGAACGCTCTCGTAGTGCCGGTGCACCAGCAGGAAGAACGTCACGATCACCGGCATCGCGCTGATGACGATCCAGGCGCCCCCGGCGAACTTCGTCACGGCCACGATGACCAGCACGATGGCGGTCGCGGTAGCTCCGATGCCGTTGATGATGGCGCCGCGCCGCCACCCCATCTCCCTCATCGTCATCCACCGCCTGACCATCCCGGTCTGGGAGAGCGTGAACGCGGTGAACACCCCGACCACGTACAGCTGGATCAGACGGGTGAGGTCGGCGTCGAACACCCAGACCAGGAGGATGGCGAAGGCCGACAGGACGATGATGCCGTTGGAGAACACCAAGCGATCCCCGCGGTTCTGGAACTGGCGGGGGACGAACCCGTCCCGGGCCAGGATCGACGACAGCCGTGGGAAGTCCTGGTACGCCGTGTTCGCCGCCAGGATCAGGATCAGCGCGGTGAACACCTGCAGGACGAAGAACATCGCGCCGCCGGAGAAGACGGTGTCGCCGATCTGCGCCAGGACCGACCGCTCGCCGTGCCCGGCGGGCACATGGAGAGCGCGAGCCAGGAACGTGATTCCCAGGAACATGGAGATCGACATGGCGCCCATGACCGCCAGCGTCGTGGCGGCGTTCTTCGACTGGGGACGGCGAAACGCTTGCACGCCGTCGGCGATGGCCTCGACGCCGGTGAGGGCCGTCGATCCCGATGCGAACGCCTTGAGCACGAGGAACAACGACAGCGCCTCCGTGGCACGAAGCGGCGCCTCGACGGCCGCCGTGGGACAGCCGGACACGCAGCGGACCAGGCCGACACCGAGCGTGATGAACACCGTGATCACGAATCCGTAGGTGGGGATGGCGAAGAGCGTGCCGGCTTCCCTCACGCCACGGAGATTCGCCAGCGCGATGAACGCGATGAGACCCACGGCGATGGGCACCCGCTCCTCCGCCAGGCCGGGGAACGCGGAGACGATGGCCACGGTCCCGGCGGTCACGCTCACCGCCACCGTCAGCACGTAGTCCTGCAGGATCGCGGCCGCGGCGGTCAGGCCGGGGATCGTTCCGAGGTTCTCCCGGGCCACGATGTACGAACCGCCCCCACGCGGGTAGGCCCGAACCGTCTGCCGGTAGGACGTGATGACGATCGCCAGGACGACCGCGATCAGCCCGGCCAGGGGCATCATCAGGGCGAATGCACCGGCCCCCGCCAGGGCCAGCACCGCCATCATCTCCTCCGTGGCGTAGGCAACGGAGGAGAGGGGGTCCGAGGAGAACACGGGGAGCGCCAGGATCTTCGGCAGCAGGTGATGCTCGTGCTTTGCGGTGGAGATCGCTCGCCCCAACAGGACGCGCTTGAGCACACCCCTTCCCTGGACCCTCGGCTCCCGGTCGAGGGTGGGCGGCGCCGTTCGCATCAGGCGTCAGGAGGCCGCCCCGTCCGGGACGGCTCATCGGCGGACGGCTGGGCCAGCCGCCGAAGGATCTCCTCGTGCAGGCGCGCTTCACGATCGGCATCGACGTGCTCGCGCCACACGAGCCACGATCGAAGCGCCGGACCGAGCAGGAGCCCGATGGCGATCCCCACGATCAGACCGAGCAGCATCACGCCTCCTTGTCGGCCCTACTCTCGGCCCGGGGGCGTAAACCGAACGTCAACGAGGCCGCCAGGTCGGTAAACGTTTCGGGAAAACCGCCGAGGCCAGTGGCGGATCGGAATCGGGGGGTCGAAACTCAGGAGCGTGTGGTCCCTGCGGCCTTCCCGATGGCCCACCGCGGCCAGGGTGATCATCCCGGCCGTGCTCCTCCCCGCCCTGGTCACGACGGTGGCTGCCCTGCCGTTCGAGACCACCACGGCGATGGCCGCTCTCGGCTTCGTCCTGGCGGTGACCGGGGCCGCGTTGATCGGCGGCTCCGCCGCCGGCCTCCTGGCATCCATCCTCTCGTTCCTGGCGCTCAATTTCTCGTTCACGCCTCCGGTGGGGACATTCAGCGTCGGCAAGACCGAAGATCTGGTTGCCCTGGTCGTGTTCCTCCTGGTGTCTGCGGTCGTGGGGACGCTCGTGTCGAGGGCTACCACCCAGAGGGACCGGGCCGAGCGTCGCGAGCGGGAGGCCCGGCTGCTCCAGCACCTCGGAGCGCGGCTCCTGTCAGGGGCGTCGCCGGAGAGTGTGTTCGAGCGGTTCGGCCGCGCACTGGTCGAGCTGACGGGCGTGCCTCGATACGAGGTGGCCATGACGCCCGACGGCCGGGTCGCGGCGGAGGTCGGGGCTCCGCCGGGCCCCGCGATGCATCGGGAAGAGTTCCCGCTCGAGGTGGGCGGGGAGGCCGTGGCCGCCATCCGGACGTATGCGAACCCGGAGGGCCCATCGCTCGGCCAGGGCGAGCGACAGCTGATCCGGGCGTTCGCGTCACAGATGGCCCTTGCCGTGGAGAGCACCCGGCTGGCAACCGAGGCCACCGAGGCCCGGGACGCAGCCGAAAGGAGTCAGCTCCAGGCCGCACTGCTGCAGTCGGTCACCCACGACCTCCGCACGCCACTTGCCTCGATCCTCGCGTCGGTCTCGAGCCTGCTCGATCCCGAGGCAGAGCTGGACCGGCACGGCCGCATCGAACTCCTGCAAACGATCAGCCACGAGGCCGAACGGCTCGACCGCCTGGTCGGGAACCTCCTCGACCTGACCCGGCTTCGGGCCGGGGCGCTCACGCCCAGCAAGCGGCCGACGGCGATCGACGAGGTCATCGAGGGCGTCCTGGCCCGGCTGGCCCCGGTCCTCGAGCGGCACCGATTGAACGTGGTGCTTCGCGAAGACCTCCCTGATGTGCCGGTCGACGTGGTGCAGATCGACCAGGCCCTCACGAACATCCTGGAGAATGCGGCCAAGTACAGCCCGCCCGGCTCCCAGATCAGCGTGTCGGCTGCTCGGTGGCAGGACGCCGTCCAGGTGCGGATCGCCGACCAGGGGACGGGGATCGATCCGGAGCTGCGTCGCCGCGTCTTCGAGCCGTTCTTCCGATCCGACGGCGCGGTGTCGGGGTCAGGGCTCGGCCTGGCCATCGCCCACGCCGTTGTCGTGGCCCACGGTGGCACGATCTGGATCGAGGACGCCCCCGGCGGCGGCACCGCCGTGGTATTCCGCCTCCCGATCCGCGACGCGGACTGATGGCGTCCCGCGTCCTGATCGTCGACGACGACCCGCAGATCCGCCGCGCCGTCCAGACGAGCCTGCGGGCGCGCGGCTACGAGGTCCTTTCCGCAGCGAGCGGAGAGGCCGCCCTCGACGTCCTCGCAACCGATGCCGTCGACCTGGTCATCCTCGACCTCAGCCTCCCCGGCATCGACGGACATGAAGTGATCCGCCGCCTGCGCGGTTTCTCCGAGGCGCCGGTGCTCGTGCTCTCCGTGCGGGAGTCTCAGGACGACAAGGTCGCCGCGCTCGATGCCGGCGCCGACGACTACGTCACGAAGCCGTTCTCGATCGGTGAGCTCCTGGCGAGGATGCGCGCGGTGGAACGGCGTGCCCATCCGGAGACCGGCGACGGCGCCGTGCTCCGGTTCGGCGAGCTCGAGGTGGATCTGGCTCGTCAGCTCGTCACCTTGCGGGGGGAACGGGTCCGCCTCACCCCCACCGAGTATCGCCTGCTGGAGGCTCTCGTGACGCACCCGGGGAAGCTGCTGACACACCGGTGGCTCCTGTCGAAGGTCTGGGGGCCCGGCTACCAGAATGAGACCCACTACGTGCGTGTCTACGTGCGGGCGCTCAGGGGCAAACTCGGCGAGGACCCAAGCCGCCCGCGCTTCATCGTGACCGAGCCCGGCCTCGGGTACCGGTGGATCCCCGAGCCAAACGAGGGATAGCCGCCTACCCGGCCAGCCCGATCTCCGGGGCGACCGACTGGAGCCCCTCGATGCCGAGGGCGAGGAATTCGTCGAGGGAGATCCCGATCCCCTCGTCGACGCCGGTGACCTCATCGCGGTTCACGCCGGGCGCAAACGCCTTATCCTTCAGCTTCTTCTTGACCGAAGACACCTTCATCCCGTTCGACTTCTCCGGGCGGACCAGCGCGGCGGCGACGAGGAGCCCGGCCACGGCGTCCGCGTGGACGACCGCCCGCGACATTCGGTCGGACCGGTAGCGCTCGTGGGCGTGGGCCAACACGCCGTTCACGATGGGCTCGGCCACGCCGGCTTCCCGAAGCCACTCCGCCGCCAGGAACGCGTGGCGGTCGGCGTCCTCGTGCGTCTGGTCCTGATCGAGGTCGTGGAACAGCCCCGTCAGCGCCCACGTCTCCTCGTCCTCGCCGAAGTGGCGAGCCAACCGGCGCATCACGCCCTCGACGCTGAGCAGATGTCGGACCGTTGTCTCCTTCTCGGCCTTCTCCCTGACGAAGGCGATCGCCTCATCTCGATCCATCGGACCTCCTCAATTGGTACGGGACGCTGGACAGGATGACACGGGGCTCGAACAGCAACTGGCGCTTGATGAACAGCGCGCGGTTGTTGTGCAGAAGCCGGTGCCACCACCGCGTGACGAGGAACTCCGGGATCACCACGGCCGCGACCGTTCCGGCATCGGCGGTGACCCGACGGACCTCGTTGAGCAGCGGGGGCCCAAGGTCCCGGAACGGTGCGTCCACGATCTCCAGCCGCACGTCGATCCCCAGCTCGGCCCAACGGCGGAGGACCTCGGGCGCCTCCTCGGGATCGGTGGCCAGGAACACCGCCCGGATTTCGTGCGCGTTCAGCGATACAGCGTAATTCACCGCTCGAACCGCGGCGTCGTGGGGCATGGCCACGAACACGAGCGCCTCGACCCGCTCGGGGATCAGGGAACGGGCGGCCACTCCCTCCGGCTGGCCATCCTCCTGCAGCACGGGCACGTCGGTGATCACCACCTGGGGCTCTCGCAAGAGTCGGACCTTGAGGCGGAACGTCACCGGCATCATCAGCGCGCTGATCAGGGAGCGCTTCCGGAACAGTTCGGGGATGACCACGGTGATGAAGTCCTCGGGGGCGCGCGGGATGCCTCGGACGAAGTGGATCACCGCGTCGACGGGGTCGCCGGGCCCCGGGACCACGAGCGGAACGGCGTCCCCCGCCAGCTCCGACCACCGCGCCTGGGCGTCCTCCAGCGGTCCCCTTCCGACATAGAGCGGCTCCAGGCTGGCTGGGCGGAGCGACCGGATGTAGCCGAGAGCTTCCGCCGTCGCGGCGCCGAACCCCGTCATGACGAACACGACGTGGTTCCGTCCGGTCTCTCCGAACCGGAGCGTCCCTCGGTTGAGCTCGCGGGCCACAGCGTCGTAGTGGCGCTTCACGCCGAGGAACAGGAGCACGATCACCGGGATGGCGGCCACCACCATCCATGCTCCCTCCCGGAATCGCGTGAGGATGGCCACGACCAGGACGATCCCCGTGGTCGTGGCGCCGATCGCGTTGATCACGGCGTTGCGCACCCACCGTGGCTCCTTGCGCGAGACCCACCGACGGACCATGCCGGCCTGGGACAGCGTGAACGCGGTGAACACCCCGACGAGGTAGAGGGGGATCAGGCTTGTCAGGCTGGCGTCGAACGCCCACACGAGCAACGCGGCCAGCAGCGAAAGCACGATCACTCCGTTCGAGAACACCAACCGGTCGCCTCGGTTCCGGAACTGCGACGGCACGAATCGGTCGCCGGCCAGGATGGCGGAGAGGCGTGGGAAGTCCTGATATGCCGTGTTCGCCGCCACGATCAGGATCAAGGCCGTGAAGATCTGGAGAACGAAGAACAGGATGCCGCGGCCGAACACGGTCTGCCCGATCTGAGAGAGGACGGACGCGGACCCGACCGTCTCCTCGGTAACCCGCACCTGGAGGAGGCGGGCGAGCGCGGTGACCCCGATGAACAGCGAGGCCGACATCACGCCGAGGATCCCGAGCGTGGCCGCGGCGTTCCGCCCCTGGGGCCGCCGAAAGGCCTGGACCCCGTCGGCGATCGCCTCGACGCCGGTCAGGGCCGAGGCGCCTTGGGTGGCCGCTCGGAGGATCAAGAAGAGGCTCAGTCCAGCGCCTGCTTCCAGCGGCAGATCAGCGGTCTCCGCCCGAGGGCAGCCGCCCAGGCACCGGACCAGCCCCGAAGCGATCGTGACGTAGACGAGGACCACGAACCCGTAGGTGGGGACGGCGAACAGCGTTCCGGACTCGCGGACGCCCCGCAGGTTCGCCAGCGCGATGACCACGATGAACACAAGGGCCACCGGAACCCGCTGCTCGGCGAGGCCGGGCGCCGCCGAGCTCACGGCGATGGCCCCTGCCGTCACGCTCACCGCCGCGGTGACCACGTACCCGATCAGGATCGCCGCGGCGGCCACGAGGCCCGGCACCGTCCCCAGGTTCTCGCGGGCCACGATGTAGGAGCCACCACCGCGAGGGTAGGCCCGGACCGTCTGCCGGTACGAGGTCACCACGATCGCCAGGACCAGGACGATCACCCCGGCCAGCGGCATCATCAGACTCAGGGCCGCCGCGCCGGCCGTCACGAGCACGAGCATCATCTCCTCGGTGGCGTACGCCACGGAGGACAGCGGGTCCGAGGAGAACACCGGCAGGGCGAGCACCTTGGGGAGCAGGGTGTGCTCCAGGCGTGCCGACTCCATCTGTCGGCCCAGCAGGACCCGCTTCAGCATCGACCCCACCGAGGCCATGGAGGGCATTGTGGCACGGGGCGCCGGCGGTTCCGGCGCGGTCAGGGTTGGGCTTGCCGGCCGGCCGCGCTACGCTGTCCGCCGTGCATTTCGTGATCATGGGATGTGGCCGGGTCGGGGCCGAGCTGACGATCCAGCTGGCCAAGGCCGGACACACCGTCTCCATCGTCGACAAGCGCAAGGAAGCGTTCGACCGACTTCCCCCCGGGTTCGAGGCCAAGACGATCGTGGGCCTCGGGTTCGATCGGGAGGTCCTGGAGAAGGCCGGGATCCGCGACGCCGACGCATTCATCGCGGTGTCGAACGGCGACAACTCGAATATCGTGTCGGCCCGGGTGGCCCGAGAGTACTTCAAGGTGCCGAAGGTGATCGCCCGGATCTACGACCCCCGGCGGGCAGATATCTACGAGAAGCTCGACATCCCCACCGTGGCCAGCGTGCGGTGGGCAGCCAAACAGGTCCAGTACCTCCTGTTCCACGGGAAGGAGACGATGCGCGACACGCTGGCCGGTGGGTTCCTGCTCCACCTCCAGGTCGAGCTGCCCGACCACCTGGTCGGGAAGAAGATCTCATCCGTCGAGTCCGATGGTGAGGTCGAGGTGATCGGCGTGGAGCGAGGGGGGACCGGGTTCATCCCGAAGGACGACTCCACGTTCCAGGAGGGCGACGTGGCTCACTTCGTCGTGCACAAGGACGCCACCGACAAGTTCGACCTGCTGCTGGAGCCGGTGGCGGAGTGAGTCGATGAGGATCGTGGTCGCCGGCGCGGGCAACATCGGGCGGCACCTGGCGTTCGACCTGCACGAGCGCGGGCACCAGGTGATGGTGGTCGAGCTGGACCCCGCGGTGCTGGAGCGGGCCCAGCAGGACGCGCCCGGCGTCAGCTTCGTGCTGGGCGATGCCTGCGAGCCGTGGGTCCTCGACAAGGCCGAGGTCCGTTCCGCCGACGTGATCGTCGCGGCCACCGGCGACGACGAGGACAACCTGGTGATCTCGCTCCTGTCGAAGCAGGAGTACGGCGTCCCCCACGTGGTGGCCCGGGTCAACCACCCCAAGAACGAGTGGCTGTTCACCGAGGCCTGGGGCGTCGACGTGCCGATGAGCCCCCCGCACGTCCTCACCGCGCTGGTGGAGGAGGCGGTCACGGTGGGGGACCTGGTCCGGCTGCTGAAGCTGGAGCGGGGACAGGTGACCCTGGTCGAGCTGACCATCGACGAGACCGCGCCGGTGGCCGGCCGCCCGATCTACGAGCTGCGGCTCCCCCAGGACTCGGCCATCGTGGCGGTGCTCCGGCGAGGCCACGTGGTCATCCCCCAGCCGGAAACTCAGCTCGTTGCCGGCGACGAGATCCTGGCCATCGCCACGCAGGAAGCCGAAGAGCGCCTGCGGGCCGCCCTCATGGGCGAGTCCTCGTAGCCGCTCTCAGGCGAAGTCGAACTTCGGGTTGACCATCCTCAGGCCGTTGCGGTCCTCCCAGACCACGCCCTCGAGGACGACGGGCGTGCCCAGGGTCAGGCCGGGGATGTGGCTCCGGCCGGTCCACGATGCCGTGAGCTCGCCGGTGCCGTCGGAGACCACGGCCTCGAGCGTCATCATCCCGTCCATCGGACGGAGTCGCAGCCGGCTCACCTGGCCCGCGACGCGGACCTGCTCCCGGCTGGGACACCCCGCGATGCGGCGGGTCCCGGGGACGCGCTCGGCCCACTCGCGGGTCTCCTGGGCAAGGCGTTCCTCGTCGGACTGCGTGAAGAACCGGCGGAGCCGCCGGAGCCAGCCCATGGGCCTCTCCTACCCGACCTCCACCGGCTCGTTGTCGACGAGCTTGACCGGCTC
>OCZV010000412.1_pt1 | contig 15691 bp, 16 predicted proteins | sample 1539051 | NCBI WGS metagenome assembly OCZV01 (sample SAMEA3113581, study PRJEB22503) | soil metagenome
GGGCGGCCAGTCGATGCGACCCGAATCGTAGATCCGTGCCTGGTGAACAGGTGCCCAACCGCGCAACAGAACGACGCCGTCGATGGACTACCAACCGGCGGTAGGTGACGCTCCGGCCGGCCAGGCGGTGCGGATTATGGGGCGCCCGGTAAGTGCCGATACAGCGTGCCGGCTGGCGGTGTCAGCCCGTCGTGTCGAGCGGCGATATCGGGCGTCCCCGAACGGCACGTATCTGGAGTCCTCGTTGGGGTGTCCACGACGTAGCCGTCGCAGGGTTTGGGGTGCGTTGTGGACGCGTTATCTTGAGGGCGTCTCCGACGCAAATGGAGCTGACCCCCCCGTTCCTTGCTGGTCTTCTGCTCGGGCACGCCCGACTGGAGCGTGCGTCGAAGACATGTCCACGACGCAGAGCTCCTGCTCAGGCGCCACTTTCAGGCGCGGGCTCGAGATAACGGCACATCGGCGATGCCGCTGACGACGGCAGCCGACGGTTATGGGGCACATATTCTGGGACAGCTTCGTCGTCGTGAGTGCGCAACCCGAGCCGTCGTTACGTCGCGCTCACAGGAGCTAGCACTGCGCGGGTCCGCAAGGCTCCACCGCGGCCCAGCCGCGTTCGGCGTGGGCTCTCGCGACGACCTGATCGGCTGACGCTTCGCGTCACTCGTCGAGCAGATAGGTGCTCAGCGCGGCGAGCTGGCTGAGGTCGATGCAGTGCCCGCCGGGGAGGGCATTGACGTCGAGATCCAGCCGGTCGGCGGCGACGCGGCGCTGGAACTCGAGCGGGAAGAACCGGTCGTCTCTGCCAGCAACGACACGTGTGGGCACGTTTGGCCAGGACTCGTCGTCGCCGCTCGTCGCGCTCATCCGGTCGTCGCCGTTTGCCGGTAGCGGAAGTGTTGGTAGACGAAGAACGCCGCCAGGAACAAGAGACCGGCGGCGATCCCCAGAGTGAGGGGCACGGCCAGCTGGTCCTGGTCGAGGACGTGATCGACGAGCAGAGTGACGCCAGTGCCACCAACGACGCTCGTCACCGTGGCGATCATGCTGGCGATGGTGAAGAACTCGGCGACCCGCGACGCCCGGAGGGCAGCGCTGCCGGCCTGCCGTTCCCAACGGACGGCAACCGTCGCGAGCGCGGCCCGGGCGCCGTCGGGTGCAGGCGAGCCGAAGAAGTCCGGCGCCTCGGGCGTCAATTCGGCCCAGTAGTGCCGGATCTTCGCCATGGCGCGGATGTACGCGACGTTCTGGATGCCTGTGTCGACGAGGCGCACGGTCGTGAACACCCCGAGTACGAACACGGTCGGGAGGACGACGGCCAGGAAGGGCGCAAACGCCACGTCGGACTGGGATACGAAACCGAGAGCGACGAGTGTGCTCGAGAGCGACAGCACGAAAAGGGACGCCCGCGTGCCGCTCTCGCTCACGGTGGTGCTGGCGGCCGACTGCAAGACGAAGTACTCGTTGTTGAGCGCGCCTACGAATGCGGCTTCGCGATCAGCGTCGTCCACGATCGACCTCCACGAGCTCAGCCCGCTCCGAGGCGGCAGAAGCACGACGAACGGATGTCGGGATCGGCCCGGGCCATCGCCGCGTCGAGGCGCGCCTGCACCGGCGCGGCCTCTTCGTGGCGGCCCAGCCGGTGCAGGCACTCCGCGTAGCCGTGGAGGCTCCAGACGTTGTCGGGGTGCCGGGAGACGCGGCGATGCGTGGTGTCTAACCCCAGATCCGCCCGGTAGACCTCCACGGCCTCGTCGGCACGACCCTGCTCGAGGAGCAGGGCGCCCAGGGCGTGGCGGGCCGGCTGCATCCAGCCCCACGGCTCGTCGTACGGCAGGCCGTCGTCGAGTGCCACTGCGGCGCGGAGATGGGCGAAGGCGCCTTCGTGATCACCTTTCCTATACGCGATCTCTCCCCGCAGCATCTCGGCCGCGATCGCGAGGATGTCTACGCACATGTTCTCGAAGAACTTGCGGGTCGGGGGCACACGGGCGAAGGCCTCGTCGAAGCGGCGCTGCTCCACCTCCGCCTCGGCCATCTGGCTGAGAGCCGCGTGGGCGACACCCTTTGCGTAATGGAGCATCGCCGTGGTCACCCGGTACAGATCGGGATCGTCCGGAAGCGGCTCGTCCACGATCTCCTGCCACTTCCCGAAGCGCACGAGCACGTGCGTCTTCATTGGGACGAAACCCTCCAGCCAGTCGGCCATTGGCGGCGTCGCTTGCCGGAGCAGTTCCTCCGGGATCGTCGCGTCCATCTCTTCCGCGGCCGAGAGCGCCGGATGGTACTGACCCAGGAACATCGCCGCGTAGAGCTTGAAGTGATAGTCGTGACAGCGTGAGAGCGTATAGAAGTTGAACGGGCCCTCCTGCACCAGGTACTTGCGGTCGGCCTCGATCGCCCGGTCGTTCGCGACCAGGGCGGCGTGGTAGTCGCCGATCTGTATGTCGATGTGCGACGCCATGTGCCGCAGGTGGCCGGCGTCGGTCGGCAGCTCACGCAACGCGTCGGCGGCGCGCAGGGCGCGCTCCGGGTGGGGTGACATCTCCATCGCGTGCACATACATGTGCAGCACGCCAGGGTGGGGCGCGTCGCCGCGCTCCTGCACCAGCCAGAGCATCCGTTCCAATACCTCGATGATCTCGGCAGTGTCGGCGCGTTCGGCGGGTTCGCCGTTCTCGAGATTCCACAGCCGCCACGGCGTGCGATTCATCATCGCTTCGGCGAAGAGCGCGCCGACGTCGAGGTCGTCCGGGAACTCGAGGTATACGTTCCGCATCGCCGCCGCGTACGCGTCGTCCCAGGCGTGGAGCTCGTCGTATCCCGGCACGCGATCCGACTGGTAGCGGCTCTCGAGCGTGAACATCAGTGCTTGCTCAACCGGCGTTGTGTCCTGCGCCCGCGCCACTGCCTGTTCGGTCGCACGGCGTGTGGTCGCGATCGTCTCGACCAACTCGTCGCCGGCAAAGTCCTCCCACGGCTTGTTGTAGTAGGGACCGGACGCGTGAGCGATGCCCCAGTACGCCATCGCGCACTCGGGATCGTGTTCGACCGCGTCCCGGAAGCACCGGACGGCCTCTTCGTGGTTGAACCCGTAGCGCCAGAGCATGCCGCGGTTGAACCAGACCTGCGCCTCCGGCGAGCTCGTCGTCATCGGGCGGGCGTACGTGCCCAGGTCGTAATAATCGTCCAACGATCGACGGGCGGAGGCCACTCGTCACGTCCCGGCGCGGGAGTGGCGGTATACCGTGCCGCTGCCGAAGCGGCGTTCGTCGACCAGCTCGAGCGTCAGGCGGACACGGGCGCGAGGTGATGGCTTGTCGCCTCCGACGCTGATGGGCGTCAGGAACAGGAGGTACTCGTCGACGAGCGAGCAGTCGCGCATCATGCGTTCAGAGCCGTGTTGGTTCCCGGTCCATTATTGTCTCCTACAATCCGGCGCCCGTACAGAGAAATGCGGCGACCTGGTCGGGTTGCAGCGTGCGTGGGACCCGGGCCGGCACCACCAGCCCGATCGGGCGGGTCGGCACCGGGCGGGCCTTGCCGACGTGATGCCCCCTATCCCGCAATCGCGAGGCCACGCAGGCCGAAAACCCATCCCCGATCGCCGGTCTGAGGAACTCCACGCGAACCGAAGACCTGAGAGCTACCGCTCCCGCGTGCTCCCAATGATCGGGCCTCCGCCTCGAATCCGGTCGATGCTCTCCCACGGCCATGCTGCACGGGTCGTCCAGGGAGCGCCCGCCTGTACTGCCTCGACGAGGAACTCCCACGGGCGCCGAATCACAAGCTGCCAGCACCCCCGCGAGGGTGCGGGGGTGCCCCCGACCGCCGGGACAGCCCCGTGGCTTGTATGCGATCGTGCGGCATGAGGAAGGCAGAGGCGGTCGTAGGCGGAGCCGCCAGCAGGGAGCGTCACAGCCCGATGCGGGTCAGCGCCGCTACTCCTCGTCCGAATCCTGTGCGGTGAACAGCGGGAGCTGCTCGGTACGCCTAACCCGCGCGGTAAGCGGCTCCCATGTGCGGGCACCCCGGGGGCCACGGGTGCGGACCTCGAGCCGGTCGACCCTCAGCGCCCGGCTCGCGCCCTTGCCGTCGCGGACACCGACGCTGCCGTCGCGCTCGCGCTCGACGACCGTACCCTCACGCCACCGCCCGTCGAGCCGGTCGCGCCCGCGGACGCGCTCGCCGGCCCACAGCCCGCGTGCCGCCAGCTCCGGACGCGGAGGCGCTGCCACTGGGTCGGCCCGGCTAGGCGTCGGGTGGCCAGGCTCCACAGCTCGTCGAAGGTCGCCCCGTCTATCTCCACCTCGACCTCGCTGCGCTCGAGGCCCCGACCACCCTTGACGCCGAGCACGAGTGTGCCGCCTCGGTCGCGCACCCGGACCTCGATGTCTCCATCCACGGCCAGGTAGGCCTGCCGCAGACGCGTCCCGTCACCTAGGGGGTGGGGAACGTCGTGGACGCGGAACTTCCGTTCGATTTCAGGCATGCCGTCCTCGGAGGCATCGTGACACGCCGACGGGAAGGATCCGATCACGCCGTGAGGCGGGCCCATGGACAAGCAGCAGCCATGGCTCCGGCGGGACCCTCGTCACCGTCCCGCATCCCCCGGCCCGACGCCGCCGCCTCCCACGCCGCAACCGGTCGCCTACGTTGCTGTTCCGGCGGCTAGGTGATTGGGCGTACGAGTACGATGCGGCACGCTGGACGGCCAAGAGAGGATGTGTGGGCGTCGGACTCGGGGAGCAGCTGGCGACCGGGAGCAGGTCGGCTGTGTTCGCGTGGGGACGCGATGCCGTGGCGAAGGTGCCGTTCGCAGCGACACCGGAGGCGTGGATCCACTTCGAGGCGCTCTTCACAGCGGCTGTGCACGATGCCGGGGCGCCCGCACCGCGGTTCTACGGGATCGAGATGATCGGTGGCCGGGCGGCGAGCATCTACGAGCGTGTGGACGGCAAGTCGATGTGGGAGCACATGCTCGAGCAGCCGGCTCAGGTGCCGGCCCACACCAGGTCATTGGCGGAGTTGCAGGCTCACTTGTTCACGCTCGTGCCACCCGTGTCGCTGCCGGCGCAATTGGATCGACTCAGGTGCAAGATCCGTGATGCGTCCCGTGTCGACCTGTCGCTCGTCGCCGCGCTCGAGCTGCTCCCGCTCACCGTGCCGTCCCGGGTATGTCACGGCGATCTGCATCCCGGCAACGTCATCATGGCGGGCGACGGCCCGGTGATCATCGACTGGTTTGACGCAGCGCGTGGCGATCCGGTCGCCGACGTCGCCAGAACGTCGCTGTTGATGTCGGCGCGAGGTCACGGTGTAGACGGGCCTGGGCATCTCCCGGGGGCCCAGCCTGAAATCCTCGATCTTGCGCGCGGCTCGTACCTCCAGGCCGTCACCGACTTGATCGCCGTCGATCCGGATGACGTTCAACGCTGGGAGGCCGTGGCCGCCGTCGCTCGTGTTGCCGAGGGCATCTCCACCGACGCGCTGATCGCCATCTGGCAAGAGTGGCGCTCGGGCTCGTCGGTGCACCTCAGCTCGCAGTGCTGATCATCGCTGTTCGACAACGGTCCGCAACTCGTCGAAGACCGCCGGCGTGGCGGCGATGACGAGACCGTCGTTCTCGGGGCACGGCAGCTCGGTCACGGCCCCGGCCTCGCGAGCGATCAGCGCGCCGGCGGCGTAGTCCCACACCTTGGTGTCCCGTTCGAAGTACCCGTCGGCGCGGCCGGCTCCGACCCAGCACAGTTGTAGCGCTGCCGACCCGAAGCAGCGGATGTCGCGTGCGGCGGGAAGTAACGAGTGCACGATGTGTCCTTGGCGGCCCCGGATGTTGGCCCGGTAGGAGAACCCGGTCATTACCAGCGCCTGAGCCAACGACTGGCAGTAGGAGATCTTGATGGGGCTGCCGCCCAGACGAGCCCCTTGTCCGGCCGACGCGGAGAAGGTCTCGTCACGGAGCACGTCGACGACCGCACCGGCGACGATGTCACCGTCGACCGCGGCGGCCACGCTCACGCCCATCACCGGGAGGGCATAGAGAAAGTTGACGGTGCCGTCGAGCGGGTCGACCACCCATTGCAACCGTGCTGCGTCCCCGCCCTGGGTCGGAGTCTGCCCACCTTCCTCGCCGAGGATGCCGGCACCGGGTGTGGCGTCGGCGAGCAGCCGGCGGATCAGCGCCTCGGCCTCCAGATCGGTCCGCGTGACGACATCCGTCGGTGACGTCTTTTCAGCCAGACCGGTGGCCCTGCCGACGTTGGCTCTGATCAGGGCGGCCGAGGCCCCGGCGACCGATGCCGCCACTGTCTCGAGCTCACGGGGGTCGTGGGTGGCGGATGCGATTGTCGCGAGGTCAGGCACGCCTGACCTCGATGTCGTGCTCGGCGAGCACGCTGAGGGCGTCGTCATCGGCCCGGGTGTCGGTCACCAGGACGTCGATGTCGTCGAGGCTCGCGTAGCTGAACATCTGGTCGTTGCCGAACTTGGACTGGTCCACCATCGCGACAACTCGGCGTGCGCTCTCGATCATCGCTCGCTTGAGCAGGCTCTCGTCGCGATACGGCGTGGTGAGGCCTCTCTGGAAAGACAGCCCGTCGCAGCTGATGAACAGCACGTCGACGCGCAGCGCCCGAACCGCTGCCGGCGACGCGGCGTCGACCATGGCGAATGTGTTGGTCCGGACCCCGCCGCCGAGCACGGTGAGCTCGGTGACGCCGCGTCGGACCAGTGTCGATGCGGTGATGAGCGAGTTGGTCACGACGTGAACCCGGCGATCCACGGGGAAGACCTCGGCGAATCGCTGGCCGGTCGAGCCGGAGTCGATGATCACCGAGCCGTGCTCGGGAACGTCGTGGATGGCTTCCCGCCCGATGCGCAGCTTCTCCTCGGCGTTCTGCATGTCGCGCGCGTGGACCATCGGCTCGTGGTGGAGGCGCTCGAAGGGCACCGCGCCGCCGTGCACCCGGCGGAGCAGCTGGCGCTCCTGCATGTCCGACAGATCGCGTCGAATCGTCTCCGTGGTGACGTCGAAGCGCCGCGCCAGGTCCGAGACGTCGACCGAGCCGCTCCGCAGGGCGAGGACGTAGATCTCCCGTTGGCGGTGGTGCTGGAGCTTGGTGCCGCTGCTGCCGCCGTGGCCAGCGCCGCTGGTGCCGTCGGGTGTCGTCATCGGTGCTGCACCGTCCCTGCTAGAGACCGGGAGCGTAGTGTCACTCCCCCATCGCGACGAGGGGGCCCACGTCGCCGAGACGCTGCCAGGCGGTGGCGAACGCGACGCGGAACCGAGCGCTGTCGCGCAGCGTCGTCGAGAACACCTCCGCGAAGTCCAGGAAGCGCGTGGGCTCGTCCGTGGCCCGACGGGCGTGCCGCCGCGCCGCGTCCCCGCTGGCATCGAAAGCTTGCCGGTTGCGCGGAACTGTGGCCAGGTACCGGGCCCAACCGGCCAAGGCCAGGGCGGCGTGGGCGATGGGTCCGTCGTGCTCGAGCTGGAGCGTAATCGTGGGGAGCAGGAACGTAGGGAACTTGGCGCTGCCGTCGATGCACAGGCGAGCGATCTGGTCGTGGACACCGGTGTTGGCGAAGCGTTCGAGGACGGTGGCGACGTACTCGCCGGGCGGGTGGCCCGGGATCTGGGTGAGCGTGGGGACCGCCTCGTCGTGGAGCAGGTGGTGGAGGAAGCGTCGCACCTCCGGGAGCGCCATGGCCTCGTCGACGTACGTGATGCCCGCCAGCGCCGCGAGGTAGGCCATGCTCGAGTGGCCGGCGTTGAGCAACCGCAGCTTGTAGATCTCCCAGTCGTGGACGCGATCGGTGAAGAGCACACCGACGTCCTCCCAGCGCGGCCGGCCGTTGGCGAACTCGTCCTCGATGACCCACTGGCGGAACGGCTCGGCCACCACCGGCCAGCGGTCCTCGACGCCGACCGAGTCGAGGAGCCACGCCCGATCGGCGTCCGACGTGGCCGGTGTGATGCGATCGACCATGGAGTTGGGGAACGCACAGTGCCGGTCGGTCCAGTCGACGAGCGACGCGTCCCGCCGCCGGGCGGCGGCGAGCGTCGACCGTCGGGCGGCATCACCGTTGCGAGGCAGGTTGTCGCAACTCACGATCGTGAGCGGGGGATAGCGCTGCTTGCGCCGTCGCTCGAGGCCCATGGCGATGACGTCGAACGTCGTCGGGGTCGATGACCGGGCGGCTCCGGCGCCATCGCCGTAGCCCGCCTCGGTGATCGTCAGCGACAGGATGGCCACGCCGGGATCGGCCGCCAGCTCGGCGGCACGCGCCGGCTGGTCGTGGGCCAGCCGGTAGTCGATGATGCTGCCCACGATCTGGGAGCGGGGGTCGCCGCCGCCTCGCTCGATGAGCGTGTACAGGTGGTCCTGCGGGGCCAGGGCTTGGGCCATGTGCACGTCATGGCGGAGGAGACCGATACCACGGATCCCCCAATCGCTGCCGGCCTCGGCGAGCTCGTGGGTGTAAAGCGCCAGGTGCGCACGATGGAAACCGCCGACGCCCACGTGGAGGATGCGTGGCTCGAGCCGGCGGCGGTCGTAGGTGGGCACGGGGACCCCGCGGGCGGCGATGTCGGGCAAGGCCGCGTCGCGCAGCCGAATGGAGGAAAGCCGGCCGCTGCCATTCACAGGAGGCACGATAAGCGCAGGGATAACAACATGACAAGCGTGGATTCATGTTGTGATGGCCTTGCAAACCAACACAAACGAATACATAATGGCCGTGTCGGGGGTCACATCCGACAGACCCCGCAGCTGAAGGGGGACCCCGCTATGACTGCGACCTCGCACTTGACCTGGCGCCGACGCAGCAGCCGCACGTTGTGCGTCCTGGCCGTCGCCGCCCTCGGCCTGGCGGCGGTGGCATGCGGTGACGACGATGACGACAGCGCCGAGCCGGGCGCGACCGGCGAGGCCCCGTCGGGTGATGGCGGCGCGATCACCGTCGCCATCGTCGGCAACCCGCAGATGGAGGACATCTCGGCGCTCACTCCCGACCTGTTCACCGCCGAAACCGGGATAGAGGTGAACTATTCGGTGCTCGAGGAGGGCACCCTGCGAGAGGTCGTCACCCGTGACATCGGGGGCGGTGGCGAGCAGTTCGACGTCGTGATGATCGGCAATTACGAGGCCCCCCAGTTCGGCGCCAACGGCTGGCTCGTCGACCTCACGCCCTACGCCGAGGAGGACGACAGCTACCAACTCGACGATCTGATCCCGACGGTCCGAGAGGCTTTGACGGTCGAGGACCAGCTGTACGCGTCACCGTTCTACGCCGAGTCGTCGTTCCTCATGTACCGCACCGATGTGCTCGAGGCCGCCGGGCTCACGATGCCCGAGAACCCGACGTGGGACGAGGTGGCGGAGATCGCCCGCGCCGTCGACAGCGACGAGATGGCTGGCATCTGTCTGCGGGGCAAGCCGGGCTGGGGCGACCTCGGCGCGTCGTTCACCACCGTGCTGAACACCTTCGGTGGCACCTGGTGGTCTGCCAACGACGACGGCACCGTCGCCGAGGCCCAGGTCGACCAGCCCGAGTTCAAAGAGGCGCTCCAGTTCTACGTCGACCTCATCCACGACGCCGGCGAGGACGACGCCGCCAACGCCTCGTACAACGAGTGTCTCGCCCAGTACCGCGACGGCCAGGTGGCCATGTGGTACGACGCGACGGTCGCCGCCGGCACGCTCGAGGCCGACGACAGCCCCGTCCAGGGCATGAACGGCTACGTCACTGCCCCCGTGAAGGAGACCGAGGCGTCCGGCTGGCTGTGGACCTGGGCGCTCGCCATCCCCCAGAACTCGCCCGACCCCGACACGGCGTGGGAGTACGTCTCCTGGGCGTCCGGCCCCGACTACATCGCAGCCGCCGGCGAGCAGGTCCCGGGGGGGTGGGCGGCGATCCCGCCTGGGACCAGGGCGTCCACGTACGAGATCCCGGAGTATCAGGAGGCCGCGGGTGCGTTTGCCGACGTCACCCTGGAATCGATGGAGGCGGCCCCGATCGACAACCCCGGGACGACGCCGAGGCCGGGCGTGCCGGGCGTGCAGTTCGTCGGGATCCCGGAGTTCCAGGACGTCGGCACCCGCTGCACCGAGCAGTTCTCTAGTGTCATCTCCGGGAGTGTCGACATCGACGCGGCGTTGAGTGCCTGCCACGACATCGCCTCCGAGGTCGGAGGCTGACCCGCCGAAATGCAGGTGGACACCGTGCGGCAGGAGCCGGGCGCGGCGCTGGGGACCGCGGCCCGCCACGACGAGCTCCGCCGGCCGTGGCGGCGGCGCCTTCCGCTGCTGCCCGCGCTGGTCTTCACGGTGCTGCTCACGCAGATCCCGTTCCTGATGAACATCTGGTACAGCCTGACGGACTGGACCATCGTGCCGCCGTCGTCGCGGAGGTACATCGGTCTCGACAACTACGGCGACCTCCCCAGCGACCAGTTCTTCCGCGATGCCGCGTGGGTGACCGTGGTGATGACGGTCTCGGCCGTGCTCGCCTCGCTCGTGTTCGGAACGCTGCTCGCCGTCCTGCTCGACCGCAAGTTCCTCGCTCGAGGTATCGCCCGCACGTTGCTGATCACGCCGTTCCTGATCATGCCGGTCGTGGCCGGTCTCATCTGGAGGAACCAGATGTTCAGCGGCCTCTACGGTGTCGTGAACTGGGTGACCGCCCGCGTCGGCATGGACTCGATCGAGTTCGTGTCGCGCTATCCACTGGGGTCGATCGTCGTCGTGCTCGTGTGGCAGTGGACGCCGTTCATGATGCTGATCATGCTCGCCGGCCTCCAGAGCCAGCCCGCCGAGGTGCTGGAGGCGGCCAAGGTCGACGGCGCGAGCCCGTTCGGGACCTTCCGCCAGCTCACCCTGCCCCACCTCCGGCCCTACATGGAGCTCGGCACGCTCCTCGGCACCATCTACCTGATCCAGGTTTTCGACCACGTGGCCGTGATGACCGGTGGCGGTCCGGATTCGACCAACATCCCCTACTTCGTCTACCGGCGCTCGATCGGCGGCGGCTGGGACTTCGGGAAGGCGTCCGCCTTCAGCATCGTGGTGGTCGTCGCCTCGATCGTCGTCGCCACCGTCGCCCTGCGGGTGCTGTCCCGTTTGCTGCGGGGGGAGGAGATCGCCTGATGGCTGGATCGGCTGGAGCGCGGCTCGGCGTCGGAGAGCGCCGCTCGGTGAACGCCGTGATGGGCGTCGTGGCCTGGATCGCCGCCCTGCTGTTCTTCTTCCCCGTGTTCTGGATGATCCTCAGCTCGTTCAAGGAGGAGCAGGACGCCAACACCAGTCCCAAGCTGTTCTTCAGCCCGACGCTCGATCGCTACAGCGACGTCACCGAGAGCACCACCGGCCTGCTGTCGTTCCGCGAGGCGTTCTTCAACTCGTTCTGGATCGTGATGGTCAGCACCGTGGTCGTGCTCCTGCTGGCGATCCCGGCGGCGTACGCCCTCGCCATCAGGCCCGTGCCGAAGTGGCGCGACGTGTTGTTCTTCTTCATCTCCACCAAGTTCCTCCCCGTGGTGGCGTCGATCCTGCCGCTGTGGATCCTCGCCCGGGAGTTCGACCTGCTGAACACCCGGCTCGTGCTGATGATCCTCTACACCGGGATGAACCTCCCCCTCGCGGTGTGGATGCTGCGCTCGTTCTTCCAGGAGATCCCCCGTGAGCTGGTCGAGGCAGCGGAGATCGACGGTGCCGGGTTGAAGGGCCAGCTCGCCTCGGTGATCCTCCCCATCGCCGTCCCGGGCATCGCGGCCACGGCGCTGCTGTGCGTGATCTTCGCGTGGAACGAGTACTTCTATGCCGTCCAGCTCAACCCGGCTGACGGCTCGACGATCCCGATCTGGGTCACGACGAACATCAGCACTCGCGGCGACTTCCTGGCCAAGCTCTCGGCGGCGTCGGTGCTCGCCAGCGTGCCGGTGGTTCTCGCCGGCTGGGTGGCGCAGAAGCGCATGATCCGTGGCCTCGCCATGGGTGCGATCAAGTAGGAGGCAACGGTGGCATCGGTCCAGTTCGCGGCGGCGACTCGGTTCTACCCGGGTACCCCCCAGCCCGCCGTCTCGCATCTCGATCTCGATATCCGCGACGGTGAGCTGATGGTGCTCGTCGGTCCCTCGGGCTCGGGCAAGTCCACCGCGCTGCGCATGGTCGCCGGCCTCGAGCCGCTCGACGAGGGGGCGATCTTCATCGGCGACCGCGACGTGAGCGGCGTACGGCCCCGCGACCGGGACATCGCCATGGTCTTCCAGAACTACGCCCTGTACCCACAGCTGACGGTCGCCGAGAACATGGGCTTCGCCCTCAAGCAGCACAAGGTCCCCAAGGAAGAGCGCACGGCGAGAGTGCGCGAGGTGGCGCGGGTGCTCGACCTCGAGCCCTTCCTCGATCGCAAGCCGAAGAACCTCTCGGGCGGCCAACGCCAGCGCGTCGCCATGGGCCGAGCGATCGTCCGCCAGCCGCAGGTGTACCTGATGGACGAGCCGCTCTCGAACCTCGACGCCAAGCTGCGGGTGCAGACCCGGGCCGAGCTCGCCGAGCTCCAGGCCCGGCTCGCCGTGACAACGGTGTACGTCACCCACGACCAGGTCGAGGCCATGACGATGGGCCACCGCGTCGCCGTCCTGCGCGACGGGCTGCTCCAGCAATCCGACACGCCGTACGCCCTCTACCACGAGCCGGCGAACCTGTTCGTGGCGGGCTTCATCGGGTCACCGGCGATGAATCTGTTGCCGTGCCCGTCGGGTCAGCCCATCGGCGTCGGTGGGTGCGCGCTCGAGGTCGACACCGGGGTGACGTCGCTCCTGGCCTCCTTCGGCGGCGATCGCGTCGTCGTGGGGTTCCGTCCCGAGGCCGTGCGCGTCGGGGAGGGTCCGGTCGCGGCGCACATCCGGACCGTCGAGGATCTCGGCTCCGAGGCGTTCGTGCACGTGGCCTTCGACCACGAGGGTGAAGCGGTGTCCGCCGTGTCGAAGATGCCGGCGCCGTTCAAGGGCGTGACGGGCGACCCCATCGACGTGCGGTTCGCAGGAACCGTGCATGTCTTCGACCCCGCCGGAGCGCGGATCGCCAGCGGGGCCGCTCGCTGCGCAACCTAGGGCCGCCTCGTGGACGACGAGCGACTCGTCGCGCTGGTCACCGGAGCCGCCGGCGACATCGGGCGGGCGACGGCGCGACGTCTCGCCCAGCAAGGGTGGTCACTGGCGCTGGTCGACCACCCGAGCGTGTACGAGGCGCTGGACGAGGCCCGACGGGAGTGCGCGAGCCTGGGGGCGCGGGCATGGATCGACGCGTTCGACGTCACCGAGGCGGCGGGGGTCGAGCGCTCCGTGGGCGCGTGCCGAGACACGATCGGGGTGCCCACGGCCTTGTTCAACAACGCTGGCTACCAGGGCAGGTTCGAGCGTCTCGACCGCTACCCGTACGTCGACGCGCAGCGAGTGTTCAAGGTCAACGTGCTCGGTGCGTTCACGGTGCTCTCGGTGGTGAGCGCGGCGATGGTCGACGCGGGGGTGCCAGGCTCGATCGTGTCGTCGGCGTCGCTGGCCGGCGTCACCGGCGCCCCCAACATGTCCGCCTACTCGGCGTCGAAGGCAGCCATCCTCGGCCTGACCAAGAGCGCCGCCAAGGACCTCGCGCCCGTCGGCATACGCGTGAACGCGGTGTCGCCGGCATTCATCGGACCGGGACGCATGTGGGACAACCAGGTGGCGTCGCAGGCTGCTACCCCGAGCCCCTACTACGCCGACGATCCCTCCGAGGTTGCCCGCCAGATGATCCGAATGGTGCCGCTCGGCCGCTACGGCTCCACCGACGAGGTCGCCCGCGTCGTGGCGTTCCTGCTGTCCGACGACGCCTCCTATGTCACCGGCGTCAACATCGAGATCTCCGGTGGCTCCGCATAGCCCCGCCATCGACCTCCCGATAGCTGTCGTCGGCGAAGCCCTGGTCGACCTCGTCGTGGCCGCCGACGGGGCGATCACGGCGACGACGGGAGGCGCGCCGTGCAACGTGGCACGAGCGTGCGCCCGGCTCGGCGCGCCAGTCAGCCTGGTCGCCGCCGTATCCACGGACCGCTTCGGACAGCGCTTGATGGCCGACCTGGAGGCCGACGCCGTGCACACCGAGCAAGTCCAGCGCACCGAGGAGCCGACCACTCTGGCCGTGGCCGAGTTGGACGACGTTGGAGCGGCGACGTACCGGTTCTACCTCGAGGGAACGAGCGCCGTCGCGCTCACGATTGCGCCATTGCCCGCAACCACGCCGGCCGTTGTGGCCGGCGGGCTCGGGCTCGCCGTCGAGCCGATGGCAACCGCTGTCGAACGCATCGTCCTCGACGCCGGCAACGACGTCCTCGTGCTGCTCGACCTCAACTGCCGCCCCAGCGCAATCGCAGACCGCGACCGCTACCTCGCACGCCTGGGGCGAGTGCTGGCCCGGGCCGACGTGGTCAAGGCGAGCACCGAGGACCTCAGCTACACCGACCCGACGACGGCGCCTGCGGTTGCGGCGGTGCGCCTCGCAGCCGGGCACCCGAGGTCTGTGTTGGTCACGGCGGGCGCGGCGGCCACGACGGTCGTCACGGTGACCCACACGCGCGCCGTTCCGGTCACCGACAGCCCGGTCCTCGACACCATCGGCGCCGGTGACAGCTTCACGGCCGGCTTTCTCACGTGGTGGATTGCGAGCGGTCGGGGCGTCGACGACCTCACCGACGTCGAGGCCGTCGTGCCCGCCGTCGAGGCCGCCCACCGGGTGGCCGCCGTGGTCGTCGGGCGGAGGGGCGCCGATCCACCGCACCGGGGCGAATTGCCGCCCGACTGGGTACCTGGTTGAGCAGCGCCACCGGCGCATCCAACGAGTGGCCCGCTACCCGGCCACTTCACCGACGAACGACGCCGCCAGCCCATGACGCTCCGCCACCGAGCACTAGGGTCGCTTCGAACCCCTGGAACAAGGACTGGCGCCAACCCGGCGCACAATGTCCGACTACGTCGCGCTCGTCACCCCCGGCGGCCACGCACCCGAGTACATCCGGAACGATCCGGACTGCCGCCGCATCGTCGAGCACTTCTTCGGGGCCGACAAGCCGATCGCCCAGCTCTGCCACGCCTCGCTGGTGCTGTCAGTGTCCTCCACCGCATCGTGAAGCGCCGCGACGATCTGGTCGGCAGGGTTGGCGAGCGAGAGCATGACCCTCAACGGGTGGAAGATGTGGGGCTCCCGCTCGGGGGATGGGTAGCACTGCCCGCGATGAGCACGAGCGGCCAATGCGATGGCGTCCTCCACCGACGGCACCTCGCACCTTCCAACGGTACGGCGCGGCCCGACGCCACCCCGCGCGCCGGCCGCTGATGAGAGCGTCACATATGTGCCGTTCGGGGCCAGCCATCGTGTCCGGCCGAGGCGTTCCCGCTGCTCAGGCCAAGCCGCAACCGTGAGGTAGGGGTCGGGCCGGGGCGCGGTGTGTTTCTTTCGAAGCGTCCGTTTCCCCGGCCCGCACCTCCGAACCGGACGTGCGCGTTCCCACGCATCCGGCTCTCCACGAGCCCATGTCTTTGGGCCAACGCCCATTGATGCAGCTTGGTCTGGATCCCCAGTACCCGGGCTTCGGCCTCGGTGAGGTCGGGCCACGGCGCGCCGGTGTTCACCGGCGACCTCCTGGCATTCCGGTC
>OCZV010000413.1_pt1 | contig 15691 bp, 16 predicted proteins | sample 1539051 | NCBI WGS metagenome assembly OCZV01 (sample SAMEA3113581, study PRJEB22503) | soil metagenome
CGATTTCCGTGGCGGCGGTTTCCGGACCATCAGAGCCGTGTACCGCGTTCTTTTCAACGTCGTTACCCCAGTCTCGCCGAATCGTTCCGGGTGCTGCCTGGGCGGGATCCGTGGCTCCCATGATCTCGCGGTTTCGCACGATGGCCCGCTCCCCTTCCAACACGGCGACAAAAATCGGACCCGAGGACATATACGCGCACAGACTCGCGAAGAATGGCCTCTGTTTGTGCACGGCATAGAAAGATTGCGCCCGCTCCGGCGTGAGCCGAACCAGCTTGCCGGCCGCGATTTTCAGACCCGCGGATTCAAAGCGCTTAAGAATTTCTCCGATGAGCCGGCGCCCGACCGCATCGGGTTTGATGATGGATAAGGTTCTCTCGACGCTGATCATTTTCTCAAAGCCTCCTGCATCGTACGGCCGATCAAAGCCGGCGAAGGCGCCATGCGAACTCCGGCCTGTTGCATGGCCCCAATCTTTTCGCGCGCAGTCCCTTTGCCCCCAGAAATAATCGCCCCCGCGTGTCCCATTCGTTTGCCGGCCGGCGCGGTCTGGCCGGCGACAAAGCCGATGACAGGTTTCTTCATATTCACCTGGATCCAGGCCGCCGCTTCCTCTTCCGCGCTGCCGCCGATTTCTCCAATCATGACAACCGCCTCCGTGCCGGCATCGCGATTGAACAGATTCAGCACGTCAACGAACTCAAATCCATGCACCGGGTCGCCGCCGATGCCGACGCAACTCGACTGCCCCATTCCCAGGCGCGTCAGCTGATCTACCGCCTCGTAAGTGAGCGTGCCGCTGCGAGACACCACGCCAATCCTCCCCGGCCGGTGAATATGCCCCGGCATGATGCCGATCTTGCATTCACCTGGAGTAATCACCCCGGGGCAGTTTGGGCCCAGGAGTTGCGAGTTTCGCCCCGCAAGATACTGCTTGACGCGAATCATGTCGCGGACCGGTACGCCTTCCGTGATGCAAATGATCAACGGGATGCCAGCGTCCGCCGCCTCCATGATGGCATCCGCCGCAAACGGCGGCGGCACGTAAATCACGGTTGCGTTCGCTCCAGTCTCGGCTACCGCGCCGGACACCGTGTCGAAGATCGGAATCCCTTCGAACGAAGCACCCCCCTTCCCCGGCGTCACCCCAGCGACCATCTGCGTGCCGTATTCTTTGCACGCCCGCGTGTGAAACTGGCCGGTGGTCCCGGTGATGCCCTGGGTCAATACTCGCGTGTTCTTATCGACTAGAATTGCCATCTAAGCCTACGAGGCGATGCAGAATCAAAAATGCAAAAGCCAAAATAAGATCTTCCACTTTCTTGGCAAATTTTTCATTTTACATTCTTCCCTTGAACCGCCTCGACGGTCTTCTCCGCCGCTTCCGCCATGGTCTCCGCCGAAATAATGGCCAACCCTGAGTCGGCGAGAATTTTCCTGCCGATCTCGACGTTCGTGCCCTGCATTCTGACGACTAACGGAACAGCGACCTTCAACTCGCGGGCGGCATCGACGACGCCCTGGGCCAGCACGTCACAACGCATGATGCCGCCGAAGATGTTGATCAGCACGCCCCGTACGCGCGCGTCCGCTAGAAGGATCTTGAAGGCCTCCGCAACCTTTTCCTTGCTGGCCCCGCCGCCGACGTCGAGGAAATTGGCCGGCTCTCCGCCACAAAGTTTGATAATGTCCATCGTGGCCATCGCCAAACCGGCGCCGTTAACCATGCAGGCGATGTTGCCGTCGAGTGATATGTACGACAAGTCATACTTGCTCGCCTCGATCTCACGCAGGTCCTCTTCATCGAGATCACGCAGCGCGACGATTTGCTTCTGGCGGAAAAAAGCGTTGCTGTCGAAATTCATTTTTGCGTCCAGCGCGACCACTTGCCCTTCCCTGGTCAATACCAGCGGATTGATCTCGGCAAGGGAGCAATCACATTCGTCAAAAGCCCGATACAAGGCCAGCATCATCGCAGTCAGTTTACTCGCCTGCTCACCTGGAACGCCCAGGGCGAAAGCCAGGCGGCGACACTGAAACGGCAGGAGACCCACCATGGGATCGATCGATTCTTTGAGGATTTTCTCGGGGCTTTTGACGGCGACCTCTTCGATCTCCACGCCACCTTCCGAGGAGCAAATCACCGCCACGCGGGATCGAGCGCGGTCCAGAACCATTCCTAGATAAAGCTCGCGAGCGACGTTTAGAGTCTGCTCGACCAAGACCTTTCTGACCTGTCGTCCTTCCGGCCCGGTCTGATGCGTTACGAGATTTTTGCCCAAAATCTCCGCGGCCTTCTTCTCGGCGTCCTCCGGACCGCTCGCGAGTTTGACGCCTCCCGCCTTGCCGCGGCCGCCCGCATGGATCTGCGCCTTCACCACGCACCGGCCGCCGAGCTCGACGGCGAAGGATTTTGCTTCCTGCGGCGTGGACGCCACCTTGCCCAGGGGCACCGCAACGCCGTACCGTTGAAGCAGCTCTTTGGCCTGATATTCGTGAATGTTCATGCAAGGCCCTGTCCCTAATAAAGTGAGACCCTCAGACTAAACTATTAGCCTCAGGGTCTCAAGGATGCGAGTGCAAAGATCGTCTATGAAACGCCCAAAACACGGTTCATGGCTTGAACCGTATCTTTCACGTGATTGAGCGATTCATCGAAGGCTTTCTTGTCGTTGGCACTCAGGTTGATATCGATAATTTTCTCGACACCGCCAGCACCGATTATGACCGGAACGCAGAAATAGTAGCCATTGACCCCGTACTCTCCCTCCAGCATGGCCGCACAAGGCAAAATCTCTTTTTTGTCAAAGAGATAAGCCTCGGCCATGCGGATCGCGGCCGATGCCGGTGAAAAATAAGCCGATCCCGTTTTCAGCAACGCGACTACTTCGCCGCCGGCATTACGCACCCGGGCTTCGATTTCATCGAGACGTTTGGCCGGAATCAGTTTCTCGACCGGCACTCCACCGACTAAACAGGTGCTCCGAATAGGAACCATGTCGTCCCCGTGACCGCCTAAAACCATAGCCGCTACGCTGTTCACGGAAACATTGAGCTCGCGCGCAATAAACGATCGATAACGGGACGAGTCCAAGATACCGGATTGACCGACAACGCGATTTTTTGGGAATCCCGTTAGCCGCTGGGTCAAGGTGACCATCGCATCCAATGGGTTGGTCACGACGATGACAAACGAATCCGGGGCGTGTTTTTTGATCCCTTCCGCGACCGAACTCATGATCTTGGCGTTGGTCCCCAGCAAATCATCGCGGCTCATACCGGGCTTACGGGCAATTCCCGCGGTAACGATACAAACATCCGCAGCCGCAATGTCATCGTATCGGTTCGTGCCGATCACGTTTCCATCAAAGCCTTCGACCGGCCCGGCATGGGATAGGTCGAGCGCCTTACCCTGCGGCAACCCTTCGATAACATCAAAAAGCACTACGTCGCCCAAGCCTTTTAATAAACAAAGGTGGGCCATTGAACCGCCGATATTTCCCGCTCCGATCAATGCGATTTTTTTCCTTGCCATAATTTCCTCGACTCTGCCGTTTCGAGCCTCGGGTTTCTCGTCTCGCGTTCAAACTAGAAACTCGAAACGAGCAATTCGAAACGTCTATTTTATTGCATGTTCTTGATAAGGGCATCGCCAAATCCCGAGCAACTTACGAGTTTCGCTCCGGGCATCAAACGCTCAAAATCATAGGTCACCGTTTTATCACCGATCGCCCCCTCGAGTCCTTTGATGATGAGGTCAGCGGCTTCGGTCCATCCCAGGTAACGGAACATCATTTCACCCGACAGGATGACCGAGCCGGGATTGACCTTATCGAGATCAGCATACTTCGGCGCCGTGCCGTGCGTCGCCTCGAACACCGCGTGTCCGCTATCGTAGTTGATGTTCGCTCCGGGGGCGATGCCGATGCCCCCGACCTGGGCAGCCAGAGCGTCCGACAGATAGTCGCCGTTCAGATTCATCGTGGCGATAACGTCGTAGTCCTTCGGCCGGATGAGCACAAACTGCAACGTCACGTCGGCAATCGAATCTTTGAGCAGCAGTTTCGATTTCCATTTGCCGTCGCCGTGCGTGGGCCAGAGCTTCAACGCCGCTTCGACTTCCTTTTTGATGTCCTTCTGTTGGTCGGGTGACATCATGTCGAAGCCGGGGTCGATCATTTTGGCGTTATCCTCCACGCTCAGATTCGCGTTCTGTTCTTTGTTGCCCAAAATCCACGTTTCCCGCTCAGTCACAACTTCATTGCGGAACTCGCGCTTGGCGAGCGCATAGCCCCATTCCATAAAGGCGCCTTCGGTGTACTTCATGATATTGCCCTTATGCACGAAGTTGACGTTCTTGCGCTTATTGGCCAGCGACCATTTGATCGCAGCGCGGACCAACCGCTCGGTGCCCTCGACGGAAACCGGCTTGAGCGCGATACCTGCCGTCTCCGGGAAACGAATCTTCGCATACTCTTTGGGAAAATTTTCTTTGAGCAGCGCTCTGAACTTCTTATTCTCTTCAGTGCCGTTGATAAACTCGATGCCCGTGTAAATATCTTCGGTATTCTCCCGGAAAACCACCATGTCGACGGATTCTGGATGCTTAACCGGCGAAGGCACGCCGTTGAAATAACGCACAGGGCGCAGGCAAACGTACAGGTCAAGCAACTTTCTCAGCGCCACGTTCAAGGAACGAAAGCCTCCGCCGATCGGCGTCGTGAGCGGCCCCTTGATTCCCACCAGAAATTCCGTGAATGCCTCGACTGTCTCGTCGGGCAGCCAGTTATTGAACATCTTGAATGACTTCTCGCCGGCGTACACTTCCATCCAGTGGGCTTTGCGCTTGCCTCTGTACGCCTTTTCCACGGCAGCGTCGAAGACGCGCGCCGAGGCGCGCCAGATGTCGCGGCCCGTGCCATCGCCTTCGATAAATGGAATGATCGGATTATCCGGAACTTTCAGTTGCTTGTCTGCCGACATCGTTATCTTAGCCCCGTCCTTCGGCACTTTGACGACCTTGTACTCAGCCATAATCTCCTCACCTGCAAAAATAGCCTAAGGGCCTTTAAAAATTCCACCTCCCCTTAGGCTATTTTCCTTAAAAAGTTGTTTGAAACTCGTTGGAACTTAGCCGATTACCTACGGGGAGTCAAGGCGGGGTTATTTCATTATTTCTCTTTTGTTCCAACCACTTCTGTAGATAACGCGCGGCTACGTCGCGTCCTCCCAAGCCAAACGCCAAAGCCAGGGCTAAACAAAGCGCGCCGAAAACTAAGATGAACGCCCAAATCACAATTTCAGAGGCGATCTCTAAGATTTCCAAGATACCCGCGACGACAAAAATTACCGTCCCAAGATAGGCGGCGCGACCGATCGAAGCCGCTTGTTCCAATCCCGCGTTGGCACAGGAAGTCCGCGTCACCGTCTCAAGGAAATTCGCGAAATAGAGCCCAAGAATCAGCACGACGAGGGCTGCGACGATTTTCGGAATGTATAGATATATGGTGTGCAGCGTGTCGGTAGCGCCGCTCAAATTGAGCGTTTCCAAGGTGGTGACGATGGCGATTAAAAAAAGAAACCAAAAAACCAGCAGACCGACGATATCGGATGCGTTCTGTTTGATGCCGCCGCGTTCGAGCGCCGTTTTCATACCCGCGCGGTCGGCGAGTATATCAAACTGACAAACCCTGAGAATACGCACAACAATTCGTTTTGTGATGTTACATAGGGCCCAACCTACCAAAATGATCGCCACCGAGAAGAAAAGATTCGGCAGGAAGACGGCGATCTTGGTTACGAACGCATCCCAAAACCCGGTTACCGCGACGATGACGGGGTTCATCGTTCCTCCTTTGCAGCGACCTCCGGTTGTTGAGTCTACTAAATAGGGGACTCGCATCAAGAATGTCAACTCTAAGCACCGAAGCGCGCCATCAGAGCGGCACTTGAATCCGGGTCCATCGATAACTATATTCGTTGGACTTTTAGCATCACTGCAAAAGGTTTTCAGTCTCTTGGAAATTCGACATTGCGTTTAACGGTTCGTCATTTGTCGAAGGCGTTCGGCTATTTTTGGGCGCTCAGGGCGGTCGATTTAGACATCTCAGCGGGTGAATGCGTCGCGCTACTCGGACCCAACGGTGCAGGGAAGACGACGCTTCTCAAACTTCTTGCCGGCCTGATCTATCCAACCTCCGGCGAGATCCAAATCAATGACACAAGATTTTCTCGGACATCAACGCCTCTACGCTCCACGATCGGTTTTTTGGCCTCCGGCGAGCATCTTTATGATAATCTCACCGTCCGCGAGAACCTGGATTTCTTCACGGCCCTGTACAATAAACGGGTCGCCGATGCCGCGATCAGCGCAGCTCTCGAGAACGTAGGATTGGACCGATGGTCAGAGGAGTATGTCGCCGCGCTCTCCAGCGGCATGAAATGTCGACTGTCGATCGCCAAGTGGCAGTTGCTCGAACCTGGACTGTTGCTTTTGGATGAACCTTACGGGGTTTTAGACGGCGGCGGAGTCGATCTGTTAGAGAGATTCCTGAAGGAGGAGTGCGGAAGAGGCAAGATCGTCATCGTTGCCTCGCACCACATTGCGCGCGTCTTGCACCTCTGTGACCGCGCCCTCATTCTGCAGCACGGCAAGCTCACTTTTGATGAGCCGCGCCAGCATCCCTGGGATAGCTTTTATCGCGCTTTCGGCGCGTTTCTGCCCCACGGAACCCCATGAGGATCGTCAAACAAGCTTTTTTGCTCTTGCGCAAAGATCTCCTTCTGGAAACGCGCCGCAGGGAAAGCCTGCTGACGATGTTTTTCTTCGGCACGCTGCTGTTATTCGTGTTTCACTTTTCATTCGATTTGCCGCCGGAAAGAGTTAACGAAATGGCTCCTGCCCTGCTTTGGCTCGCGTTTCTTTTCACCGGAACACTCGGCCTGGCCCAACTGTTCGAAGCCGAGCGCGGCAATCACTGTCTCGAAGCCCTTTTGGTCTCCCCGATGGACCGCGGCGCCTTTTTTTTGGCAAAAGTGTGTTTCAATCTCATTCTGATGCTTTTGGTGGAGATCGTCGTCCTTCCCCTCTTTTGGATTCTCTTTAACCTGCGCTCGTGGGAACTGCTTCCTTTTCTCTTCTTCATCATCCTTTTAGGCACCATTGGCTTCTGTGTTCTCGGAACCATCTTTGCCGCCGTCACGCTGAGGGCCCGGGCTAAAGAATTGTTGTTACCGTTAGTACTGTTCCCTCTAATGATTCCCGTTATCTTGTCTACGATACGCTGCATGGAGGCTGTGCTCCTCGCCGGCGAGCTCGGGGATTCCGCTCAATGGTTGCGTCTTCTCATCGGATTTGATGTCATATTTCTCACAGTGGGAGTTTTGATTTTCGATTGGGTGATTGAAATCTGAATATGGCGCCGGAGCCTACTTCAAGTCCCGTTAAAGAGAGCAAAGGCTATCTGGGTGCTTTCGCACTGATGGCCGTCGTCACCGGACTTTATTGGGGACTAATCAAAGCTCCACCCGACGCCTATCAGGGCGAAGTGCAACGCATCATGTATTTGCATATTCCCAGCATCCTCACCGCTTACCTGTCTTTTTTTCTCGTTTTCGTGGGAAGCTGTCTGTATTTATGGAAAAGGGAGAAACGGGATGATATTCTCGCTTATTCCGCAGCGGAGATCGGCGTTCTCTTTACCGCGCTCACGATCGTGGAGGGTTCCATCTGGGGCCGGCCGACTTGGGGCGTCTGGTGGACCTGGGACGCACGGTTGACGCTGACGGCAATCTTGCTTTTGATTTTCGTGGGTTACCTCATGCTTCGCTCTCTAATCGAGGAAGAAGGACGCGCCGCCTCCTCGGCGGCGATTTTGGGAATTATTGGTTTCTTTGATATTCCGCTGATCCACATGTCCGTTTACTGGTGGCGCACGCTGCACCAGCCGCCGTCTATTTTGCGGCCGGACAAGGCGCCGTGGGACAACGTCCACCCGGCCATGCTCACCGCCCTGGCGATTAATTTCGCCGGATTCGTCCTAATGTATTTTTATCTCCTTTCTCTCCGTTTTCGCCTCGGCGAAGTCACGGAAGAGATTAAAACCCAACGGATGAATCGAGGCTAGGGATGAGCGCATGGGGATATGTTTTTCTGGCCTACGGAATCGTCTGGGGCGCGCTCCTATTGTATTTGTTTTCACTAAAGCGGCGCTTTCGGCGGGCTGAAACCGAGCTCGCCCAGTTGCGTTCCGCGGATGAATGGCCCAGTCATGCGAAAAAGTAGACGTTTCGTCATTGGTGGACTAATTATCCTCGCTGCGCTGTCGTACATTATCTATGGCGGCGCGAAGGAGGCCATCGTCTATTTCCGCACTCCCTCGGAAGTCAAAGCCAACGGCGCCAGCTTCGCGAATCAGTTTTTGAGAGTCGGCGGCATGGTCGTCAAAGACTCGCTTCAGAAGGACGTTAAAAATCTCACCTATCGTTTTGAACTCACCGACGGCAGTGCTTCGATTCCGGTTTTTTTCCGCGGCGTCCCGCCGGACCTTTTCGCCGACGGCAAGGGGGCGGTCATCGAGGGTAGGATCGGGAGCGACGGAGTCTTCCAAGCTACGACGATTATGGCTAAACATTCAGAAGAGTACAGCCCGCCTGCCGATGGCAAACTCGCCTACCCTCAGAGCTTCGTTCCCGATAAGGAACCGCAATCGAAGTGACTTCGGTCATCGGCCATACCGGCATCTTCTTGGCTTTCCTGCTGGCGCTGTCGGGGATTGTGATTCCGATCATCGGCGCGCGGAGCGCCGATGATCGATACTTTACGTTGACTCGACTCGCCGTTCTGGGACAGTTCGCTCTGGTCACCCTGGCCGCGTCAGCGCTGATTTATGGATTGGTCGCAACCGATTTTTCCATCAAATACGTCGCCTTCAATACGACGCGCGCAACCCCGATTTATTATCGGGTCACCGGTTTGTGGGGCGCCCTGGAAGGCTCGCTGCTTCTATGGGAATGGTTGTTGATTATCTTTTCTGGAATCGTCGCTTGGATCTATCGCGATCTTCACCGCCAGATGATGCCGTGGGTCCTAATGATTTTTTGCATCGTCTCAGCTTTCTTTCTCGCCGTGATCACTTTCGTCTCGAATCCTTTCGAAACGATCGTTCCCGTGCCGGCGGACGGCCGCGGGCTGAACCCATTGCTCGAAGACGCCAACATGATGACCCATCCGCCGCTCTTGTATACAGGCTTCGTCGGCCTCACCGTCCCCTACGCTTTCGCCATGGCCGCGCTAATCAAGGGACGGCTGGATGAAGCGTGGATCGTCACCACCCGCCGCTGGACCATCACCGCATGGTTTTTTCTCACGATGGGAAATCTCGTGGGTGCCTGGTGGTCTTATCACGTCCTGGGCTGGGGAGGTTACTGGGCCTGGGATCCGGTGGAGAACGCCGCCTTTATGCCCTGGTTGCCGGCGACGGCTTTTCTTCATTCCGTGCAAGTCCAGGAGCGGCGGCGCATGCTCAAGGTTTGGAATCTCGCCTTGATCATCATTGCCTTCAGCCTCACCATCTTCGGCACTTTTTTGACACGGTCTGGAATTCTCTCTTCCATCCATGCTTTTTCCTCCGGACCCGTGGGTGGGGTCTTTTTGGGTTTTCTCTCGTTTGTCTTGCTCTCATCATTCGGCCTGCTTGCCTACCGATCCAATCAGCTCAAGGGACAGCCGGAGCTGGACTCGATGGTCAGTCGTGAATCCGCGTTCCTCCTAAACAATATCGTATTGGTCTCCGCGCTCTTCACCATCTTTCTGGGCACCATCTTCCCGTTGCTTTCGGAAGCGGTCGCCGGCGTGCAGGTCAGCGTCGGCGCGCCCTACTTCAATTCGGTCACGGTGCCGCTTTTCCTTTTGCTCGTGTTTCTGATGGGTGTCGGTCCGATGATCGCCTGGCGCAGAGCCTCTTGGGACAATCTCAAGCGCAACTTTCTCTGGCCCGCTGCCGGCTCCCTGGTCACCGCCGGGATTTTATTGGCATGGAAGGTTCGAGATTTCATGCCGCTCCTGGGTTTTACCTTGTTGGCTTTCGTCGCGCTGACCATCGTTTATGACACCGCCCTGGCGTTGCGCGCCCGGCGGCGGATCGCCGGGGAGGGCGTCGTCCGCGGGCTAGTAACTCTGGCCTGGCGCAACCAGCGGCGTTACGGCGGCCTCGTTGTCCATCTCGGCGTCGTGTTGATTATCATGGGCATCGCCGGCTCGATGGCCTACAGCGTCGAGCGCGAGGCTACACTCGGGGTCAGGGAACACCTCACAATCGGCCGCTATGTCATTCAATTTGAAGGACTCAAAGGAGCACAGCAGCCCACGCATTTCCGCGTCGAGGGGGCATTCAGAGTTTTCAACGCAGGCGATGAGTTGGGTCTGTTATCTCCGGCTCTCAAATTCTTTCCAACCCAGCAATCGCCGATCGGACGGGCGGTCCATCGAAGCACGATCGGCGACGATATCTATTTGATACTTTCGGGATTCAGCGAGCTGCACCAAAATCGGGCGACTCTCAAGGTGCTCGTCCGGCCGCTGGTGATCTGGATCTGGATCGGCGGATTCGTAATTGCATTGGGAACCCTGATCTCGATCTCACCGCTAGGAAAGATACCCGCCCAGGAAGGGTAAAATGGCTTGGCGGCGCCTGATGCTAACGGTTCTGATCATTGCGCCGTTTCTTTGGCTGCTGGCTTTCGGCTTTAGCAGGGATGCCCGATATATCAAATCACCCTTAGTTGCAAAGCCGGCACCGCCGTTTACCGTGACTCTGTTCGACGGGCGCAAGCTTACGCTCGACGAGCTTCGGGGCAAGGCGGTTTTTTTAAACTTTTGGGCCTCCTGGTGTCCACCTTGCCGGGCGGAAGCAAAGGATCTGGAAATGGCTTGGCAAAACGTCAAGGATAAGAACATGGTCTTCCTCGGCATCGCGCTGCAAGACATCGAAAAGAATTCGCGGGACTTTCTCGAGGAGTTCAAGATCACCTATCCAAATGGCGCCGATCCATCGGGAAAGATCGCCGTCGACTATGGTGTTTGGGGCATCCCCGAGAGCTTCTTTATCGATCCGCAGGGACGTATCACGTACAAGCACGTCGGCGGCATTCGGGCGGATGTGGCTACCGCGAAGCTGGATGAAGCTCTCAAGAGCATTGTGAGCGCACAGGAAGGCAAAGGCGACTACCAGTCGATTCGCTGAAGGTTTATGTGGCATAGTTTGATATTCCTTTTGCTCTTCATCACCCCCCACTCGGCTCTCCCAGCTGAAACGCCGGACCTCGAGGAACAGACCCGCGTCATTGCTACGGAGCTTCGCTGCGTCGTCTGCCAGAACCTTTCCGTTGCCGACTCTCCGTCTGAAATGGCGCAGCAAATGCGCGGCGTCATTCGCGACCAATTGCGGGAGGGCAAGACGCCGGAAGAAGTCAAAGGCTATTTCGTGTCGAAGTATGGCGAATGGGTTCTGCTCGCCCCGTCTACTAAGGGGTTCAGTCTGGTGGTTTGGGTCGTGCCGTTTGTGGTCCTGACCATGGGACTGCTTATTGGACTCGTACTGCTGCGCCGGTGGTCCACGACAGAGATTAAGCCCGAAGCGAAAGCCATCAGCCCTGTTTTAGTCGAACGAGTGCGTAGTGAAGCGACCTTCGCGATCAGGGCTACCTCGAGCCTCGAAGAACCCACTCCCAAATCCGAGCTGCTTCAAGATCGGACACGCCTGTACGCTGACCTGAAGGAACTCGAATTTGACTATCAGTCGGGCAAACTCTCCGAGACCGACTACGCCGAGCTGCGCCGAGACATTGAATTCAAGGCCGCCACGGTGTTGCAACAGCTGGATCGTTTACCGCCAGAAACGGCCTTGAAGGAATCTGTGACTAAGGCAAAGCCACCCTCCCCCAAGAAGCAGGCGACGGCGGGGCGCGCCGCCTCTCGGGGTTGGCCGCTCGCTGCCGGCGGTGTCTTTCTGCTGCTTTTTGGTCTGACGCTTGGCGTTATGCTGACGAAATCGTTGCGACCGCGGGCATCCGAGCAGGATTCGCTGACCGGTGATTTCCTTACCGGTACGGGATCTAGCGGAATGAGTGGAAACGAGGCGTCCTCACAACTTCAAGAAGGCAGAACGGCGTTTGCAAAACAGGACTGGCCCAAAGCGATCGAAGCATTCAAAAAAGTCATCGCCGTGGATCCCAATCAACCCGAAGCGCACGCCTACATGGGTTTCATTCTGGTTCAGGCGGGTCACGCGGACGGCGCGCTGATGGCCTTTGACAAGGCGCTTTCTTTGGCGCCGAATTTTCCCATGGCGCTCTGGGGCAAGGGCATGACCCTTTACCAGGCGAAACAGGACTACGCGGGCGCAAGAGCGGCGCTGGAGAAACTTCTAAACTTGATGCCGCCGGGCGCAGAACGAGGAGAGGTTGAGAAAGTGCTGGCGGAACTCCCTCAGAGCGGCAAAACACCAACTCAGGGGCAAAATCCGGCAACCGCGGCGAGCTCGGCCAATCAACAGATCGCCGGCAAAGTCACCGTTGATGCGAAACTCAAAGACAGCGTGAATAGCCAGGCTACGTTGTTCATCATCGCTCGTCCCGCCGAAGGCGGTGGAGGGCCGCCGCTGGCGGTCAAAAAACTTGATCGACCGGTTTTCCCGCTCTCCTACTTCCTCGGTCCCGAGAACGTGATGATGCAAGGGAGACCGTTCTCGGGCAAAGTGACGATTACCGTGCGTCTCGACAAGGACGGCAACCCGACCACGCGTGAACCGGGAGACTTGATCGGCGAATATAAAAAGAATCCGGTTAACGTGGGGTCAAAGAACGTCGATATTGTAATCGATCAAGTCGCCAAGTAACAAATCGCACCTGAATCGGTGCATTCCTTATAACATTAATAACCCCAGCGAGCGCCACGCCAATCTAGTGTGGTGTTTCTTAAGTTCGTTGAATAATTCGAACGTCATTCCGGCCAAGCTGGCGATAGCTGGTGCGAGCCGGAATCCAGGAATCTCAAAGACTTCTGGATGCCTCCGCGGGCATGACGACGGGAGTCGAGTGACTTATTAAACGAACTTTGGGACCAGGACACTAGCTAGGAGAGCCCTAACTGGAATACGCTGACCAGAATGGCAGCGTTTGCCGAGGACGGCAGGTTTACGAAGTCGTTGACAACTCGCTGTAAACCGACGAGAATCCGCCGCATTAGGTAGGAGTGCAGCTTGCAGATGCTGCAGCTAAACTCGGTGCCACCGTTTTAAGCGCCACTCAGCCGCAACGTTAGGCGACCGCAAAGATGGCTCTGCTCCGTGTTGTGCCAGCTCTACTTTGGGACGAAGGAGTTCTATGGTGGAAAACAAAATCATTTTCAACGGGAAGGAATACGCTAGCCCCGAGGCCATGCCGGAAGAGGTGCGGCAGGCTTACCAACAAGCACTGGCGCACTTAGCGGACGCCGACCGAAACGGCATCCCCGACATCCTGGAACGGGGCGCCGCTGGGAACGTGATCGCGATTCAGCAATCGTCCATTACGATCAACGGCCGGGAGTATAAAACTGTCGGTGACATGCCTGCGGTGGTGCGTCGTCTTTTCGAACTGGCGGTGGGCCAGGCGGATGCAAACCGCAACGGCATTCCGGACGCGCTGGAATCGACGTTGTCGGGGTTAGAGACTCCGTCCCCCGCGGCCGGCGCCAGTAGGCCGGAGTTCTCCGCGGCCGTGAACGCATCCACGCTCAAGCCGCCGCATGAGCGCGAACGCATTATGACGGGACTCGATCAAACCGCTCACGCGCTCGATACCTTTCTCCGGATATTCCTCGGCATCATCGCGGTCGCCACCCTGGCGGGCGCCATTTTCCTCATGCTCAAGATGGACAGCGGGTCTCGAAGTCAAGGCGGCCGTTTCTATGTAGCGATCGTCGCGCTCATCGTTCTCGGCGCCGTGGACTCGCAATTTCGGAAACTGGTAATACGGCGTATGCCGTTCAGCCTGACGACGACGGCGGCGGAAAGCCGCTACGCCATGGTTAGCCTGCTCCTGATGCTTGTCTCGGCCGTGGTGCTGATCGGTCTGGCGTGGTTTCTGCCCTGATGCTGAATCCTACGGTGGCGGATACTTCCTATAGATCGCGTCCGTCTTCGCTGCCATGATGAAGTCGTTCTTGTGCAGATTGCGGATCTTGTGTGTCCACCAGGTGACTGCAACCTTGCCCCATTCGGTTGTCAGTCGTGGGTGGTGGCCTTGCTCTTCAGCGGCAGCGCCCACCGCATCGGTGAAGGCGATGGCGTCTTGAAAATTCTTGAACTTAAAAACTCGATCTAACTTGGAAATGCCATCTTCGGTGATAATTTGCCAATCCGGCACCTTCGGGTGTAACTCTTTAATTTCTTCCGGACTCACCGAAGGGGCGCCGACCCGGCAGGCTTCGCATTTTTGTTCCGTTAGTTCTTCCATGACTCAATTCCTCCCAGAATAACTAAAAACTCGGCATGACTTCTTCGGCAAATTGCACCATCGACTCCTTAACCAGAGAATCCGGAACGGCGCCGATATTCATCCAAATAAGAAAGTGCGCTGCCCCGGTCTTCCGCGCGAGTTCCCGAAGCGTCTTGATGGCAAATTGCGCATCGCCAACCACGGCATGCTGGGCACAGACGGTTTCGTAGGTCACCGGCTGGCCCGCTCCACTTCGGGTTAGGCGCAGTGGCAACTCGACGCCGCGCCGCGTTAACCAGTCGATATAGTCGCTGCGCATATCGGCAATGGTCTTGAAGTAACTCATGATGCCTTCTTCGGCGCGCGCTTTGGCCTCCGCTTTATTTTTAGACAAATGCATTGGCACTAACAAGCCTAATTCCCTTGGCTCACGATTGTGCCGGTGCTTCTCCAATCCGTGCCAATAGGCCTGCGCATATTCCAGCACCTGTGCAGGAGTTCGCGTGTGGATGGGGAGCAGCAGGTTGACACCAAGGCGGGCGCCGACTTGCACGCCCTCCGGTGAGCTGGTTGCCAGATAAAAGGGCGGAAGCGGTTTTTGCACCGGCTTAGGATTCACCACCACTTCGGGAATCTGAAAAAACCTGCCTTCGAAACGCAGAGTTTCCTCGGTCCACGCCTTGCGAATAATCGCCAGGCTCTCTTCCATGAAATCATGGGTCTGGGTGTGGTCGGCGCCAAAGCACTCGTACACCCGGCTGTGCGGGTGCCCACCGCCTGCGGCGAAATCCATCCGGCCATGACTCAACACATCGAGCAATGCAGCTGCTTCCGCCATCTGAACCGGGTGATGAACCGGCAAGGTGTTAACCGCCACACCGAGCCGCAAGCGACGCGTCCTTTGTGCGACGGCTCCTAGGACGACATAAGGCGCAGATAGGAGAGAGAATCTCGGCTGGCAATGAATCTCGGCAATCCAAAAGCCGCGGAAACCGAGACGGTCAGCCAGTTCGGCTTGTTCGAGGAATTCGTTCAACCGCGTCTCCGGCGATGAACCTGCCGGACTTTGAATCTCCGTAAAGAGACTGAATTTCATCGAGCTATCGTGCACGGGCGAATCGAGCGCGCTAATCGGCAGGATTCGCCTTAACTATTCGAACCGCCGCTTTGGCAAGCTCCTGCGTGATGGGAACGTCGAGACCGTAGAGTCGCG
>OCZV010000414.1_pt1 | contig 15660 bp, 22 predicted proteins | sample 1539051 | NCBI WGS metagenome assembly OCZV01 (sample SAMEA3113581, study PRJEB22503) | soil metagenome
AACATGTAGGTAGAACCCTTCTAAAAAGAACTGATAATGGAGCGGGCCCGTCGGGATTTGGATAAAAATTCATTTGAATCAAAAAACCAGAATTTCCTGCCATTTATTCGAAACATTCAGTATTCAGTAGAATTAGAACCTGTATCTAATAGGGTCTTACTATTGGCATGCTTGGAGGTTTGGCTTGTACCAACCGTTGCAGTGGGCCGTGGGAAAAGAAGTAAATTCTGTCCTACTACGAACCGCTGTCATTCATTGTGGGACAACTAAAGATAGGTTGGTAAAATAATAATAATAATCATCGCTAACAAGCAAACTGTGGACTAAGGAAGCACTACGAGAAATTGCCAGTTACTTTGAACTTGTATTGCTGTCTCTGATACATCTCACTGTACAAACGAGCATAACTTTCAGCAGCGTCATATGTAGCAAATGTTTGTCTGATGCCATCAATGACAGTTTCCCTACCGAACACATCGTATACAACTATTTGGTATGACTTTGGCAGTCTTTTGTATTGCCTCATCATTATATGTACGCTAACTAGCAGGAAGAATATTGCCATCATGATAATTATAGCAAATTCAAACCCTTTGATAAAGCTCAAGAAATTGGATGCGAGATTCTGGTCTAGCCATCTAAAAGCGATACTCGTAACCTTATCTGCTGTAGATATAATGATGTTTAGTATCATTATTCTCTATCAAATAAAGCATATGCATTATATCATATAACAACTTCTTTGAAGGCCCGCCAACAACTGCGATCTGTATGAGCTGGTATCTTCCAGTGAGCTCGTCGGGATTTAGATAAAAATTCATTTGAATCAAAAGGCAAGGACTTGATGTTTATTATTGGAAGTCTACTCTTCCAGAGGAATTCATGAGAAGAACCATCAAAAAATAGACTGTCCAATTTATCATAAAACTTGTAGGTTCTCCAACATGGAGTAGGTATTTGCCAACTATTTGTTATACTTATTCTGTATTAGAGAATAAAGCGCTACTGTCGTATGACTACATTCATGGTGTTAAATATACAGAATAAATATCCTCATAGTCATAATTTTATACTATATTGCATTTCTGGGTAGGTTCGTTTTGTGGCATTCTCGATGGTAGCAGCAACAAACCTGCATTTCCAAGAAGAGCTATTGCTGTAACTGATGTTATAGCATTAATTGAAGATGTAGGCAACCAAATACCGGATAAATCATGGATGCTTTATTTACTTGAATTATTCAATAAGCATCAGAATATTGCAATTGAACTAAACCTTATCTGCCAGTTTGATAACCAGAATTACTTTGAAGCTATATTTAATAGTGTAAATAGATATAGATTCAAAGAAATATTACCCATACTTGGCCACTCGTATCTTCGTCAAATAATCATGAATTCACAAAAAGAATGTATTAGTTATCTTCTAGAGGACAGAAATACAAAGCAAACAGAAAGATTTGATCTACGTTTGAACATTGGAAGGGAATTATCATTTGCTTTTGAGGCATCAAACCAGTTTACTGGAATAGAATGGTGGAATAAAATTGGTAACTTTCTATACCAAATAAGATATCATGTGCAAATATCGCAGCTTATGTATGGTCTGCCTGATAATAATGATCCTTCAGACTCTGAATCCATAGTCTATGTACCCTATAACACATTAATACCAAATAGCGAAGGGTCAAATTTGCGGTATCCAATTTCATTCCATAATCCCAGAATCGAATCTGGTTGCATCTGTTATAATGTTAAGCCCGGTAATTGCGAAAGCGGCATGAAATACGTTTCCTTTGCAAAGAATAATAATATTTGAACTTCAGCTATTGTATATTAAGTAGCTCTTCCATAGTATACAGAGGAGAATGTCATGTTAGGTTGCAGCAGCAACTCTCTATTTGGCCTGTCTCCTTCCGATCCATTGAAAGATACTTTTTTGCTTTATAAAAAAGTCACAGAACAGTATAGAAATCCAGAGATTCTGAGAATTGTTAGATCATTAATACCACAAGATATTGTCTTGCAAACAACAACAACAAAGGATGACTGGAATATCGTACCTTTATTGAGATGGTTCAAAAATGACTTTATGAAATGGACTCCAAAAGATCCTGTCTGTGAAATGTGCGTTAATAGAAGTGATGGTCATTGTAATGTTATTGAGAGCCGCAGTAATGATAGGTTGGTAGCAGCAGCGGCACCAATAATGCAAGTTAAAAAAATAATAATAGGAAACTCATGGAAGATGCGCAAATTAGAACTCTTTACCTGCAGCAGCTGTAACTATGAATATGCTTTTCCTAGATATGCCGAAATCCTAAAGATCGCCGAAACCAAAACCGGAAGATGTAGCGAATGGTCTATGCTTTTTGGAGCTATGTTAAGTAGTTTAGGAATAAAAACAAGAATTGTACATGACTTCCTTGACCATTGCTGGAATGAGGCCATGCTTTCTTATCCAGAAGGCGAACGATGGGTACATGTAGATTCTACTTTGGATTATCCAATCTCACTAAATCATCCTTGCCACTACGAAGAAAATTGGGCAAAGGAATACGAATATGTATTGGCCTTTTCTGCAGATAAAGTAGAAGACGTCACTCAAACATACACGCTAAAATGGGAAGCTATACAACAACGAAGATTGAAAAAAAGAAGGCAATAGATTTTTCAAAGGTTTATTCATCGATATAATATGGACATATAGTCTGAAGACCCTTTAACAGAAAGATCTGCTTCTTTAAACGTAGAAATATGTTCGTATAGACCCATCAAATAACACGATGGATTCTGGCTTTCCAGCACAGATTAATAATAATTGGCTGCCATCAACTAGTTGATCGTCTGGGTTCAAGGATGAGAATCCCCGCATATCATAGTAGTTAACTTTGTATAGATTTTCGCTACAGGGCTTTAAACTAGATAAGGAAATTACCTACTGATCATCTTCTTCGCCATTGTTTCTCTAAATATAAAAATACCAAGGATTACCTACCAGCCAGCCAGGCAAAGTAAGTCCCACCAATTGTTCATGAGTGAATATGTGATCAAAAGCATTTCCTGAACTTGCAAACGTACTCTCAATCTCTCGCTCTACTGTGCTCTTAAACATCATCTGGCCCATAGCAAATGAGGTAATTGGAACGGCTATTAATATGACAATGACAATTATTGCAAGAATTATTAACCTCTTCTTCTTCTTTTGCAATCTCACAATCTAAATATAATGTATCAAATTCCTTATCTACATTTAGTAGTAGTGATCTAACCTCATTCTAAAGTTTAAGTCCCCGGATTGTAGAGCCGACGGCAGTGAACCATATGGGCGGATATTTTTTGCGCTATCTCGATGGAGCCTTTACAAATCTACGCAATCAATCCCAGTCGCATCAGTTACGAGAATTATACCTCCTATAAGGTCATCAGTAACAAGTGATACTACTCCATATTGGACTTAGCCGTGTCTGATCTGTATGGTGTTAGAATTTATTTTTTGATGTTTAGAACAAAATTCCTAACTATATGCAGATCCAATGGAATGCTTAAGGTGCTGTCAAAAACTAATTTATTACTTGTCATTCATAGGTAGCGTCAGCCTGTTTATAGCTCTCTGTCAAATACAACCGGAAAATATCTCCGACATCTCGGATACCTCCACTCTTGTTAGTTTGAGCGTGAATTTGAGGTCTTTTGGTAGAGATGCTTATCGCCCAGTCGAGATAGAACCTCCACCATCCGAAGGTTATCTCCACAACTTTTGCTTCGATTTTGAGTTCAATTCTTGTCTAGTGGAGATGGTGGAGGTAGCGGAGATATTCTCCGATGATGTCATTTATCATCGATACAAAGTGAATCTTAGTGTTTTTCGTCTCTGTAAGGATTTTTAGTGGGCCGAGAGGTTCCGGGAGAAAAACCTTCAAAAGTGAGACTCGACACAACTAGGAAGCGGGGCCGAGGATCCCCATTTTTTAGAAGCGCGAAAGCATAGGTTTCAGTTTGAAAATATGTAAAGGTATCAAAGGTATCTAAAAAGTTTTCAAATGAAAATTCATGCGGCGGGCACATTGAGATTGGGATAAAGGTTCATTTGAATACCAAGACTTGAAAGATGTTATTTGGTTTTCCTAAGCTTCAGGACTAAGTGATCAGTTTGAAGAGCTAATGTATTTTATCTCATAAGCCAAGACCACCACGGCGCAGCAAAAGGTATATCTCCATGCATCTTTACTCGCGCATCGGAGCCATTCTTCCTCATCTGTGATTGAAACATATCTACTATCTTGATCGTAGCCGATTTTTTATCTCGGGAAGATAGTTCTTCCTTTGGAATGACGATTTGAAAAATTCTTTGCAAGAACTCTTGTGTTACATATACGTCATAAAACCACCATCCAGCTGCCATTTGTGCCCGTTCGCTGAATCGGTAGGCATTTTCAGAATGAGTCCTTTTCTCTAGCTGGTTCATTACTAACTTTAGAGCATTCAAGTCCTTTTCGAATTCTCGTGAAGCTATGCTGAGAAAAGGTATCATCTGGTTCTGGTCTCCACGAGCTTCCATATACCATTTATAGTCCCTATATAATATTAATGAGGGCTCTGTCACATTTTTGCGCTATTCATGCTAGAGATATTTCCATAACGAACTTCAAATCTCACGGTAGCCTAGATAGATTCTTCGTAGTCCTTGGAGTATAGAGTGTTATTTTAGATGGGCTGATGATCTTTCATATACAGTTGCAGCTGAAATGAGATTATGCAAATAGGATAATTGATACAAAAGGCGGGCCCGTCGGGCCGTGAAGTGATATCACTTCAAAAAGAGGATTCTTTGCTAGTTTTAATATAATGAGGAGCTAAAAAGGTTTCTGAAAGATAGCAACTTGAATGTCAAAGAAGTTGAGGACATGTGTTTATTTAATAATAAGTGCTACTCGATATAACATTATCCCTAGTTTCATGCAACATAAAATATGTTATTTCCAACTCCAGCAGTAGGAAAGTCTGTGCAGGTAAATATGCTACATATCTTCCTAATCCAGCTAAAACATAAGCCGCGGACGCGATAATACAAAGGACTAAAAGAGAAATGAATTAAGAGGTTAGCGCATAATGAATAGCAAACTAAAAGAATATCTAATCAACACTATTCTTGGCCAGATATTCTTTATACTTGTATTATCTCCTTGGTTTATCTTCATAATAGGAATGTCCTTTGAACAGTATATTACATGGCTATGGCAAGGTTCATTAATTGGCCTTGTATTGCCACATGGCATGATAATATGGGTAAGATTTTGGAAGAAAAGGATTACTCAGTATTTCTAAAATTCTGGTGTGAAACTGCTCAACTTGCTAGGTCAGCTCACAGGTATAAATCGGCGATAGTAAAAAATAGATGAGGGAGCTGACAGCATTTATATCGCATTATGCTGTAACTACTGGCACAAGCGTTTTTTCTTCTTCTTTGTCATCGATTGTATCTCTAGTTATTGATGCCGCTTTCTCAACTGCAGCAGCAGCAGCAGCAGCAGCCATGTGCGCTCTAAATTTCTCTTTATGTCTCAATTGTCTTGGCTTTGATCTTAGCCGATAGCCACAACATGGGCAGTAAAGGCCTTCCCATTGTATGAATATGTTGCATATTTGACATCGCTTTTGCTCTGTAGTATAGTGACCAGCTCCTCTTGGTTTTATCGCTTTATGTCTTGTACATATTCCCTTACAAGTCATTTCCCTTTCGAAGCGTAATCTATCAAGCGGGGGTACACAACATTTGCTTGTAATGTTGAATGCGCATCATTATATCTGCAAGACGAACCTATAACATTGACGGCATATACGCTGTGTGCCATAGCAAGTTGCTATTTCGATAAAGGCTATGGATTGATGCCGTAGCGGGCCCGTTGGGATTTGGATAAGAAAATTCATTTGAATCCAAAGCTAGTTGAAACAATCCCTGAATTCAACCCTCAAGCGTTTTTAAGGTGCCTTCAAGCTGTTGCTTGCTTTTCCTAAAGTAGTATGTACTAGCTGCGCCGACTGCTATAGACAGCCCAATCGCAAGCCATGCGAAGGAGTCAGATGCAGGTGGAGGAGGAGAAGGAGGCCCTAATTCATCTTCTGTGGCTTCGATACTAGCGTCGGTCATAGTAGTGCCTGCTTACTGGTCTTCCATATGCTGTTCATATGTTCACTCATATCCACGGTATTGTCACGAGTAGAGGTTGCTCCAAGAGCGGCATCAAAGCTATGGTTCAGATCGTATGCTCTTATTCTCTGAACAATGAGATCTATCTCCCAGTTTCCCGGCTGACTCAAGTACCCCCTACGGCAGAATACCTACCACTACTCCCACTGCCGTCGTCTGTGCTGTTAAGAGTAGTCACTATTGGGCCGATCCTTGCTTCTGGATTTGTGAAGCGAAGATATACTGCATTGATGTTTTGGGGAGGCGAGCTAGATGCTGCATCACTCAGTGTGACAGTGAATGTATTGAAGCCTGCATGAAATGGTATTATTTCAAGAGTTGTGTCCACACGACTAATTGTAACCTGTTCTGTGAAACCAGGGGTTGCCGTATTATTTTGCATTCCCATTTCAGATGTTGCCCCTCCTCTTACTCCACAGATGCCAAAGTCTTGCTATTGAAGCATATAAAACAGATACCTGGAGTACGTTACAGAGAGCTTTTGAGACTGATAGGCTTTGTCAATGGTGTTCTTACCTATCATCTGGCAGCTCTTGAAAAGGCAAACGTGATAAAGGTCGATAGAAAATTGAGGGTAACAAGATACTATCCTGTAACCATTTCAGATAGCGAGACTGCGATATTGAAAATCAAAAACTTCGTGATGAATATCTAGAGCGTCTCGCTGGTTTCTTTCTTTTGTTCCCTCAGCGGCTCTTCTTCCTGGCTCTTTCTAACTTTGTACAAATTTTCGTCCACCCCTGCCCCAAAGTCCGGCCCACTATATACTGTGCCTTGCACCCTATCGTGTTCTACCTTGTGGACGCCGCTCTTTGCCTTCCTTTTTCCAGTCCGCCGCAATTTTAGCCCAACTTGTTTTGCTTTGTTTCTTATCTTCTCTTTAGGCTTTGTCTTTGCCCCGCCAATTCTTCTTACAATACGCCTTGTAGCCTTGCTCGCCGGTTTCTTCTGAGGCTTTGCCTGCTTTTTCATATGATTGCAAGTTACAATATCAATTAATAAGGTTATAGCAGCGTATGCATATTCTGTCTTAGATCTTGCCATTGCAAATTATTGCAGCATATGATAGCACTCATTATAGCTCTATACCTGATTAATGTTAGATACCTATCGTATGATTAGGCCTATAACACAAGATGAAGTGCTAGACAAGTTCGAACAGCTAGACCACTAAAACTTTAAGGCGTGAGGACAATTATCAGGTTAAGAAATTTCAATCTCAGGATATCCAAAGCTTCCAGCTTCTTTCCTGATAAAGGCGGCTTGTTCAATTCATTAACTAGCAATTCTTCGATCTTTCGTCCAGCCTCATTGATGCAGTTAACCCTGCAAGGAAGATCTCGTACTGGTTAATGTCATAAGGAATTTGCTCAAAATATTATCAAGTTCTTATAAGCTCCTGGTCTAATTCATCAATTGCATCAATTGGAATAACACTGAAGCCTACTGATGCTCTAGTAGGGAAATAAAAAAGAATAAAAAAGAACACACTCTTGAAGTAGTGAAAGAGCAAGTAGCAATTAGAAAAGTGCTGTGAAGTACTCCGCGCAGTATTGAGCCGAAACTCAACACCTGCCTGTTTCAACCAAGGCGGCGTTTTATAGTTCTTCATTCTTTTAATTAATGCCATTTAATGTTTCATATTTTAAAAACAGAAATTAAAGGTGGCTAAGGTAGCTTAGCCTTTGCTTCGGTAATTAAGGTTACTTCTTTTTGGTGAGGCCACTATCTAGTTGTTAGTTCTCCGCCTGCAACAGCATGAACACTGACCTTGTGGGCATTCATTTGACTTTCTGAATTGAAGCTCTTTCCACATCTATCGCACCTGAATGTTTCTTCCTGTGTATCCGACATAAATCAGGTAGCGCTCTATTGGATTTATGACATACCTTGTCATAATGCACTTTCATGTTACGATTCTTGGTTTGATAGGCATTTATATCAATGATGAACAGATATAGTAGCATGAGCTTCCTCTCCAAGATAAGGAGAAAAAAGAGTAAAGACGAATTATTTCAAGGCAAAAAAAGTGAGGAGCAAGAGGAAAGGCAAGAAACTACTACTACTAAAACTAAAGAAAGAATAAATGAACCAGTCAGATGTGAAACATGCGGCACTGATTTTTCGTCGCTACAAGATTTCGAGCGCCATGCAAGGGAAGACCATCCAGATATACCTTCAAAACCCAGAAGAAGAAGTTAGTCGTAACAGAGGATGGCAAAGTTCGGCTGCTATTATATATCTATCAGAAAGGACAAATATACGAAAGCAACTCGCATGCAAAGAAATTTCCAAATAAATCGCATCATCTCACTGCTACTAAATAGAGCACATATATCTTGTTATACAGTATTTTGACCAGTGTAATTCTCATATGTATTACAACATAGAAGACTTGATTAGAACTGCAATTGCTAGCAAGAATACAATCGAATTCAGCTACCATGACCATCATAGGATAGTAGAACCTCATGTTTTTGGGATACATAATGGCAGAAAACAACTCCTGGCATACCAGATAGGCGGACATAGCTCTTCTGGCAACATTCCAGGGTGGCGCCGAGTAAACGTTGACGAAATAACTTCAGCTAGGATTAAATCACAAACATTCGCAGGACAGCGTCCTCATCCATCTGGAGAGCATAGCAACTTTGATACAATTTTGGCTGTCGTTACATATAGAGATGAGGCAGCTGAATAGGTTATTTATTACTGTATTATCTTTTTCTGTCTGAGGAAATATCTAGTCGCTTGGTCTACTTGTAGATTGAATTCCTCTGGCCTAAGCTTTGACGATCCTTTACTCATAGTGACTGCAATTCTTGACAAGTAAGGCAGAATCCTTACCCATGTTGGGCATAATACCTGTTCCTTGCAACTGCAAAACGGTAGAGGTCGCTGGAGGTGTTGCAATATATTATGTTTGGCGGCACAAAATAGATCGGCTCTTTTTCATTCCCCAGGTCGACATATTCCCATCTTACATTTATGGTATTATCTAGTCTCTTGCTCGATGTTTTTTCTAATGGCTGTCTTGCTTGATTAAATGCTTCTGTAACTGCCCTTAATTTCTTTAACTTTGCGGACCTGCTTGATAACTTTATGTTAAAGCCTGATTTGACATTAACATTCATGTCTTTCAGATAGTTCTTTAGCAGTCTGTTCAACTCTCTGCTGAGTATCAAATTTTGCTCCTCCGTCTCCAGCTTCAGGCTCTGGTTCAGGTTCTTCATCACCGTCTCCATTGTCTCCTCTATCTTCGCCTCCTGCTGTTTCGTCTACGCTGCCGAACAAGTCTTCAAATGGCTCTGTGAGATCATCAAGTGGTCCTCCGGCATTTCCATTGTCACCGTCGTCATCACCATTGTCTCCTCCATCATCACCATCGTCCTCGCCCACACCTTCAGCAGGTTCAACTGCTTCTGGTGCGCTCGTTGGAATTTGGATAAAAATTCATTTGAATCCAAGACGGGATTAAGCTGAATTATCTCTTGACGGGTTTGCTCTTATGAAGTTAATTTGTATCAGGTGTGTGAATATAGATCATAAACTTGCAGTGAGATAGAAAACTTTCAAAACAGTGGGAAGATCATTGACACCTGTAATGCTTCTTTCAAAAACCTCTATTTTAGCCTCTTTGCCATACTGATGCGTGAGTCAATTACGCTAATTTGCTCCTTGAGCAACTTCTTATAACCTGTCAGCAAACGCACTTGTTCTGAATAAGACTTCTTTCTTATTTCTGTCATAAGGTTTTCAAATGTCCTTGCTATACCTTCTACGGATTCGCCGAGAGCAGCTATGTCCTGCGCATCATTCTTCGCTGCAATTGCTGCTGGACTGATATCCCTTGTAGCAAGCTCTTTTGCTTTTTCTACAGACTTCCTCTTGGCTTTATCAATTGAAAGTAGAACTGAGTCGTATAATACATCGCCTGCATTTCTTACCCTCATCGTAAGGTCTGTTTCTTCATCTCCCATCAAACTAAAATTGTTATTGGTGGCGGTGGCGGTGGCAGTGCTAACAGCAGTAGTTTTGTTATTATTATTTGTCTTGATTGTAGGCTCAATCGCATTTACTTGATGCGTAGTTGCCCGAACGGGTGAAATCTCAATTTGGATATCTTCCTCGGAAGCAATCGCGCCCAATATCTTCTCCTCATGTTCCTTTGTGAATGGATATTGTCGCTTGTCCTCAAACATGTTTAATATTGCTATCACACAGTCTTTAATCTCTGCAAGACAAGGATTCTTTGGTAGTTTTATAATAATAGATGACCTCAAGACTACCATAAGTCTATGCTGTGACAGTTGAGAAGGTCTCGCGACTGCTCGCATCTCATACACAATTTAAACTCAGGATAATTTCTAATTGAGCTCGTCGGGATTCGGATAAAAATTCATTTGAATCTATGATTAGACTCTAGCCTTATTATTTGGAATACTACAGGTTTGATGCACTTAGAACTCTCTTGTAAAGGGGTTCTATCTCTAGAGCTTTAAAGATCATATATCAACTGTTTCTGCAAGCTGCGTCGGATTGACTACTACAAATCTGGTCGTTTGAAGATTCGGTGGTATCCGTCACCACACTAGCCTATGCATCGCAGCATTTGACTCTATAGATATTCTGCCAAGATATCTACATGATTTAACTTGTTTCTAATATGGTATGCACTACTAAGCGGCAAATATGAAGAGTATGGATTTTGTCATTGCAGTTTGATTATCTCATCCCACGTCCCAGTCAGCGAGAACATGAAGAATTTATCATGTTTATCCGACTCAAACCGTAATATGTCGCCAGCTGCTATCTGAGTCTTGAATAATTTATTCAGGTACTGTATGAAGGTAGGCCCTGCAACTATGCTCTTTGCTCCGTGCTCAACGGGTTCATTGTAGTATTTTTTCAACGTATCAGGCAATCCAATATTGCTGAGCTCTTCTACTAAAATGGGCAATTCCACAAACGATGAGTTTCTCTTGTACAGTCTAATTGTAGCCAATGAAAATCCTTCTTGCCTTTATTGTGTCCCTACGGCGATATATAGTACTGCATATCTCGCTGCAACAAGCGACGCAAAAACACCCAAGGCTTTTATGTTTGAGTAAGATTGTTAAAATAAGAATGATAAAAGTATGTAAATCATGCGGCAAAGAATTTCAAAACCTTACCGAGGGTGTATTATATTCGAGTTCTGGCATAGGCGTTTTGGAGTTTTGCTCAGATAATTGTTCCAAGAATTATCTTAATTCAGTTATAAAATAAAAAGAATACAAAAGAACTTACCTAAATTCGTCATATATGACACATTCACTCAATTAGTGCGCGCTGCTAACTGCTAACCATGGAAAGATAAAGGAGAGGAGAAAAAGCTCAACTAAAAGAAGCATAAATGCAAAATCAAACTATCGAAGAAGATCAGCTTAGATGTCTTGTGGATTGTAAATGCGGCCCACAAAGGACAATTAGACATCTTGAACTAAAAAGAACGTAAAAAAATAAAATATGCTGTATCCTAGGTGCGAGGATTTGACTGGTTGTTTAATATGCAGGATACAGATATTAAATAGGATGATTAAACTAATTATCAGTCAGTATACATGTTTGACAACCATACTTCTAGCCTTATCATAACTGCATGCTCCTCTGATTCTACCGATTCTTGAACTAGAGAAGATATGTCAATACTGAAGCTGGGATCAAGATTTACTTTTAGGCAGAATAATGGTAGACTAGTCGATTGCTAAAAGATTTTGGTCAACCGAACGAATTTCTAGCAAGAATACGCGCTAATCTGCGGATAAACACTAATCTGGCTATTGTTAGTTAGTATATCAGTCCCAGCTCTAACTTGAGGCTGATTCTATCTCCATATTTTATCATTTCCACGTGCACATACATTCCGGATTCTGTCATTGCAAGATGTGAAGAGAGTGTCAGGTTCATTGAGTTGGAAAGTCCTTAAGCAATGCATGCTATAATAATACAAGCACAATGACAGATATACAAAAAGATGTAAAAAATGCAGGACAAAATCTTGAAGCAAAGGCCGAGACAGCCAAAGACCATGCACAAGGAAAGCCAAGTTCAGAGACTTTGAACAAGGCAAAGATAAAGGGCGAGGATGTAGCGCAAGATGTAAAGCGGGATCTCTAACTCTTTTGTTCTTGGTTTTTTCTAGATAGGCATTTACAAAAGCTTCTCGTATATGATACAGGCCAGCTGCCATATGCATCAGCCACTATCTTATGATACTTCATTTTTGAAGAGTTGTAAAGATGTTTTCGCATATGTCGCATCTCCAGCTTGACTGGTTGAATTGTTGCAGCTCAACAAGTTTCATGCTTGCCTTTACATATGTGTCTGACGTCTGGGCTGTTGTTGTCTACTACATTTCGAAGGGAATACGCTGTTGTTGCTGCTTTTGGATGATATGTAAGGATCCAGAATTGAAGGCGGTTGTATCTGTTCAGGTCTTTCATAACAATAGTAGGAATACTATAAGCCAATTGGTTAAGTGCGATGGTTGCGTAAATATGTCATGACACAAATCACATACAACAGTGCTAATGCCGAAGAAAGGACAAAACAATTACGCAATACACACGTCGAAGAATCAAGCATTCAAGAGTGGTCAAGAACACAATTTGAAAACCTTCCGCAACCGGTTCAGGAAAAGCTAAACGCGTCGGCATAGAGCCGGCTACTTTTGCCTTTATAACCTTATGAAGTCGCGCGATAAATATTATCTCACTTATATGTGAGGTTGCTTTATTTCAATTGCAGCTGTTGTTACTCTTTTTGATTAATTACTCCAAACATCTTTTGTACCATCTGGTAGCTGCTATTATGACATTGACAAGTACACATTTGAGTGTTGTCCGAACCATCTATTAGAGTCTTGATGATACCATCGCAGGAATCATGCTTATTTTGAATGCAGTTATTAGAAGTGGTCATAATGTCAAGTGGTATCAACCGGTTAAGTATGTTCTTTTTTAGGTTTAAGCGGTATCACAACATCTGCCAGAGTTCTCCCTTCTCTAACAAAAAACGTCGGTTGCAGGCAGGACATTTCATAGAAGCTGTCCCTTGGTTTTTCTCTCTTCCAGTTTGCTACCATTGAAAATACATTTACCTTCAAAATCACTACTATATGAATATCGCCATGCACTATCCTACTGACATATTTTTGGAGGAATTGGAGCTGGCTGTTGAATAATTACAATGCCAACAATATGTTATTAAAGCCACTAGCAGTAACATTACTGAAGAGCAGCATAAACTATGCACGAGTTCTTGAGGGATAATTTAACACTCAAGTACGGAGAGTGCAAATCGTGTGAGAAGAGAAGTCAGTTTGCTTGCGTAAAATGTGGCTTTTGTTGGAGCTGTCACTGGAAGCAAGAACCCTATGCTGAGAATATCCCTCGATATCTGTTAAAAGCGGATACATGATTAAGCAGAAAATCTTCTCTCATTTAATTTGAGCAGGTAGTTATTATGATAAAAAATATGTCTGTCCATATCTACTAATAATACTGATCTCGTGGTGAAATGAGATGATTGTTATTGTTAGAGGATGAGGGCCCAGAGGACTTGAGAGAAATACCTTACCAATTCATACATAATATAGTTGGCAGTGAGCTCGTCGGGATTTGGATGAAAATTCATTTGAATCTAAAGGCCACATTTAGGCCTCACTATGAAATGTATCGCGCATGCATAGGAATTCAAGAGAAAAACCTTTAGAAAAATAGGCAAAGCTTTCAACAAAAATGGGACAGCTAACAATCCGTTAGCAAGGATAAGAACATGGTGCTGATTTTGAATATACTTTTTGTCCTAATTTATCGCAGGACTGATTATCGCTGATATCGTCATGCGACCTCTTCTACATTTATCCGCGGTACGTCTCTTGGTACATCTGTGGTAAGAGAACGGCACAGTGCAACTGATTCCTTTCGTTAGCTGATGCTAGAAGCTAATCTAGTGAACTCTGAAATAACATTGACGTGGTTTGCCTGTAGTTCAGTTTAACTTGCACAGTTCCTGTTTAAAAATAAACTGTAACCTTGTTACGTGATCTTTGATGATGACTATGGCGGATATAAGTTAGCATTGCATTTGTTCCTACAAAAACAGTAAAATAGTAGCGAAAGAGCACCACTTGTCATCATCAGCCTGTTTATAATTACAAGGTAAAATAATGACAACGCTAGTTGAACTAGGGACATCACTCCCCATCAACTGCCAGAACCGACTCTATTTCGCTCTCTCGTCTTATCTCATCTTCTAGTATTTCACAGAGCACATGGCAGGTTACATAGTCCTTATCTCTAATTCTATGAAGAAAATCACCGTATGTCCTGATGATAGACTGCTCTAGCTCAAGAATATAAGAAAGTATTTCATTTATATTTGAATTTGAACTTGGCATAGAAAAGCGCTTTAATGGAGATAGCATGACAAACTCCGTAGGGTCGGATGTTTCGGTTCCTCCAAGTTCTGCAATGCGTTCAGCAAGCTTTTTTGCATGCTTCATGCTCTCCTGAGCTCTGTCTTCTAGTTCCTTTGACAGCAAGAAAGCAGCCTCTCCCTCCAGCCTATTCTTCAATCCAAGGGAGAATAGTGCGACTACCCAGGACAGCGCATGAAAACTGTCAAGGGTATCGATTACCTCTTGTACTTCTATTCCTTTGATCAAGGAATTTCCAGCGCTTCCCATCTATTTACTCCTCCGCCTTCCACTCCCATGCGGTAATGAGGGTATCTCCATTTGGTTGTATTTCATCTTGAATGACTGCTACCATGTTGTTAAGGAAGGCTAGCTTACCAGTCGAGTTTGTGGTAAAATATGCTACGCCAACTCCTTTTTGATTTTGGCCAATTTCAGTAAAGAAGACTGTTGCATTTTCACTTCTATCTTCTGTACTCAAATGAATCTGTCCATTTACAATATTGCCTGTGGGTGTCAGTCTAGCGATAGCGTTGCCAGTGTCTTTAGTCATTACAGTCTCTGTAGAATTGGGCAAGGTTATTGTCCCATTTCCAGCAAGTGATATCTGTATATGCGTCTGATTGATTGGATTTGCAGCTACCGTTCTGCCGTGTTCTATGAGGAATGGTCTCTCTGCTAGGATGATGGCATTATACCTATTGTTATTAGTTGACGCGATACTTTCATTCGTTTCTCTGGCATCAGTAGGAATAGTACTTGCATTGGCACTGATTACTTCTGTTGTGTACAGTAATGCTGCCATGCCCAAGCCTGCTGCTGCAAATGTTGCAGCTAACAACAGCAATGAAATTGCTAGTGGACTTCTTTTAGTTTTGTTTTCCATGCATTACAGGATGTGAAGTAAGGTACATTAGATCTCTTCAACGAGACCGTTAAATATCAACGGATGCGTTGAAGATATAACCAAGAATTGGAACATCTAGCAG
>OCZV010000415.1_pt1 | contig 15656 bp, 13 predicted proteins | sample 1539051 | NCBI WGS metagenome assembly OCZV01 (sample SAMEA3113581, study PRJEB22503) | soil metagenome
CATCGACTATGCGCTTTTCATTGTCACGCGCTCTCGCACCGGACTGGCGGCGGGCCTGGATCCCGAATCTGCGGTGGTCACGGCCATGACGACGGCCGGGCGGGCCGTGCTGTTTGCCGGCATGACCGTTGTGATCGCGCTCCTGGGGATGTTCTTCATGGGGCTCGAGCTTCTGAGCGCGCTCGCGGTGTCGGCGTCGGCAGCGGTCCTGATGGTCATGTTCGGTTCGATCACCCTCGTCCCCGCGCTCCTAGGCTTCGCAGGGCGAAACATCGACCGTTTTGGCCTTCCTCACCGAGCGAACCACCGTGATCCTTCGCAGTCCGTGTGGCACCGGTGGAGCCGCGTGGTGCAGCGCCGGCCGGGACCGATCGCAGTGTTCGGCCTGGCCGTGCTCCTGGCGCTGGCCGCTCCGATCGTGGTCATGCGCCTTGGGTTTTCGGATGAGGGGAGCCGGCCGACCACAGACACGAGCCGGCGCGCCTATGACCTCGTGTCCGAGGGCTTCGGGCCCGGGTTCAACGGCCCTCTGTTCGTGGCCATCGACACGTCGGGCGCTGATGACGCTGCCGTCCTCGACCGTCTCGAGGCTGCATTCCGCGAAACACCCGGAGTTGCATTCTCGACCCCCGCCATTCGCGGAGATTCTGGAGTTGCGTTTATTCAGGCGTTTCCGACGACGGCTCCCCAGGCCGAGGCCACGGAAGACCTTATCCACAACCTGCGCGATGACGTCGTCCCGAGCGCCGTGGATAGAACCGAAACCGTGGTTCGCATTGGAGGCGTCACCGCTGCCGGCATCGACTTCGCCGACGACAACTCGGCTCGTCTGCCGGTATTCATCGGCGCGGTGTTGGCGCTCTCCTTCCTGCTTCTCATCGTTGTGTTCCGGAGTCCGTTGGTTGCGCTGAAGGCAGTGGTTATGAACCTGCTGTCCATCGGCGCCGCCTACGGAGTCATCGTTGCGGTGTTCCAGTGGGGATGGGGAGCGAGCCTCATCGGCGTCGGCAGATCCGGGCCGGTGGAGGCGTGGGTCCCGATGATGCTGTTTGCGATCGTGTTTGGTTTGTCCATGGACTACGAGGTCTTTCTGTTGTCCCGTATCCGTGAGGAGTACGACGTCAGCCGAGAGAATGCTGGAGCAGTGGCCCACGGCCTTGCAACGACGGCGCGCGTGATCAGTGCTGCTGCCGCCATCATGGTTGCGGTGTTCTCGAGCTTCATCCTGCTTCCCGACCTCGAAATCAAGGTCTTCGGTCTCGGACTCGCCGTCGCAGTTCTTGTCGATGCAACAATCGTTCGGCTTCTGCTGGTGCCGGCGACCATGGAGGTGTTGGGGGACAGGAACTGGTGGATCCCGAAGTGGTTGGATCAACTGCTGCCGCGCATGGCGACCGAGTCCACGCCCGCTTCCGAGCGTGTGCCGGTAGCGTCTGGAATGGGATGAACGACAAGGGAAGGGTGAAATCAATGACACTTCTAAAGACCATGCGAGGGTTTGCTGCGATCCTCCTTGTGGGTGCACTCCTGGGTGCGTGCAACGAGTCTGATCCGTCGGGAGATGTCGGCTCGGGGCCGGCAGAGGGAGATGCAGTGGCCCTCGTCGCCGACGACACGTTCTTCGAGCCCGAGACACTCGAGTTGACCGCCGGGGAGAAGGTAACCGTGGAGATCACCAACGAGGGCAGCGCCCCACACGACTTCGCCATAGAGGACCTCGATCTGAACACCGGAACGATCGAGGGTGGCGCCGTGGCGACTGCGACTTTCGAAGTCCCCGATAGCAACACGAAGTTCGAGTGCACGTTGCATCCGGGCATGGAAGGCACGATCGAAGCAAACTAGTCCTAACCATCTGTGAGAATGAGCCGCCGTTAGGGGTAACTGTGCTGCCGGAGCCTTGTCGCACGGAGACCCCTGAGAGGTCTTTGTGTTTCAGAGAAGAGCTGACGCTTCGGCGGGAGAAGTCGTCCCCGGATATGAGCCTTATGCGGAGGAATCGAGCGGCAGATATACGTTGAACGTTGTTCCACGGCCCTCGTGGGATTCCACGGAGATACCTCCACCTACCTCGACGACGATCCCTCGCGCCGTGGACAGTCCCAATCCCGTTCCCTGCGTGGGGTCCTTGGTGGTGAAGAAGGGTTCCCGGCTGCGGACCTACTGCCTAGTGGAAGGCCGGGCGGGGCGCGCCGATGATTCCCTGCCGGAGGGCTGTGGAGACGGCCTCGAGTTTGGAGTGCGCTCCCAGCTTCATGATGATCCTCTGGATGTGATTTCGGACCGTGTGGACGCTTATGACGAGGCGTTCGGAGATGGCTTCAGTGGAAAGTCCCTCGGCGAGAAGGGCGAGCACTTCGAGTTCCCGAGCCGTCAGGTCCGCCCCCGGAGGTCCTCCGGGGGTCCGGATCCGGGCCAGCACCGAAGGAAGACTCGAGAGTGGGAGTGTGACATCCCCCTTCTGAACCTCCCGGATCGTGTGAAGCAGCTCGTCGAATGCCCTGTTTTTGTTCAATACCGCAGAGCAGCCGGCATCGATTGCTTCGGCGAGGAGGTCTTCATCGGGCCAGCCCGAGAGGATGATCGCTTTGGTCTCGGGCAGATCGTTTCGGATTGCTCGGGCAGCATCCCCACCTTTCCCATCGGGCAGCATCCAGTCCAGGAGGACTACGTCCGGCCGTGTATCGCGAACTACCCTGACCGCTTCCTCTACTGAGCCTGCCCGCCCAACTACCGACACCCCCTCCGCGGTGTTGAGCAGCCGTACCATCGCCTCCGCAAAGAGGTCCTGGTCCTCAACCACCACGACCTGAATTCGGTCCCCGTCACCGGGGTGGGGATCCGGATGGGCTTCACGAATGGCAATGAACTCGTCGATCGAGTCCATGAAGAGGTCGATCAGAAGGGGATCGAACTTCGCACCCCGGTCCCTGCGCATCATCTGCAGGGCTTCGTCGATGGGCACGGCCGGCCTGTACACACGATCGCTCGTTAGGGCATCGAACACATCGGAGATGGCGGCGATGCGGCCCTCGATGGGGATTTCCTCGCCCTGAAGGCCGCGCGGATAGCCGGTCCCGTCCCAATTTTCGTGGTGGGTGAGGGCGATGCTCGCGGCGAGGTCTAGGAGTGGCGACTGAGACCCCGACAGCAATTGGTATCCGAGTTCGGCATGGCGTCTAACGATGCTCATTTCTTGGTCGGTAAGAGCTTCAGGCTTCAGCAGAATGGAGTCCGAGATCCCGATCTTGCCCGCGTCGTGGAGCATGCTCGCCTGTCGAATGACCTCGGGAGCCCACGTCGTGACACCGCGCTTCTGGGCGAGCCGCTGACAGTAGAGTCCGACGCGCTCAATATGGCGGCCGGTCTCCTCGTCGCGAAGTGCGAGGGCTCGACTGAGCCGGTCGACGGTTTCGTGCCAGGGCAGCTCACTTGCCGACTCGTAGATTTCGAGCTGTTTGATCGCCTGCATCAGAGACGAATTTCTCTGGAGGAGTTTGGACTCAATCTCCTGGCTGTGCATCCGGCGTTCTTTCTCGAGATCGAGGTGTTTGAGCGCGTTCATTACGTTGATCAATAGTTCGTTTGGACGGAAGGGTTTGACCACGTAGCCGTACGCGCCCAGTGAGAGTGCCCGGCGCGCTACGTCTGTATCGTCCGTGCCGGTGACCATCACAGTCGCGGTATCAGGTAGTTCGGCCGCGATCTGCTCGAGAAGTTCCAGACCCGAAGGTCCAGGCATATCTATGTCACACAGAACAAGGTCGAATGTAGCTGTGCGGAGCACCTCACGCGCGCTCGGGGCATCGCCGGCAGTGGCGGTTTTGTATCCGCTGCGGTCCAAGAGTCGAGTGATCCCGTCCCGGACGAACTCATCGTCGTCCACGATCAGTATGTTTCGCATAGTCGTGCGCTCGGTCCTTATTATGAGTCCGCTCCCACGGCCATCACGCCACCTGTGCGTCCAGCACTTCGCGGACTTTCGAAAGGAGAGCTTCCGCGGTGAAGGGCTTTTGTACGAGCACAACACCCTCCTCAACTGCGCCTTGATGCACGATGACATCTTCGGAGTAGCCGGAGATATAGATAACTCTCATCCCGGGTCGCTCAATCAGCAGCTTCGCCGCCATCTCCTTCCCGGTCATTCCCGGCATGACGACGTCGGTCAACAGAAGATCGATCTTGTCGGGGTACTCGTCGGCCAGGACAAGAGCAGCCCCAGGATCCTCGGCGATCAGCACCCGATAGCCGGCGTTTTCCAGGAATCGGCCGGCGGGCTGGCGAACGATTTCCTCGTCTTCGACGAGAAGTATGGTTTCGCCCTTCACGGGACCGACCTTGATTTTTTCTTTGGAGGGAATCTCCGCGGGACTCTCAACGGCGGGTAAATACACTCGCACGGTCGTGCCAATGCCCGGTTCGGAGTAGATGGATGCGTGACCGTTAGCCTGAATCACGATGCCATAGACGGTTGCCAGCCCAAGACCCGACCCTTCGCCCCTTGGTTTGGTCGAGAAGAACGGCTCGAATGCTTTCTTGGCCACTTCGGGGTCCATCCCGGAACCGGTGTCGGAAACAGACAGCGTGACGTAATGGCCGGCTTTGATTGCTTGGGCACTCGCATAGTGCTCGTCCAGGTCAACCTCTGTTGTTTCGACCATTAGCCGGCCGCCACCCGCCATCGCGTCGCGTGCGTTTACCACGAGGTTCATCAAAATCTGTTCAAGCTGGCTGGAGTCCATGCTCACCGACATCAACGGCTTAGTCAGCCTAGTGATTAGCCGGACATGCTCGCCGATTGTTCGACGCAGCATGTCCTCCATCTCCTCGACTACGCGGTTGAGGTCGATGATCTCCTCCTTCTTCACATCCTTCCTCCCGAAGAGGAGGAGTTGGTGGGTTAACGCCGCCGCACGATCAGTTGCGCGGAGGATCTTGCCGACGTCCTCAAGGAGAAGATGCTGAGACTCGGCGTCCTGATTTCTGCCCTCGATCTGATCTTTGATCCCGTCCTGAACGAGTCGCGCATAACTCATGATGCCGGCCAGAAGGTTGTTGAAGTCGTGCGCGATACCGCCGGCCAGCTGTCCGATGCTTTCGAGTCGTGTGCGTCTGAGTCGCGCCTCGAGCTTCTCCTTTTCTTGCGCCGCCCGGATTCGCTCGCTGATATCGCGCACCGCCGCCGATACGAGGATCTCGTCGTCCATCTCGATCGACGCGAGTGCGATATCGACCGGGAACTCGGAGCCGTCCTTGCGGCGAGCCGTGAGTTCCAGATCGGCGCCCATTGGCCTAGTGACGGGGTGCTCGAAATAGGCGGCTCGGTGAGTTGGGTGGAGATCCCTGACGCGCTCGGGCACCAGGACCTCCACTCGTTGCCCGAGGAGTTCGTCTCGCGAGTAGCCGAATAGCTTCTCGGCTTGCGCGTTCACAAGCCGGATGGCGCCGTCTTGCCCGACGAGAACTATTGCGTCGGCTGCCCCCTCGAGCAGGCCCTCGAACATCGCTTCTGCCTTCTTAAGCGAAGTGATGTCTCGATAAATGGCCGAAAAGCCGACTATCTCACCGGATGGCGCTCGGATTGGCGAAGCGCTCAGGGTCACGGTTAGCCGACGGCCATTTTTGTGGAGGCGTTCGGTTTCGTATTGATCGACCTGCTGTCCCCCTGTGATTCGACTCTGGATCTGCCGTTCTTCGGCATGCCGCTCCGGAGGTATGAGGAAGTTGACTTGGCGACCAACGGTCTCCTCGGCCGACCACCCAAATACCTCGCGGGCGGCGGGGTTCCAGCTCGTGATGGTGCCATTGATTGTCTTTCCGATGATTGCGACGACCGACGAGTCGACGATTGCCGCCAGGCGCGCCCGGGCAGCCTCGGCTTCGCGCCGGTCGGTGATGTCCCGGATGGCGGCCGACACCAGGCCCCCTTCGTCAGTGTGGAGATATGAGAGTGCGATATCGACCGCAAACTCGCGGCCATCCTTGCGGCGGGCGGTGAGATCCAAGCCGGCGCCCATCGGCCTGGTCGATGGTCTCTCAAAGTAGCCCGCCCGGTGGGACGGATGGTGATCCCTGGCGCGTTCCGGAACCAGCATCTCGACGGGCCGACCGATCAGTTCCTCCCGCCGGTACCCGAACAGCTTCTCAGTCTGGGCATTGACGAGCTGGATCAGGCCGTCAGGGCCTACGATGACCACTCCATCTGGGGAGGCCTCGATCAGCTGCTCGGTCAGCCCGGCAGATCCGTCGCCAAGATGGTCGGTCATATCGATTTTGTCGTCGTATTAATGCCGCCTCGCTGTGCCATTGCGCGATCGTCTCCCCATCCCAGCGCGCCACCCAGAGAAGATTATGAGGGGGTCGCTGGGGGTCAGCAATGGACTTGCGGCGATTTGTCCCCTCCCCAGAGGGGCCTGAGGTTTTGTGGGCGCCCTGTTTGCAGCCCTAGAAGTTGAAGAAGGGCTGCGCATCCCCACTTTCTGCCAGCCCTTTGAGCCGGGGAAGAATCTGCGCCCAAGAATAGGCGACGAAGGGGAACGATTCTTCTGTCGTTGCCCACCCCCCGTGCGTGAACAGCACACTGGTGCTCCCATCCTCCCCCTGCTGTATCTCGAAGGAGAGGTCGGTGCCGATCCATTCGGGGGGACCGGCAAGGCAGTGCCAGGCGACACGTTGTCCCGGATTCTGTTCGGTTACCTTGAAGTCGAAAGTCATTGGGGCATCCGGGAAGGCCACCTTCATAGTGGAGTCGGGGCCGAACGGGCCTTCCGTGCGACTGCTCCACCACCCTGTAACCCCTTCGCTTGTTGCCAGCGCTTCAAAGATCCCATCGGGTTCGGCCTCGATTGGAACGCGCAACAGGATGTTTGCCATCTGTCCCTCCTTTTATTAAGTTGTGACTTAAATATCAACCGCGAGAACCAAGTGTCAAGGGGGAGAGTGGACGCGCTTCAGGTCATCGCTGAGCCTCGCCGGCGCGAGATCCTCAGGCTCGTATGGGATCGGGAACTGAGTGCAGGGGCAATCGCGGCCGAGTTTGACGTCAGCTTTGCAGCCGTCTCCCAGCACCTCGGCGTGCTGCGCGATGCACGGCTCGTTCGCCTCAGGCGAGACGGCAGGTTCAGATTTTACCGGGCGGATCGCGCCGCCCTCGGGGACCTCAGGCCTGCGCTCGAGCTGATGTGGACAGGTCAGCTCGACCGGCTGGCGCACCTCGCAGAGAAAGAAGAGAGGCGGTCCGTTGAACAGCCATGACGTAGTCGTCGAGCGTCGGGTGGCCGCCCGTCCGGAGACCGTGTTCAGGTTCTTCTCGGACGGCCGGCGGTGGCTCATGTGGCAGGGGGTTGAGGCCGAGATCGACCTGAAGCCGGGCGGTGCCTTCCGCGTGAACGTCAGAGGTGACGGTTTTGCGTCCGGGAGGTTCCTCGAGGTCGAACCGAACAAGCGAGTCGTCTTCACCTGGGGGTGGGAGGGACCCGATAGTCCCGTCCCACCGGGGTCTTCGACTGTGGAGATCGAACTAATCGAGGTTCCGGACGGGACGTTGTTGCGTCTCTCACACAGGGACCTTCCTGAGGACGAACGTGACGTCCATCGCTACGGATGGGACAACTACATAGGACGTCTGACGGCCGTCGGTGAGGGGCGCGACCCTGGGGCGGACCCGATGAGGGTTTCACCTCAGGAATAGGCCCGGCGGAGTAGTTGGTTGCGCACCCAACTGCATCATGCGAACCTCTGATGCGGGGGTGTTTCCCGTGGATATCGGACCTCTAATCAACGTGGCTGTGGTACTGGTGGGCCCTCGGCATTCAGTGGCCGAGGCGGCCCGACGGATGCATGCGGGAAATGTCGGCTCGGCCGTGGTGGAAACGGAAGACGGTCATCCCGGCATCATCACGGAACGAGATCTCCTGAAAGCCATGGCCGACGGCGTCGACCCCGAGGTGGCAAAGGTCGAGGACTACATGACTGCCAACGCCATAACGGCCTCGCCGTCGTGGAGTGCAGTCGATGCCGCGGGGCGGATGCTGGACGGCGGTTTCCGGCATCTGGTTGTGCTCGGCGAAAACGGCCGGGTCACCGGCATCCTGTCGATCCGCGATCTCGTCTCGTCGCTCCTCGAGGAGTTTCAGCGGGAATCCGCTCGCGTCCAGGGTTCCCAAACCGTGCGGCCGTAGGGATTTTCGACAACAGGAAGGACTTCCGATGCGAAAGCGCAGATCGCGAGCAGCACGCGCGGGCAGGCTGATTGTGTGGGGGCTCGCCGTTGCGGCGCTCGTAGGGGAACTCAGGAAGCCGGCGGACGAGCGGGAGTGGAACGGTACCGTTGCAGGCTTCGTCCCCTACGATTACCGGCCGCCGACCATGGAGCGAGCAAGGGAGCGGCTCTGGAACCCAGATGGGCCGCTGGTGGGACCCCAGGTATTCGGCGTGGGATGGACCCTGAACTTCGGGAAGTTGGTGGCACTTGCCAAAGAGAGGGCGGCCTAGCGGCACTAGATCACGTTGAACTCTGGGCTCAGTGTGCCATCGAGGAAACGCTCGTAGCGAAACGGCGCGATATCGACCGTGTGGGCTTCGCCATCGAGTATCTCTTCGGCAATGAGGAGGCCGGCAACCGGCCCGTGCATGAAGCCGTGTCCAGAGAATCCCGCCATGATGTAAAGGCCTTCGACCGTCGGGACGCGTCCGAAGATGGCTTGTGCGTCTGGGGTCACCTCGTACAGCCCCGCCCATCTCGATAGCACGCCGGCGGATTCGAGTAATGGAAAGCGCCCCATCGCGTTCTCGAAGTGAACGGTCTCCCATTCAGGGTCAACCTCGAGCTTGTAGCCGGGCGATTCGTCGCGGTTGGACTGGCCGGTAAGAATGCCTGCGCCCTCTCGATGGAAGTAGAGGGACTCGTCGAAGAAGATGGTGAACGGAAAATCGGAGGGCACCTGCAAGGGTGTGGTTACGGCCATCTGTCGCCTGACCGGCTGAATGGGTATCTCGACGTCCACCATGCGACCTATCTCCGGCGCCCATGCACCGCAAGCGTTCACGATCACCGGGCTCTCAACGGCGCCCTTCGGCGTATGCACGACGAAACTCCCGGCGCGCCGCTCGACTCCAGTAACCCCTGCTTCGGTCACTATCCGGGCTCCGTTGCGGCGCGCCGCCGACGCGTATCCCTGGACCACGCTTGACGGATCGCAAAGCCCATCTCGTTGGTAGAAGGTTGCCCCCGCAACTCCGTCGAGGTTCAGAAGGGGAACCATCCGTGCGGCGGCATTCGGATCGATCCACTCGGTAGCGACTCCCAGCGAGTGCTGCATCTCAACGGCTTCTTCGAACGCCGCGACGTTCTCCCCAGAACTCAAGAGGATCAGGTAGCCGTCGAACCGAAGGCCGATCTCCTGACCGATTTCGTCGGGGAATCGTTCCAGCATGGCGATGCTTTGCAGCGACAGGCGGACGTTGATCTCGGAAGCGAACTGGTGACGAATCCCTCCGGCACATTGGCCCGTGGACATCGCGCCGAGGAACTGCTCGCGTTCGAGCAAAACGACATCGCCCATGCCACGTGCCGCCAGGTGGTACGCGGCGCTGGCCCCCATGACGCCGCCGCCCACGACCACCGCATCGGCGCGCCGTGGCAGTTCGGCCGCCGGGACGACTCGGTCGTCGGAGCGCGTTTCCATCACCCTGATCCTATGTAAGCGCGGGAGGAACCTGTCAGACGCCGTCGAACCTTGAACTATGGCGTCCTCCGGGCCTCGGGTCCGGGGGAGAGGCGGACAAAAACCCCTCGATTGGGGGAGGTACTTCCCCCGATCGGGGTACGGGGTTCCCTTGGGGGGCGTTCTTGGCCCAGATAGACTCAAATAGGTTGACACGATTCCTCTTAAACGCCACAGTCACTACCTTCTGTGGGTTAAGCGGACAAGAAGCGCCTTCGCCTCGTGACAAGTTAGGTTCCCGGGGGGTGGCGGGGTGCGTACTCGAGATGAGGTAGGCAATGCACGCGCCCGGATTCTCTGACGCACGACTGCTGATCATCGACGACACGGATGCGAATCTTCAGCTCATGGAGCGGATCCTCAAGCGCGCCGGCTATACGAGCGTCAACACGACCGCAGACCCGACCGCCGCCGTCTCCCTCTATATCCGACTGCAGCCGGATCTGATCGTCCTTGATCTGCATATGCCCGGAATGGACGGGTTTGAGGTTATGGAGGCCCTCAATGACGTCGTCCCCACGAACAGCTTCCTTCCGATCCTTGTACTGACCGGTGACGTCGATCGCGACGCACGCGATCGAGCGTTGTCCACGGGAGCTAAAGACTTTCTGACCAAACCATTCGATCCCACCGAGCTGTTACTCAGAATCAGAAACCTTCTCGAAACCCGCCAACTTCACCAGGTTCTCCAAAACCACAATGAGCATCTCGAGAACACGGTGGCCGAGAGGACGGGCGAGCTTCGGCAAGCGCTCGACACCCTCAAAGAGGCCCAGTCTCGCCTCAAGGAGTCGCAGGAGGAAACGGTCCGGCGTCTGTCGATCGCGGCCGAATTGCGCGACGAGAGCACGGGTGCCCACATCCAACGTATGAGCCGCTACTGCGCGCTCATGGCCCGTGAGTTGGGCATGGAGTCCGATGAATGTGAGCTGTTGAGGCTCGCCAGTCAGATGCACGACGTCGGGAAGATTGGCATTCCCGACAGCATCCTCTTGAAGCCGGGTCCGCTGACCCTCAAAGAACGCGCGGTGATGGAGCGCCACTGCGACGTCGGCCACCGCATCCTCATGGGCTCGGATGCCGAGCTGGTGGTGATGGCTGCAACGATCGCTTGGACCCATCATGAGAAGGTCGACGGCACCGGGTATCCGCGGGGCCTATCGGGCGACGACATTCCGATCGAGGGACGTATTGCCGCAGTCGCCGATGTTTTCGACGCACTTACCACCGAACGCGTTTACAAGCACGCCTTTCCGGTGAACACCGCGGTATCGATTCTGAGGGAGGGGAGCGGTACCCACTTCGATCCCGAGTTGGTCGAGACGTTCTTGGATTCGTTGCCGGCGGCGACGGCGATCCTGGAGAGATTTGTCGACGAGATACCCATACGGATTCGGTTCTCGGAAGTCGGATTGAGATAAATCGGGGCGGTACCCTGGCACCTCCTGCTCGCAACGGAGGTAGGGGATGCCACTCGATTCTCAGACAAAGAGGGTTCTCGACGCCGCCGCCGCCGTCGCTGCACCCGATTACGCGACGCTAACTCCCGGGGAAGCGCGCGCCGCGCACCTGCAGACCCTGCGGCAAGCCGGGCCACCCGAGGAAGTTGGATCGGTAGAGGAGCGTTCGATCCCCGGGCCTGCCGGGGCCCTCCGCGTTCGCGTGTACCGGCCTACCGATGACCGAGCGCTGCCGGCGTTGGTGTACTTCCACGGCGGGGGATGGGTTGTGGGGAACCTCGATACGGCCGATGTACCCTTGCGCGCGATCGCAAATCGTTCCGGCTGCGCGATCGTGTCGGTGGACTACCGGCTTGCGCCGGAGAACAAGTTCCCCGCACCCCTGGATGATGCGCGCGCCGCCATCGAATGGGCGTGCCGGGCGGGAGGCGAGGCCGGAATCGACGTCACGCGCGTGGGTGTGGGAGGCGATAGTGCAGGTGGGAACCTCGCCGTCTCCGCAGCTCTTGCGATGGGGGAGACGAACTCGCTCGCATGCGAGGTGCTGATCTACCCCGTGCTCGACTACTCGTTTGACACGAACTCGTATGAGGAGTTCGCAGAGGGCTACTTGCTTACGCGCGCCTCCATGCAGTGGTACTGGAACCACTACCTCGACCATCCCAAAGACGGAGCCGCGGCAAGTCCCTCACGGGCTGCGGATCTCTCCGGCCTGCCGCCCTCGCTCATCATCACTGCGGAATACGACCCGCTTCGTGACGAGGGAGAGGCTTTTGCAGCACGGCTGCGCGGCTCAGGAGTCGATGTCCGGCTCTCCCGCTACGAGGGGACCATCCACGGCTTCTTTCGGATGGCGGCCGTGATCGACGCGGCCCACCGCGTCACCGAGGAGGTGGGCGCTTTCTTGCGTACGGTTCTCGGGCAGGAGGTCAGATAAGGCGGCGGTCTGTTGCCCAGCGCGTCAGCTCGTAGCGGTTCGAGAGCTGCAGTTTTCGTAGGACCGCCGAGACGTGCGTCTCGACCGTCTTGATCGATATGTGGAGCCGGCGGGCGATCTCCTTGTATATGTAGCCGCGCGCGATCAGCCGCAGGACTTCCTTTTCTCGTTGAGTAAGTAGATCGAGCTCGGGGTCGACCGGCTGAGGACCCTCCCCGGCAAACGCGTCGAGGACAAAGCCCGCAAGGCGAGGTGAAAACACGGCGTCGCCCTCGTGTACGCGTTTGATTGCAGCTGCGAGATCCGCCGGTGCGATGCTTTTGGTCACGTAGCCGCGCGCCCCGGCGCGAACCACAGAGATAACGTCCTCGGCGGCATCTGAAACCGATAGAGCAAGGAACTTCACGTCGTTGCCCGCTCGTGTGACCTCGTCGATGACTGTTCGGCCTCCGCCCCCCGGCATGTGAACGTCGAGAAGCACGACGTCGGGGTTCGTCGCAACGATTCCGGCGATGGCTTCATCAACATCGCTGGCGATGCCGGCGATCTCGAACTCGCTCCCCAGCTCGGACTTCACCCCGGAGAGAAACAAACGGTGGTCGTCGACGAGGAAGATCTTTATCGCCATGAGTCAGTTGCTCCGTCGCGGCATACGCAGCTGGACCTCGGTGCCGTCACCGGGCGCAGAGAAGATCTCAGCCCAGCCCCCGTGGCGTTCCATACGCGCATGGATCGATTCACGGATGCCGCGCCGGTCCGATGGGATCGTGTCGGGATCGAAGCCCTTTCCTTGATCCCGGACGAAGGCCGTAACAGATTCGTCCTCGACTTCGACGTAAACGGAGATCGAATCCGCGCCTGAGTGTCTCGCAGCGTTCATCGTGGCCTCGCCACATGCGAGCACCAGCGCCCTGAGGTGGTCGTCGATAGGGGCATCGCCCACGACGATCGCTTCGACGATAACCTGGTGCAGCTCTTCGACCCGACCGGCCATTTGATCGATGGTGACGCTAACCCCGTCATTCGCGGCCGAAGCTTTTCCGTACAGCCACGAGCGGAGCTCCCGTTCCTGAACGCGCGCGAGCGTCGCCATCTCGCGCGCCGACTCCGACCTCTGGATAAGGGCAAGGGTCTGAAGAACGGAGTCGTGAAGGTGCGCCGCCACTTCGGCGCGCTCCTCGGAGCGGATCCGTTCGCGCCGTTCATCGGAGAGTTGTCGGGCGAGCTTCCACAACCACGGTCCCAGGACGAGTCCGAGTCCAACCGCGGTCACCAGAATCGGAACCAAGATCGACGCGGCCGCGAGTGCGCGGTTGGCCGAAAGGAATGCTCCGGCTCCCGCGATGACGAGCACCGCCCCCAGTGCGATCCGCGTCCGTGAAGCTCGTCCGAATGCCGCCTCGACCGGATTGCCCGACATCCGGGCGGCCATCCGATGGATGGGGGAGGACTCGGCGCCGTCCCCGCGAGCCCAGATGAGGGTGGTCCCGAGAGCGGCCACCGCCACTGGCCAAACGAGTCCATCTCCGAACCAGACCCCGGCACCACGCAGGAGGACGAGGAGACCCGCCACGATGAGAGCGACCGCGATTACGGGCCGGGGACCGCGGCGCATCGGACGGGTTTGGACATCGGCCATTCGGGGCGCCTCGACGGAGGCGACGCAGCCGATCAGGTATATGACCACGCCTGCCCCCGCGGCTGTGGCGAGGACGGCGAGCGCCATCCGGATGATCGTGGGGTCGATTCCCCAGCGCGTTCCGAATCCGCCGGCCAGCCCAACGAAGATGCGGTCGTCCTCGCTGCGAACGAGCCCGAAATGGGCGAGTCGAGCGGCCGTTCGTGATGCGGGCGCAGGTATTGAGCGAGCACCTTCTGCGGTGGGGATGGCTACCTCCGAGGTCAAATTCCTCCTGCGATGTTCTCACAGGCCGTTCGCCGCTCCCATCGGGGACGACCCTGATAAACACTGGGTGCGGCAGGGGTCTTTTCCGGGCAGCCCCGGATAGAAGCGGAACCCCGCGGCTGCCAGGATGCAGTCATGGACAAGACAAGGGAAGACCCAACCAATGCAGTGAGGCAGCTCCGGCGCCGGGCCGACGACCGAATGATCGGCGGTGTGGCGGGAGGGATCGGCGACTACACGGGACTCGACCCGGTCATCTTCAGAATCGGTTTCATCTTTCTGGCGGTGCTCGGCGGCGCCGGCGTCGCGCTGTACCTTCTCGCCTGGCTCTTGATCCCCCTCGAAAACGAGGAGCGGTCTCGCGCGGAGGTGGCTCTGCGATCGTGGTGGAAGACGTCGTCGTGGCTCGGGATCGCCCTCGCAGCCATCGGCGTCGCCATTCTGGTCGGCTCCCTCGGCTTCTGGGACGACGAGATCCTGTGGGCCGCCGTATTCATCGGGGCCGGCTTCGTCCTCCTGCGTGACGAGCGCCGCACACCACGCCCTCCCGACCAGGGACCGGCGCCGGATCGTGCGACGGCGCCGGCGGGAGAGGCGCCGCCGGACCTCGATGCGGCTGAGGGCACAGATGAAACCGGGCGCGCGGAGACCGATGCGCGCCCGGTTGGCGCGCCTTCGGAGGATTGGACCGAGAGGACTGCGACGACAGCCGTCGCGCCGTCCAAGCCGCCGAGGGAGCGTTCGTCGCTCGGATGGTTCACGATCGCGGCGGTGCTTGTCGCCGTCGGTGTGGCCGCGGTGCTCGAGAACTGGGATGTGTTGACCCTGGATGTGGGTCAGTTCTTCGCGCTCGCCCTTGCCGTGCTCGGTGCGGGCCTGCTCGTGGGCGCCTGGTGGGGGCGAGCGCGGCTTCTTATCGTGCTGGGTGTCCTGCTCGTTCCGTTCGTTCTGGCTTCAAGCCTCATCGATATGCCGTTGCGCGGGACGGTCGGGGACAGCTTCTTCGTTCCGCGGACTGCGGCGCAGCTCGACGATAGTTACGAGGTTCTGGCCGGCAACCTGACGCTGGTTCTCGATGAGCTCCGGCTCGAGGACGACGTCCACGTTGATGCAAGTGTTGCGATGGGAGACCTCGACGTAATTGTTCCCCAGGGCGTGCGCGTTCTTGTGAACGGCACGGCCAACGCCGGCCGCCTCGACTTCTTCGGACACGTCGATCGTGGCTTTGATCTGCGACGGAGCATCGCGGAAGGAGAATTCGATGCCGAGAGGACGATCACGCTGGACATCGAAGCGGGGATTGCATCCGTGGACGTGTACTGGGGCGAACCATACAAACAGATCAAAGGGGGAGCGGATTGAAGCGCCACCGAACGGACTTGTTGTCGATGTTTTCTGGACTCGTTTTCCTTGGCCTTGGTGGAGTGTTTGTCACCGGTCGAGTGAACGCTTCTGACCTGGACGCGCAGTGGCTGTGGCCGATGCCGCTGATCCTGGGTGGACTGTTCATTTTCCTGGCAGCGTTCCGGAGCGAGCCGCGGCACGCGGGTGAGGCTGCCGCAGTGGATGAAATGACCGAGCCGCTCGCCGACATCGACGCTGATGAAGCGACCGAGCCGCTCGCCGAC